>JYMV01010524.1_pt1 | contig 13114 bp, 8 predicted proteins | sample 338911 | NCBI WGS metagenome assembly JYMV01 (sample SAMN03354496, study PRJNA234377) | hydrothermal vent metagenome | biome: Deep sea; feature: Hydrothermal plumes at the Eastern Lau Spreading Center, Western Pacific Ocean; material: Seawater | place: Tonga | collected 2009 | depth 2000 m m | reverse complement strand
CCGTTTCTATATCCCTCTCATAGAATTTCATGGCGTCCTTGGTCAGAGCTATGGGACAAAAAACGCTGCATCCTAACACGTTTTTTCTTTAGCGCAATACTTAACCGAAGCTATTAAAAATAGGGGAAATTGGCAGATTGTAAAGTGTAATTGCTGTCAGGAATTGTTGGTTTTTCTATATCTCAACCAAGGACGACATGAAATTCTATGAGAGGGATATAGAAACGGCACAGGAAAGGCTATGCCGTTGAGTTTTATTGCCCAATAAAAGAGCTTAGCTAAATTGATTCATTGTGTTGTCTTTACCGGAAGCTTTCAGGGCATTTTCACCAGCGAAATATTCTTTGTGATCATCACCCATATCTGAACCCGCCATATTCTGGTGTTTAACACAGGCAATGCCCTGGCGGATTTCTTTGCGCTGAACGCCGACAACATAGCCCAACATGCCCTGCTCACCGAAGTATTCTTTCGCCAGGTTGTCAGTAGACAACGCCGCTGTGTGGTAAGTCGGCAATGTAATCAGGTGATGGAAGATACCCGCATCGCGAGATGCATCAGCCTGGAAGGTGCGGATCTTATCATCTGCCGCTGCTGCCAGCTCAGTATCATCGTATTCAGCATTCATCAGATCGTCACGAATGTAGGCTGAAACATCTTTACCTTCTTCTGACCAGGCATCAAACACCTGTTGACGGAAGTTCAGGGTCCAGTTGAAAGAAGGAGAGTTGTTATACACCAGCTTGGCATTTGGAATTACTTCACGAACCCGGTTAACCATGCCACCAATCTGACCTACATGAGGTTTTTCGGTTTCAATCCACAATAAGTCTGCGCCAGCATTTAAGGCACCGATACAGTCAAACACGCAGCGGTCTTCACCTGTACCCTTGCGGAACTGATATAAGCCTGAAGGTAAACGCTTAGGACGAACCAGCTTACCGTTTTTATTGAATACAACATCGCCTTGCTGCATGTCTTCTACAGCGATTTCTTCAACATCCAGAAAGGAGTTGTAGATATCACCGGCATCGCCAGGCTCTTTCACTACCGCGATTTCTTTAGTCAGACCGGCACCCAGAGAGTCTGTACGAGCTACAATAACACCGTTGTCGACACCCAGCTCAAGGAATGCATAACGCAGGGCGCGTAATTTGGCGTGAAAATCAGCATGAGGAACGGTTACTTTACCGTCCTGGTGACCACATTGCTTCTCGTCGGCAACCTGGTTTTCAATCTGCAGACAGCAAGCACCAGCTTCAATCATTTTTCTGGCTAACAGATAAGTGGCTTCTTCGTTACCAAAACCAGCATCAATATCCGCAATAATAGGCACTACGTGAGTCTGGTGGTTGTCGATTTTGTCCTGAATTTCAGCTTGTTTAGCGCTATCACCAGCTTCACGTGCAGCGTCCAGTTCGCGGAACAGGCCACCCAGCTCTCTTGCATCCGCCTGACGCAAGAAGGTGTACAGTTCTTCAATTAATGCCGGAACAGACGTTTTTTCATGCATTGATTGATCTGGTAATGGACCAAAATCAGAACGCAGTGCTGCCACCATCCAGCCAGAAAGATACAGGTAACGACGCTCTGTGCTGCCACCAAAATGCTTTTTAATGGAGATCATTTTTTGTTGGCCAATGAAGCCATGCCAGCAGCCTAGTGATTGCGTGTATTTAGAACTGTCAGCGTCATAGGCTTCCATGTCAGCACGCATGATGTCTGCTGTGTATTTGGCAATGTCCAGACCGGTTTTGAATTTGTTTTGTGCACGCATTCTCGCTACTGATTCAGCGTCAATCGCTTCCCAGGATTTGCCACGCGCTGCAATTACTGCTTGTACTAATTCGATATCGTTACTGTAAAGAGACATATTTACTTCCTCGTTTTATCAGCTGTAGCTGCTGGTAGGGGTATTAGTGTTAATTTTTGGGTTCTGAAATTCGCTCTGAAAACTTTCGCCTGAATTTCGAATCCGTTGATGACTACTTTAAGTAACTATTTTCAATTCAGCTAATAGATAGATTGCATTTGCATTATTTATTTTGTGAATGTTTACTGGGGTGGTTTAACTTTCAAATCTGGGTTTATTTAGGTATTTAGCCTGGTCGCATGGCTTGTAATGACTCAAGTTGTTGAATTTTAATGTTATTTATTTTGTGAATGATGAGTATTTTGTGCTTTTAGTGTGTGAATGTGATTCGCAGTAAAAACACTGATGGCGCTATAACTATAAAAAACGCCTCCGAAGAGGCGTTTTATTATGCAAGTTTGGCTTTCATTTCCAGGCGCTTGCGATGTAACACGGGTTCTGTGTAACCACTGGGTTGTGCCTTTCCTTCATAAATGAGTTCCATGGCAGCCTGATATGCAATGGCATTCTCCGGTTCCGGACACATGGCAATGTACTCTTTGTCATTGGCGTTTTGCTCATCCACCAGTTTTGCCATTTTTTCCATACTGGCTTTAACCTGAGCTTCAGTAACAATGCCATGCTCCAGCCAGTTGGCGATGTGTTGACTGGATATACGTAAGGTGGCTCTGTCTTCCATTAAGCCAACATTATTGATATCCGGTACTTTGGAGCAACCCACTCCCTGATGCACCCAGCGCACAACATAACCCAATATGCCCTGCACATTGTTGTCTAACTCAGCCGCTATTTCTTCTGCCGAAAGGTTCGCTACATCAGGTTTCACCGGTATGCTAAGGATGTCATCCAAACCATCGAATTTGACCTCGCTTAGCTGTTGCTGCATGGAAGCCACTGAAATCTCATGGTAATGCAATGCGTGTAATGTCGCGGCTGTTGGCGAGGGCACCCATGCCGTATTGGCGCCAGACTGTACGTGGCCTGTTTTGGCCTTCATCATTTTGGCCATATTATCTGGTTCTGGCCACATACCTTTACCAATCTGAGCTTTGCCGGCCAGTCCGCAGGCCAGTCCTAATGCTACATTCGATTTTTCGTAGGCCTGGATCCATGGCATGGTCTTGAGTTCGGCTTTGCGGGCAAAGGCTCCGCACTGCATCGAGGTATGGATTTCATCACCAGTGCGGTCTAAAAATCCGGTATTGATAAAGGCCACCCTAGATTTGGCAGCGGCAATACAGGCCTTCAGATTAACACTGGTACGGCGTTCTTCATCCATAATGCCGATCTTTATGGTATCGGCCGGTAAATCCAATATTTGTTCAACCTTGCCAAACAAGGTGTTACTAAAGGCCACTTCTTCAGGACCATGCATTTTCGGCTTAACGATGTAGATACTGCCGGTTTTGCTGTTGTTGTATTTACCCTGTTGCAATACATCCTGTTTGGCAATCAGGCAGGTAACTACGGCATCCATTAAGCCTTCGTATACTTCTTCGCCGTTAACAAAGATGGCGTTGTTACTCATCAGGTGACCAACATTGCGCACAAACATCAGGCTTCGGCCGGGTAGGGTTAATGCCTCACCGTCTTTACTTGTATACTGGCGATCCTGGTTGAGTGTACGGGTGATAACCTTATCGCCTTTACGCATCTCCAGGCTTAAATCTCCGCGGATCAATCCGGCCCAGTTTTGATACACCAGGGTTTTATCCTCTCCGTCAACGGCTGCTACCGAATCTTCGCAATCCATGATGGTGGTTAATGCGGCCTCTAGTACCACGTCTTTAACGTTGGCCGGATCCCCTTCGCCCACCAGATGATTGGCATCTATCTGAATTTCGACGTGTAGTCCGTTGTTGCACAACAAAATACACGAGGGAGTATCGGCTTTACCCTGAAAGCCGACAAACTGCTTGTCATTGGCCAGGGCCTGCTGCGAACCATCCTGCAATTGAATGATTAACTCTTTCCCAGCAACCCGATAACGGGTGACCTCTTTATGGGAACCACTTTGTAGTGGGAATGATTTGTCCAGCCAGTTTTTAACCCATTCCACCACCTGTTGACCCCTTTTAGGGTCGTAAGCCTGGGAAGTGTCTGCTTTGCCCGGTAAAACATCAGTACCATACAGAGCATCATACAAACTACCCCAACGGGCATTCGCAGCATTCAGGGCATATCTGGCGTTATTGATAGGTACAACTAACTGTGGACCTGCCATGGTGGCTATTTCCGGATCCACATTTTGTGTGGTGATTTGAAAATCTTCGGGTTCCGCTACCAGATAATTAATTTCTTTCAGAAATTGCTTGTAAGTCGCAAAGTCCATTTCCGGATGCTGATTGTGCCAGCTGTCAATTTGCTGTTGCAATGATTCGCGTTTTTCCAGTAACGCTTTATTGACCGGTTGTAGCTCAACTAAAAGTGCTTCAAATCCTTGCCAGAAGCGGTCTTGCTCCAATTGAACTGCTGACAAAGCCTGTTCATTGATAAATTGCCAAAGAGCAGGATGAACAGCTAGCTTGCCGGCTGTGATGTAGTTGCTGGGGACATTACCCTTGCTGGTGGTCATATACAACTTCCTCAAACTGTAGGGTCGACACACCAACCATTCATCTGGTTGGTGTAATTCAATCTGTTTTCTTTCAGTTTACGCCCGCTGCACACACTAATAGAAATTTATGACCTCTATGGTTGCTATAAATTTTGTGAATGACCTATACCAGCTCCACTATATATTTACCCTCTCAGCGCTGCCTCAGGGATATTAGTTCGGAACAAGCGAATGAAAGAATACTGGTGGCCTACGAAGAAGACGAAATATCATTAATAATGTTCCTGAGGCGCGTCAGAGATGGGGCTGAAAAGCATTTATACTGTGTTGGATGTTTTTGATTTATCCCTACATGGATGTAGGTGATTAGAATAACGCAGGAGCAGTTATCGAGGCCCACTAAACCTGTAAACATCCGCCTTGTCTAAATGCTTTTCATCACCCACTGAGATGGGTAGATAAATAATGGAACTGGTATTACAGAGTTTCCGCTACCTGGGTTATTAAGCGACGCAGCCAAATATGACCAGCATCGTGCTGTAGCAAAGGACTCCAGGCCATTTTTAGGGCAATTGGCGGTACATCAAAGGGTGGGTCGATAATTTTAACCGCTGGGTCGTCACCATAGAGCTTGGCTACCCGGCTGGGGAGTGTAGCGATCAGGTTGTATTTTTTAGCCAGTTGCAGCGCCACATGATAGTGCCGGGTGAATACACTGATATCCCTGACACAGCCTTGTTTTTGTAGCTCAGCATCTACCCAGCCCAGTTTTTGAATCTCTTTGGGATCAATCCCGACACCGACACCAAAGCCGGTTTTGCTCACCCAAATATGTTTTGAATCCAGGTATTCATCTTTGCCAAAGCTGTCTATAAACGGATGTTTGGCGTTAACCACGCAGGAGAAGCTGTCGTACCATACGACCTTTTGGTGAAAAGACAGGGGCAGTTCTTCAAAGCGGTTGATGGCCATATCCACCTTGCCCTGTTCAACGTCGTGGTAGGTGACATCACTGGGGGTGATAACATCCAGAGATATATGCGGAGCCTGTGCTTGTAATTGCTCAAGCAACACCATCAGCAGCGTAGATTCGGCGTAGTCACTGGCCATAATGCGAAATGTACGCTCGCTGGTTTCGGGTTCAAACTCTGTTTCTGGCTGAATAGTGGCTTCCAGCTTGCTTAACACATCGCGGATCACCGGTTGTAATTGCAAAGCCCTTTCAGTGGGCGTCATGCCTTCACTGGTGCGCACTAAAATCGGATCATTAAACAAATCTCTCAAGCGACGTAAACCGTTACTCATAGCGGGCTGGGTAATACTCAGCTTGTTAGCGGCTTTAGTAACACTGCCTTCGCGCAATAACACGTCAAGGTAAACCAACAGGTTCAAATCGATTTTAGCTATATTCATATCAGAAATATCGTATATGTGTTCTATAAATTTATTGAATTGTAATGGCTGGTTTTGAACTTGTCAGCAACGAATACGAAAAAAATTTATCGATACTGAACTCTAATCTGAAAACTATCAGCATCCACAACACAGGTGAACCTTACAGAACCCTCCTGTTTTTGAGATTAGGGCATATGGAGTGAGTCGCCCTACAGGATATCGTTTAATGCTATCCCAATGCCATAGCGTGTTTGTTTGTGATTGTAATCAATCAGGCTTTCGCCGTAACCGTTAAACGCTGTGGCATAGCCGCGAAGCTTACCCCATAATGGGAAGGTCAGGCCCAACTCAATGGAACCATTGTGGGTGGAAAAATTATTGCGGCCCTGAAACATCAACTCCATGTCGTGCCATTGATATAGCATACTCAATTCAAAATGCCCCATATAATCCTGAATATCCGGGTTGTCATCGCCTTTAGGATCTAAAGGGGACTCTTTTTCTTTCTCGGAAACCCGACTCCAGGGACGTAATGAAAGTGCAAAATTATCTTTCTCGAATAAAAACTGGCCATAAATTCGATTCCAGCTTCGGGACAACCCCTGCGTCCTGCCGTTAGATTGATGCTCCGCGCCAATCACAAAGGCGGTATTCCCGCCTAAAGGATGCCATTCAAGCGGTGCAAGATAAAACACTTCTGGCTGGTAATTGGTTTCCCTGAATGGTTTGGAAATATTGTCAGCGTAGATTTGCCACCATGCCTGCAGGGTAAAGCCAAAATACAAGGCATCGTCTTTCAGGAATAAGTCATCCTGCAGCAGTGGCACCTTAAAACTCAATTGATATTTAGATTCTATTTCCGCCAGGTTTTCCTGGTAGCCATTGACGTTTTCGTAAGGTTGCCGATTGATTGAGTTGGTGGAATAAACCGGCAGTACATAATTCATGCGATGTGGGGTGATCACAAAGGGTTCGAATTGGGTACGAGATTCGTTGTACAGTCGTTGACTGATGAGTCCGGGGGTTATTTGAGTTTCTTCTGTTTCCGTCGGATTTTGTTGCTGTGCGAGTTTAACAGAGTCGTCAACTTGTGGGGAACACTGTTCACGGAGCTCGGCCATCGTCATTGCGGCGTGTGCTTCCTGGTAGAGTGCCATGACACATTGTGCCGTTGCTTCTGATTCAGTGTTGGCATTGGCTAAACCAGATATTGTAAGACAACTTAATAAAAATCCTGCTTGCAGGCATGTACGCGACAACATGTAAACGTCCTTTTGTTTATCTATAGCGAGGAAGTTTTAATAGCATAGCATTTTTACGTATTACAGAACTATGGGCGTTACTGTCTATACTGGTAGCTAAGAATGTCTATGATTTGAAAGATCGTTTTTAGGAGCCTGAAACGTGTTGCGAACCCTGTTGATTGTTAAGTTATTCCTGCTGAGCATGCACTCTAGTGTGATGGCAAAAGAAGTAAATGCAGGAAAAACAGGAAACCTGGTGATTGCCGGTGGGGCGATTAGTCATTTAAGTACGGATATATTCACCCGGTTTGCCGAATTGTCCGGTGGAAAAGATGCCCGAATTGGCATTGTTCCGGCGGCAACAGGTTCCATAGATAAACAGTTTAAACTTTTGCTCAAATCATTCTTAAAGGCTGGGGTGTCACCGAATAATGTCATTCTCCTGCCTTTAGCTGTGAAAGACGATAAGAATACCGAGCAGGACGAGAGCCAGTGGCTTGCCAATGGCAACGCTACTCAGGTTGCTGAGCAAATAGCTAGCCTCACTGGCGTCTGGTTTATTGGTGGAGATCAAACCTTGATCACTCAAACACTGCTCAATGAAGATGGCACAGATACATTAGCACTACAGCAGCTCAGAAAGATTTACAAAAGCGGTGCCACTTTGGGGGGCACCAGTGCCGGTGCAGCTATTATGTCGCAAATCATGATCAGTGGAGGTAATAGCCAGGGAGCGCTGTTTCAGGGTTTTAAAAGCCAATATACCAGTATGGATGAGCAGGAATACGGTCCTGTAGTAACCGCGCCTGGATTAGGGTTTATGACACAAGGCATTATTGATCAGCACTTCGATCGCAAAGGGCGGTTGGGCCGGTTGATCGTGACTTTGTTAAATGACGAGAACTACAATTGGGGTTATGGCGTAGATGAAGGAACCGCTATGCTTGTCGAAGGTCAGCAGTTTACAGTGATTGGAGAGGGCGGGGTAACCGTTGTCGATACACAGCATGCGACTGGCTACGTGTCTGGTCAATTTCCGGTGGCAGCAGACAATATCCGATTGAGTTATGTTCAGGTAGGTGACAGCTTTGACATGGCAAGTGGTCAGCTAACCGTTGCTGAGGAGGCTTCAGCTACCAGATCGCATGAGTATTTTAATGTGCCACAGCAAAACGTATCTGGTTTGGTTAATGCCAATCGCAATCTTGATGAGTTTCTGGGTTACAATTTACTGGACAACAAGGCCACTAATCAGGTGCTCAGTTGGCTAATTGCAGAGCCTTTGGCAATTCAATTGGTGTTTACCCAAGACCAGTTAAGTAAGGGGTATTGGCGCACGGATGTTACCGCTGATGTTTACAGTTTTGAGAATGTCAGGATGGATATCAGACCGGCTAACATTAACTTTTCTGAGTAATTAATTATAGCAAGCCATTGGGATGGTTGGACATCAAGAACCTGTGTCACTTAACTTTTGTGCAACAACCACTTCAGAGAGGCAGGCGCGCAATGCATCAATAGTAACCGGTTTGGTTACGTGAGCACTGAAGCCCACCGAAAGTGCGTATTCTCGGCTCTCTGAATCGGCATCAGCGGTAAGTGCAATTATGGGCAGGTCTTTATAGTTTTTGTCTGCCCTGAGCTTTTTGGTGGCTTCATAACCATCCAGAACCGGCATCTGGCAGTCCATCAGTATTGCATCAAATTCGTACACTTCCAGAGCATCTATCGCTAACTGGCCGTTGGCAACAATACGATGTTTTATCTGTAGCTGATCCAGCATGGCAGCAATGACTTGCTGATTTATCTCATTGTCTTCTGCAACCAGTAAGTTCAATGTACTGACGTCAATATTTACTGTGCTGACCACCTCTTTGGGCTTTTCTGCAGAAATAACAAACCGCGATGTAAAACTAAAAATTGAGCCCCGAGGCTGATTCGCAGAAATGGCAATATCTCCCTGCATGAGATGGCTTAATTCCTTGGATATGGCCAGTCCCAGACCTGTGCCACCAAAGTGTCGGGAGGTAGAGGAATCTGCCTGAACGAAAGGCTTGAACAGCTCCTTGCGTTTGTTTTCTGAAATTCCGATACCCGTATCAATGACATCTATTTTAAAGCTGGCAAAACCATCAGACGAATTGGTCAGCCAGCAAACCAGGGTGATACCCCCGCTACTGGTGAATTTCAGGGCATTGCTACACAGGTTCATCAATACTTGCTCAAAACGCGTTTTGTCTCCCTTTACATATAAATCTTCAGGGATAGCGCTTTTAAAGCGCCAATAGAGATTTTTGTCCTCGGCTAACGCGCTAAACATGTCACTGACGGAGTTGATAGATTCTGAGGCACTAAAGGTTTCCACGCTCAGTTCAAACTTGTTGGATTCGATCTTGGAAATATCCAGTATGTCGTTGATTATGTTAAGCAACAACTTGGACGAGGTGCTGATTTTATTAAGATAGAATTTGATCTCCTCTATTTTATCGCTGGTATTGGCAAGCTGGGCAAAGCCAATAACGGAATTCATTGGCGTTCTTATCTCGTGACTCATATTTGCCAGAAAGCGACTTTTAGCAAGACTGGCCTGGTTAGCTTTTAGCGTCGCTTCCTTTAATGATGCGGTTTTAGCTTCCACCATACTATCCAGAAATTGCTGTTGCGCATTCATCATTAATACGATCAGAATAATTGCTGCGACGGTGAATACCTGTAGAAAAAACAAGGGCCCAAAGGCGTTGTTTTGTCTGGTGGAGATATAACCCTGGTTGAGCGACAGTTTAATTTTCCAGGATTGCCCAATCAGATTGACGTCAATGGTTTTAAAGTAATTATGCTCAGAGGTTTTGTCATTGCCTTCAAAATTTTTAAAAAATGGCACATTGTTGTCAGCCTCAAACGTCTCTACAAAAAAAGCCTCTTTATCAGTGGTATCCAGTGCATGTTGCATCAAAGCTTTGGTGTAGAAAATCCCTGCTACCATACCTTTGATATTGGCTTGACTCAGGTGTGCAGATTGATTGTAAATAACCGGGAAGTATAACAAAAAGGCAGGGATCGGAAGTTCATCCTGAACCAGGTGGACGATTGGCGTGGCACGAGGTTGGAAGTTTTGCAAAATGACATTCAGGGTATTTTTGCGAACCGGATTTGAAAAAACATTGTAGCCAATAGCGCTCAGATTACCTTTTTTGGGATAGACGTATTTTATGTAGTTGACTGGATCGGAGTCGTCAAGAGGTTCACCCTTAATGGCTACTTGGCTTTGGTAAATTTGCTGCAATTGAAGTTCATGTTGCTCCACTTCTTCAACTGCAATAATTGGATTCCATGAGACCGAATTGAGGACTTCAGAGTTTGAAGTTAACTCTTTTCCTTTTTGCGCAAACTCCGCATCGCTAAGCTCCGGTTTTTGTTGCACCAGACTTGCTATCTCATCTAACTGCACGATGGTCTTGGTCAGTTCCCGATAAACCTGGTTTTCAATTTGCTGTGCTTCTTTTTCCAGCCAGTTGCTGGTGGTTTTTTTCTCCTTTTCAATAAAAAACCAGGAAATGGATACCACCGAAACAAACAGGCAAACTACCGCCGAGATAACAACGAAACGCGCCTGACGAACCTGCTGCTTGACGCTCTTGATTTCCATCAGGCATAAAATCAACGGAGTCGCCATGAGTACGCCAAGTGAGTCACCCAGCCACCAATAAATCACATTGAGCCAGTAGTCATCAGGGTTGTAGCCCGGATTGAATTCACTTAACGACCACACGCCAATATTGGCTGACAATAAATTGATGAAGACACCAACAATCAGCACAAATTTAAAGACCTGTTTGCCATTTACATGCAGTGGATTGCCAATCCAGTGGCTCAGCAATATCGCTCCCAATATAGCCTGAAGAGTCGCGCCACTGGCGATGATAAGGTTTTGCAATCCAACAGCAGAAAATATGGCCGCAAGCTGAAAACCGGGTGTGACTGAGCAGTTAAAAATAAACGAGCCAAGCAGAACCGCTGGGTAAAACCTGGGACCTAAGATAAAACAACCTGAGAGTGCAATACCCGCGGGTAGCCAGATTGGCATGACCTGAGATTGAAATGTAACAAAAGAGAGAATGTACCCGGAAACAATAAAGCCGAAGAATAATACAAGGTAAAGAGTTAGGTAGCCGGAGCTGGAAAGGGCAAAAGTATTCTCAGGCTTAGTCAATTACTTTATCCTCAAAATGCGGTTTCAGCGTGTTTTTCCCTTTGGCTGTAGGCTGGAAAGCATCACTTTTCTCAGTACAACTTTGAGTATAACCAATGAACAGAAAAAAGTGTTACAAGAACCCAAAATTTTTAAATTATGCTACTGATAAATCTGGATTTTAAGCAGGTTATGGCAATAGCGGAGAGCTGTTTAGTAATAAGAATGACAGACTGAAATGCATTGCGGCGCAGATGAACTGATCAGAACAGTGCGCCGTACAATGAGGTTTGCTTCAATACCTGGAAGATTGTTCCTGATTGGGAAAGCGGGCTTTGTAAAAGCCGTTGGCTTGCTCAACAAATTTGGCTTTTTGTTCCCGCCAGTCGGCCATAACATTTTTGTTGTAGTTTAGGTAAAGCTTACCTTCATACATTGTCCAGGCTTCGCCATCTACGCCGGCCAGGTCATCACCAGACAATGCCCAGGCACAGTAGCCACCATATTCCGGCATATACTTTTCTGGATCTGCGATAAACAGTTGCATATTACTTTCGGAAGCGAACCGCCACTTCGCTTCTTTATACTCATAGCTAAACTTTTTGCTTCCTTTTACTGCTTTTCCCTCAGTCCAGTAGGCTACGGTGTCATAACCGTCGACAGCGAGACCACCAAAAATGGTAGTGCGCACAGGCTCGTCAGCCAAACTCACCGCACTGAAAAACAGTGCGAAACATATATACAGAATCTTTTTCATTGTTCATTTCCAGTTTATTGGCACGATATTAATAACCGGGTACTGCGGATTTTTATTTCAATGGTGCGTAAGCATTGTTGCTCAATACCAGTTCGGATTATCGCGGCGCAATGTTTTCATCATCTGTTCAAACTCACCAGATAAGTACATTTCTATGGCTTTTTGATTCATACGCGGTGCGTCAAATGCATATTTTGACTTGCGTGAAAGGGCAATATACACCTTGGTACCATTGATAACTTCATAGCTGGCTTGTTGTATTTTTTTCCTGAATTCTGGATGACTTTTTACAATATTGCTGCCGTAATAGTCGGTGCAGACAACAGCATCAACTCGGCCTTTTTCCAACATACCAAATGCCGCAGGTAGGGTGTTAACCAGGATGCGATTGAAATAATCCGCAGGAGCACGGTCAAACTCTTCAAACTGTCTTGCTCCTCTCACTACTGCAATATCAAGTCCCGCCAGGTCGGTAAAATCAATAATGTCGGGCGCATCTTTGCGGATAAAAAAGGTTTTCACTGTGTGATCATCATATAAGAACATATGATAATTTTTCTGGCGCAGCTGTGAATCGAGTAATCCAACCATGAGGTCCACTTCGCCTTCCTGTAACCATTGCAGACAGCGTTTGAAGGGAATATCTGCGGTAAATGTCAATTGGTAGCCTAGGCTGTGCATAAACTGGCGTGCGATCTCGACATTCTCACCGGTGGCTTTGCCATCTTCTAATACAATCTGCAGTGGTGGGTAATGGTCGATGCACATGGTGAGGGTCGGTGTATCAGAGGATTCCTGAGCCTCCACGGACAGGGAAAACAGAACTAAAAGTAACAGGCAGATGGCCATCACTTTGTTATGCACATAAACCTCGGGTACAAAAAACATCCAATTATGTAGAAGCATAGTTGTTCCTTGCGTCGGGTTCAATTGTAAAAATAGTTATTCACATTTGCCCGAATACCACATTAGATGTAAAGTTTTATAATCTCTATTCACGAAGCAGCAGTATCTCACTGGGCTTTGCAAACAGGTGTGAAATGTCAGGTCTTCTTGCTTCTGTTGATCAGCGCACAAAACTCGTCGGTGAAAACCGACT
>JYMV01051367.1_pt1 | contig 13115 bp, 8 predicted proteins | sample 338911 | NCBI WGS metagenome assembly JYMV01 (sample SAMN03354496, study PRJNA234377) | hydrothermal vent metagenome | biome: Deep sea; feature: Hydrothermal plumes at the Eastern Lau Spreading Center, Western Pacific Ocean; material: Seawater | place: Tonga | collected 2009 | depth 2000 m m | reverse complement strand
TGAAGCCTATGGTATGACGGAAACAACTGGTGTTATATCTTGCAATAAACCGGGGTTTATTAAAATTGGTTCCGTGGGTCAAGTAATTCCTAAAACTGAAGTGAAGATTGCTGATGACGGTGAAATCTGTGTCCGTGCTCCACAAAACATAAAAGAATATTATAAAAACAAAGAGACAACAAATGAACTATTGAAACCTGACGGCAACAGCAGCTTTTGGCTTCATACAGGAGATGTGGGTCATATTGATAAAGATGGTTATTTATTTATTACAGATCGAAAAAAGGATTTGATCATTACAGCTGGTGGAAAAAATGTGGCACCACAAAATATAGAAAATCTTTTAAAGACCAGTTCATACGTAAGCCAGGCAATGGTTTATGGCGATAAAAAACCGTATTTGACTGCACTCATAACCATGGATGAAGATGAAATCACCAAATTTGCCCGTGACCACAAACTCTTATACCAGGATTTGGCTGATCTTTCTAAAAAAGAGGAAGTCCACGAACTATTTCGCCAAGAAGTCCACATTAAGAATGAAAAGCTGGCTTCATATGAAACCATAAAGAAATTCTTTATATTGGAAGAAGATTTTGATCAGGGCAAAGATGAGTTAACTCCTACATTGAAAGTCCGGAGAAAAGTGGTGACGGAACGGTATAGAGACATCCTGGAAAATTTGTATAAGGCATAAACTGAATCCATAAAAAGACTGGTTAGGAATTTCTTTCATGAAAAACCGTATGATTAAATGAACCTGTTATTAATGCTTTAGAAATCATTTTTCGAAACTCGCCGATTTTTTATAGAGGTAAATCCTGAAATGCTTGGCGTAGAGCACCATTCCAAATTCATCACTTTTTGGTCAGTTCTTAATTTTTTCTTTCGGGGTTTTTCTTTCAGACAACCTTCCCTTCATGCCAGGCAGCCATCACCGCCGTTTCATCCTGGTCACACTGAAGTGATAACCCTATCTCCCCTTTTTTCAATTTTCGTTCAAATTGTCCCGATTCTTTAAATGCAAATTTCCCTGTTGTAAAATATCGGTCACGAATTTCCCAGTCAAAGATTATTCGTTTCCCCGTCTTTGTATCGACAATCACGCCGTCATCCCTGAAATTTTCAGTGTTATAAATTTGCATTACCAGACGGAGGTCGTCCTTGACATTATTAAATTTTTCAACAAATGCCTTCAAGCTTACCTTATGCCGATTGTACATGCTTGGGCGTTTCATTCGTCGACTGTATTTTGGGGTGAGCTGCCTTCTATTATTTCAACAATCTTCTGTCTGATATTTTCTGGTGTAACAATTATATCGGCATGCCCGTGCTGATGAAGCCACTGGGTTGTCTGAAAATCCCGTCCTAATTTGTGTCCCACATATTGTTCAATCACCCGCCGGCCGGAAAAACCAATATTTCCGCTGTTGAGCTCAAACAACCTGATTCCCCGGGAACCATAGCCAATTGCAACTCCTCCTAGCGTTGGATCGGTGATCAGGGTGATCACAGGTATTCCTTTGTGCTCTACGCGGGTGAGGGCTACATGTGCCTTGGGAATGCCAACCATGGAAGAACAACCTTCATGCATGCGGGCGCCCCCTCCGCAGGCTTGAAGAATCATGGGCAATCCTTTTGTCAAAGCAATCTCTGCTGCACGCCAGATCTTTTCTCCGGAACTCATACAGTAAGACCCGCCTAAAAATCCGAATTCCGTTCCGCAGTAAATAACTTCATTTTCAAGAATTTTTCCCATTCCGGTGATTAGAGCGGAAGTCATTCCAGTTCTCAGGCGAGTTTCCTCCAATTTTTCACTATATCCTGGAAATTCTAAAATATCTTTATCTTTAACATAGCGGGTTTCTTCATGTTCATTGAAGGAGCCTTGATCCAGAATCAAATCCATATAATCCCAGGCGCTTGGTCTGACATACTTGTGGCCACATATATCGCAAACGTAATTGTTTTTTTGAAGGAGGGAACCATTCACAGGATCATAAATACGCTTCCCTGACTTTGAGTAGCAATCCTTGTGACGCTGTACGAATCCCTCCTTATTTATTATAGGAAGTCGGGATACTTTTTCCTGAATTAATCGAGTCTTGTTTACCGTTACCTCATCCCAATGACCAATCTTTTTCCAACGTTTGATTCTATTTTGAAAAAGTTCTTTGGCAGGAATTTTATTCAATTTTCCAATCCAATTTTTTAGAGCTGTCCCCGCAGCCTGGATTGCTTCAGCCGGATTGCGGTGTGCCGGACCAGGCTTTTCAGGTACTATTTCATCTACAATGCCCAATTCAAATCCTTCCCGGGAAGTTATCTGGGAGACTTCCGCTGCTTCATTAGCTCGGTGACGGGTATGGAAAAGTATTGACGAACATGCCTCTGGGGTAATTACAAGATAAGTAGAATATTCCATAGCCAACACGCAATCGCATCCTGTTAACGCGATGGCTCCCCCGCTGCACCCGCGATTTATAATCAGAGACAAAGTTGGAGTGTTTGATTCAATCAATTTTTGAATAGTCTCTCCAATCCGCCATGCAATGCCTCCCGCTTCTGATTCTTCCGTGGGATCAGCCCCCGGTGTATCCACAAAAGTAATGATCATTCGATTTTCTTCATTCGCCGCATCAACAGCGCGGATTGCCCTCTCATAGGAAGCCGGAGTAGGCATTCCATGGTTCCAGTGTTTTACTTTTTCGCCGTCCTTCATCATTTCCAGCATTTCATTATAACGGGAAGTGGGGCCGGTCTGCTGGCCAATTGACATCAATGGGATTGATGACCCGTTGATTGTGATCTCTGCCCGATGAGTCTGGATCAGCCAGGCGCCAAATTCATCGCTGGAAAAGCATTCTTCAACAGAATCAAATAATGAAAGATAATCAAGATATTTTGGGCGCTCAGGATGAAAGGACAATTGATATTTTTCATATTCAGACAGTTGATCAATATCCTCCGCTGAATAACTGAAGTTCCCTTCTTGCTCAAAAGAATAGTAATAATGGTTCGTGTGTTCAGTCATGAACGCTTCGGGCTTTTGATTCCCTTTTTTTCATGAGTGAACGAAGGAGGATCATACACTCTTTTTGTTTCGTACTCATTCCAAGTAATTTAAAAATGTATTGATCAACAAAGTTTCTGTCTTCCTGTTCCAATTCTGTTCGCCAATTATAAATCGGTCGTTCTAAAAATCCTGAGAGATTGGAAGGGAATTTTATATTAGTGAAAAGCGGAATCGGTAATTTAACGAGATCATTTTTTACCAAACGGACGGCGCCTCCTCCCAGCCCTCTCCTTCCAAAAAGTTCTACCATGAGCCACACCCATGATGAATTCAGAATGTAAGCCCATGTTTCCACATTTTTTCCATCCTTTGGATGCAAACCGTAAAACGTATGTTCAAATGGAAGATTGTCCTGATTCCAAACAACAACATGACGTCCGCCACGGAGGTCCATCCATAGTAAGGGCGCTTTTTTAACTTTGAATCCTCCACCATTCAAACTAATCCAGGATTGAACATCTGTTCGGGTAAATTTAATGGAAGCTGTCTCTTTAGGACTTCGAATTGCAGGAAGGGAGTTTTTGATTTTCTCGTGATGGTAGAAGGCACGATTATTCCCGGTGATGATCCCGGAACAAACAGAAAATACGCCACCGATTGTTTCTAACGCTTTGTTATCCCCTATTTGTTTCAGAAGCCACGATGGACACCTGAATAAGGATCCATGCCAGCCAAGGTCTAAAGACTGTAAACTTTCTTGGGAAATTGATTTGCTCTTTTGATCCAGGTCTAGAATTATTTGATTATTTTTCGCAGGATTTTTGCGAACCCCTGAGATAATCACTGTATTGACTTCCTGCTTAAAATGCCTAGAACCTGAATCGGTTATTGATAAAAGTTGAAATTCGTCTCTGAACAGTTTCCTTAATATTTCTCCGTATGAATTATCCATCCAGCTGTTTGGAATGATAAATGTGAACACTCCATTTTTATTCAAATTCTTTAATGCTTTCAGTAGAAAATAAATGTACAAATCACAACGTACAGATAATTTTATACCAGAAAACTCAGGTTGAAATTGTTCAATGAGCTTTTGCTTATAATCTGAAGATAAATATTCCTGCCGTACATAGGGCGGATTAGCAATAATCACATCCACAGGTTTTTTTGGTTTGCTATTGAGATAATCACCTTGAATCAAATGAGGAGAAAAGCTCATATTTCGTTTACAGGCTTCCAGAATTTCCCTGTTTATTTCCCATCCGTGAACATGCTCTGCTTCCCACCCTCTTTTTAGTTGATAATCATATTTATTACAAAGGCCATATATTTCCTGGCAAAGTGTTTTCAAAAAAATTCCATCTCCTACTGAGGGATCTTGAAACTGATACTCACAAAGGATGGTGAGAAAGCTTTCGCCGGTTCTTCTATCTGCTAATCCGGTAATGAAAGTATGATATTGATCATACGATACGTTTGGAAAATCCTGAATCAAGCGCCATAAAATTGCTTCCCTGACCATGAATATTGCGTGTTCATTTGGGGTGGACACAACTCCTTCATCAGGATCTGCACGATTATTGAGATATTGGGAGGTTACCTTTAGAATTTTGAACTCCTCCTTAATTTATTATATTGGGATTATAGACCAAAAATGGACAAAAATATCAGAATAATAATTGAATTCTTTCATGGGAAGTGATCATAAATTGACCCAAGTAGGTCCATCTCCTCCTTCGGGCGGGACCCAGTCAATGATCTGGTAAGGATCCATAATATCACAGGTTTTGCAATGAACACAGTTCGAAAAATTGATTTGAAGTTTTCTGGTTTCTCCTTCTCCAACCATTTCATAGACATCAGCAGGGCAAAAATTTTCACATGGATTCCCAAATTCCTCTGAACATTTTGTTATACAGACATCCGGATCACGAACATGCAAATGTGGAATTTGATCTTCCTCATGGGTTGTAGCAGAATGGTAGACGTCAGTTACTTTATCAAACAGATATTTTCCATCAAAACTTAATTCGTTATACCGGTTTTCAATTTTGCTTTTCTCCATCCTTAGATGTCCCGATTCACTGGACAGTCGGTTTTTAAATCCCCAGCCTCTTCCTCCTGTAACCAGTCCCATTCCGGCATTTATGAGCCCTCCAAATAATCCGTGGTCAAACGCCTGGTGAAAATTGCGAACCTTCCATAATTCGTCTCTCAGCCAGCTTGAGTTTACCTTCTTCTCAAAATCTGAAAGTGTTTCATCGGAAAAATTATTTTCACTTAACGCATCCACAATTGTTTCTGCAGCCAGCATCCCGGATTTCATTGCAAGATGAATTCCTTTTAATCTTTGTCCATTCATAAAACCAGCGGAATCACCAATGAGCATGGCGCCATTGACAGTCAATTTTGGAATGGAAAACCAGCCCCCTTCCGGCAGGGATTTTGCACCATAGGAAATCAATTCACCTCCATTCAGGACCGATTTCACCCAAGGGTGGGTCTTAAGCAGTTGAAGTTCATGGTGAGAATCCACTGCTGGATTTGAATAATCCAAGCCAACGACCAATCCTAAATCCCAGATGTCATCCTGCATACCATATAAAAATGCCCCGCCAAAAATATTATGCCCAAGTGGAAAACCCATAGTGTGTGCCACATATCCCGGATGGACGGACCCCGTGGGCATCTTCCAAAGCTCTTTGACTCCAATCGCCCATACCTGTGGATTTTTTCCATTCATGAGATCATGACGCTGAATGAGTTTTTTTGTCAAATTCCCTCTGGTGCCTTCACCAAGGATAACAACTTTTGCATGGATTTCTGCTCCGGCTTCATATTGGGATTTTTGCTCACCGTTTTTGTCAATCCCCCTGTCCCCTGTCCGGACACCAATTACCTGGTCTCCCTCATAAATAAGCTCCGTTCCAGAAAAACCACAGAAAATATCAATGCCCTCATTCTCACATTTTTCTCCTAACCAGCGTGTCAATTTGCCGAGGGAACTTATATAACAGCCATGATGACTCATGGGCGAAGGAATAAACGGGAATGAAAACTTTTTTGCTTTAGTTAAGTAATAGAGATGCTCTTCAGTCACCTCAGATTCAAACGGAATGTTCTGTTGGTCGAAATCAGGAAACAGTTCCTTTAGTGTACGAGGATCAACAATAGCGCCAGACAGCGAGTGCGCGCCGATCTCTCCAGCTTTTTCTAAAATTGCAATGCTGGCTTCCTGACCCGATTCTTTCAGCAGGCTTTGCAGATGGATCGCACCAGCTAAACTGGCAGGCCCTGCACCTACAAACAGAACATCCAGTTCAAGGACTTCCCTTTCAGACATTAATTTTTTGCAGCTTCAACAGCTTCCGAAAGTTTCGGAATAATTTCAAGGATATCGCCAACAATTCCATAGTCTGCAATCTCAAAGATCGGCGCTTCAGAATCCTTATTTACTGCTACAATATTTTTTGATCCTTTCATCCCAACCACATGCTGGATTGCCCCAGAAATTCCCAAAGCAAGATAAAGTTTCGGGGCTACATTCTGTCCGGAGCTTCCAATTTGTCTGGACGGTTCAAGCCAACCGGAATCAACGATTGGACGGGAAGAACCCAATTCAGCTCCTAATGCATCCGCAAGAGCCTTTACAATTGGCAAGTTTTCTTCTTTCCCGATCCCCCTGCCAATAGAAACAATTATTTCTGCATTCGTCAGGTCAACTCCTCCTGCCTCCTCTTTAAAGGGTTCTTCTGATTGCGTCTTTATAGCTGAGCTGTCCATCTCAATTGAGATCGATCGTATCGTTGCTTCTCCAGCTTCCGCCTGGTCAGATTGATACGCAGCAGATTGAAAGCTGACCAGTGTAGTACCTTTGGATTGAGACACAATATCGGCAGCTAATTTTGCATTAAAGACCTGCTTTGTAAATACGGGAGTTCCATCATCAATCCGAAATTGAATCACGTCACTGATGAAAGGAATTCGAAGCCGGGCACTGACCCGGGGTAAAAAATCCCTGACCATGTACGTATGCCCCATAAAAACAAAGCGGGGTTTCTCCTGTTCCAAAACGGATGTAATAGCCTGGGAATATCCATCGGATGAATAATTATCCAGGAGAGGATTCTCCAATAATAACACTTCCTCAGCATTGAACTTTCCTGCATTCTCTGCTAGGTCTCCCCCGTTTTTACCCATCGCTAACATTGAAAGAGACAGATTCATTTCGGACGCAAGTTTCTGTCCTGCAGCAAGAGCCTCTAAGCTCATGCGGTGAATCGATCCTGAATTATTTTCTAGCGCTACAAGTATGTCCACCAGTCCCCTCTTACAATACCTTGATTTCTGTTCGCAATGCTTCTACCAGCCGGGTAATTTGCTGATCTATATCTCCAGTGATCATTTCCGTCTTCTTTGCCTTTTGCATGCTGTAAACACGGGTGATAGACTGGTTCACATCACTTTCAATTATTTCCGCTTTTGACAGGGTTTTTATTTCTTTCTTTTTCGCACCCATAATCCCCTTCAAGGAAGGATAGCGAGGATGGTTTATCCCGGACTGAATGGACAAACATACAGGAAGAGAAAGAGTTACCCATTGAAACCATCCCGATTCCAGTTCACGTTTGACCCGAATAGAATTTTCACCTACCTCTGTTTCCATAACCAATGTGGCAGACGACATTCCTAATAATTCGCCCATTATCACACCGGTTTGCCCCATTCCTAGATCCAAGGACTGAAGACCAGACAGAATAAGGTCAAACTGCTCCTCCTGTAATGCTTTCGCAAATACACCTGCGGTGCGGAGAGGATCTGTTTCCGGAGGACCTTCTTCCGTAATGTGGACGCCCCGGTCAGCTCCCTTGGCAAGAGCTTCACGAATGACTTTTTGAGTTCGTCCTTCCGGACCCATGCTAATTACAACCACTTCCCCATCACCATTTTTTTCACGAATCTGGAGGCCTTCTTCTAAGGCATAGGAGTCACTTTCGTTAGTCTCAAAATTCACGGAAGTTTCATCAATCCAACTGTGATCACTGCTAACCCGCGATGGAGATTCCCCCCCCGGAACCTGCTTTATCAATACACCAATTTTCATTTTGATTATCTTTAAGTCAATTTACTTTTTAACATAATTTCTAGGTGTTCCTAAAACGAAGCCTGGGTAATTCATAAACTGTACGAATAATTATCTCAAAACAATCTGATCTTAATCAAATTATTATACTAAAATTAACACATTTGTTATCTTGAAATATTTTTTTAGGAGTAGAAGCGCTAAGTTTTCACCGATCATTGAAAAAAATGAGGTCAATATTTGAGCCGTCTTATTCTGATCATTTTTGGAAATGCCCTTATTATCATCGGTATATTGGTATTGCTTTGGGCTGTGAAACGGTGGCTGGAAAGAAGAAAATGGGATAAATGACCTGGCCATTCCTGATAAAAAACAGGGCCTCTCCTCTTTATAATCTCAGTTTTATCTATTGATCAAATAAAACAGGATGAAAAATTTATCCCTTTAAACAAAAAAATGTGATGCAGAACACACGGTGTAAAAAATTTGTTGTATTCTACTACACGTCTATTTATCTTCGGATTGCCTCTAAATCTGGTTTTGTAGGGACAAAGACTGCAAAATGGACGAGTGGATGATTATGAAATTGAATATATTATTAGTGATACCTATCTAAAAACGATACAACTAAGGAGGAATCAAATGAAAATAATGTCAAAAATAATCTTAACAGCTTTAGTCTTTGTTGGGACTGTTATTCCGCAGAGCATCGAAGCAAACTATCAACTGGATTATGTAACTGTTCACTATACTTGGGTAGCGAGAGCCATGGAGAGCTCACTGGACTTTACTGGCGGTTACGATCTTATGGGCAGTTGGCCCTCTAGCGCTACGCCTGCATTTCAATGGACACTATCAAGCTTTGCTATAGGTGACACTATAACAGAAGTCTTAGTTCCACTCACATTTCAGGGAGCATTAGACTTCTTTCCCTTTGGGGCAGTCGCTTTAAATTGCACTTTCAATGATGATGGAACCTTTACTATTAATGAAGGAAGCACTTACCCCACAACCCAACTTATAGACTGTGAAACTTCATCAACCGTTCCACCCGTCTCAGAGTCTGGTACCTGGACTGATGGGGGACACTCACCTTATACTGATGGATTTTTAAATACCAGTGTGAGAGGCTGGGGAATAACCCAATCCGGTACCTTCGCATGGTTCACTGCACCGGACCTGAGTGATGGCACAAATGGTGGTGGAATGTACAATCCTAACATGCAATATGACGGTATTAACTGGGGAAGATTTGATGCCACCTATAATAATGATTATAGCCAAATTCAAGATGCGTGGGTTCGCTGGACCGCCAATGACGGCATTGAATCAAACCTGGGAATCGTTGATCCTACTGATGATGATTATTTAGAGGAAGAAGCAGGAATGCTTAACGGGATCATGGGTATAGCCACTGCGCCAAGCGATATTTCTACAATTCCAACAGTTGCTGCCTGGGCCGCTCAATATGGTATCGTCATTCATGTACCTGAAGGCGATGCTGTTGCCTTAGGCGGCACGGGTGATGCTGACATGGACGGTGTACCCACAGGGCTGGTTAGCGCTAATTATGGCTACCTTTTTGATCCTATTGGTGCTGATGGATGGCCCTTTGGCTTTGGACCAGACATGACCCCTGGAACCGAGGATGATAATCCCGATGAGTTTCTACAATTTACAGGGTACTATTTTACCGGCAATCTTATGAATGCAGCGGGAATTGGCCAGGGAACTATGACTGCCTGTGGTACAGCTTATGTCTCGGGAGACGATCCAGCAGCAAATGGTGGCCTGGGTAATGGCTGCCTATTCGATTGCTTTTTGGAAGGAGGAGGTGACCCAGCAAATGTACCAGGATGCATTGCAAGTTGTTCATTCCTCTCCGTTGAAGAGTGCATTGATGATGCTACTGTTGCTGTATTAACAACATTTGGATTAGAAGGAGTTGCTCCAGGTTTAGCTGGAGTGCTTGGTGGTATGGCTTATGCAGAGGGTAATGTAGGACCATGCCTTCTTGGAGGCGGTGACCAGCTCACCTGCGTCCTTGGTGGAGTCCTCTGGGCCGTTGGTGCTGCTCAGGTTCAAACAGGCGGAGCCTGGATGTTCCCGAATGACAGTGACCACGATGTTGATCTTGCCTGCCTGGCAGACGGCGACCCCTCTGATTGTACTGGCCGCTTGATCATGGAAGTCGACAATCTTTGTTTACCAAGAATGTCAACACAAAGAATTAACGCCAGATTCCAGAATACAGCCAATGCGCATGGTGCAGCTAACCCTGTGTTCATGTCCACTGCTGCCGGATGGAATATGGTGGGACTCCCAATCGTTGCTGGCGGATATGAATACGGTGATATGTTTGGAATTGACCTAAATGGTGATGGTATACCTGATACCCCAGGAGCCACAGATGGAACCCTGTATTCCTTTGACGGAAGTTATAACGAGGAAGCAGCAATGGCTCCCGGTCAAGGATATTGGCTGAGATTTGATACGCCTTGCTGTGACCCTGCAATCTACGGTGTCCCAGGCCATCCTATGGGGGGTTATGATTTACTTACTCAGACTATTAGCTTGAGCGAAGGCTGGAACATGATTTCTGGTATTTCCGTAGCTGCGGAGGGTGATGACATAGATGATCCAGGTGATATCCTTGTTGAAGGTTCGGAGTATGGATTCAGTGGGACTTATTATCCAGCCGAATTTATTGAGCCCGGTCAGGGATATTGGGTCCGTGCAAATGCAGACGGCGCTATAACCATTGCGATTGGTGCTGGCGGAGCAGGGAAAATAACTGAACCAGTAAATTACCTGAAAAATGCCAATTATCTTACCATTACCAATGGTGATGGTCTCACAGGCATGCCTCTCCACTTTGGTGCAACTGTACCAGAAAATGAGCAGATCAGGTACGGCCTGCCTCCATTACCACCTGCAGGAGCATTTGATACTCGTTTCTCTGATGATATGAGATACACTGAAGATATGGGAACGATTGAGATCATGAACAATACAAAATCCCTCTCCATTGATTATTATGTAGTTAATCAGGAAAAATGGATTTTGACCTTCAATGATGAAGAACATCTTCTAGAGAGATCTGGAGTCATTGAATTGGATGGAACTGTCAATTCAGTTACCCTCAGAAAAGAGGGAACTGTCCCCGGTTCATTTTCTCTGAAGCAAAACTATCCTAACCCGTTCAACCCCACAACGCAGATTGCTTTTGAACTGCCGGATCCTCAGACAGTAAATATCACCGTCTGGAATCTTACAGGTCAACAGGTGGCAACTGTCCACACCGGGGAGTTGAATGCAGGGCTTCACAGCTACAGCTTTGATGGAAGCCATTTGGCCAGCGGAGCGTACATTTATCGCATAAATGCAGGCCCCTACCAGGCTACAAAGAAGATGTTGCTTATGAAGTAATAATCTTCATAACATTTAACCGTAAATAAACACACAGTCAGCTCCGATTAATTCGGGGCTGACTCTTTATATACTTGTAGGAGTAACTATTGACAGGCAGATATTTTTATTGCATGAGTATCTTCCTTTCCGGGTTTCTCTTTGCCCAGGGCGGGACCATATCAGGAAAGATCACTGATAAAGATAACGGCAAGCCACTTGTAGCAGCAAACGTGATGGTCTCCGGTGATGCGTTAAAATCAATGACGGGTAGCGCTACGGATGCTGAAGGGCGTTACACGGTCCCGAACCTTCCCTCCGGCCAGTATACCCTTAAAGTGAATTATATGGGGTATGAACAGGTAAAAAAAGAAGTAACGCTTGATCCGGGGCAAAAGCTCGTTGTGGACTTCCAGTTACTGACAGCCATCATACAGATGGAAACCTATGTTGTCACAGCCTCAAGGCGCAGGGAGCGGGTAGAGGATGCACCGGCTGCGATCTCCGTGATCACCAAACAGGATATCCGCCGGGAAAGCAATACAAATCTTGGCGATTATATGAAGACGACCAAGGGAATAGACTTTACGCAATCCGGCATTGACAGTTATAATATGACGGCAAGAGGGTTTAATTCTTCATTCAGTTCACGGCTCCTTTCACTCACAGATGGAAGAATGGCTAATGTGCCTTCTCTCCGCCTCACTGCCTACAATGTCATCCCCGTCTCATTTGAAGATGTGGAACAGATTGAAATTGTCCTTGGCCCCTCTTCCGCACTGTATGGGCCTAATGCTCACAGCGGTGTCCTGAATATTATTACTAGTTCTCCCCTGCGCAGTCCGATCCTCTACAGAAATTCACCTTTCGAACTGCACACAAATTTGGTAATGTTGGAATCAAAGTCTCAGGAGTTGCTCTCAGGGGACAGGATTGGAAACATTTTAACGAAGGTGAATGGGAAGGTCATGATGCTGCGTTTATTGGAAGAATTGGAAATCTTCACAATGGAATTGATAACGGTGGAATTTCGGCACAAGGCAACCCGATTTTTACGGATTTAATGCTGCACGTATGGGAAAATTCAGATCCCTCATTTGTGGGCCGTGCATACAAGGATGGGATAAAAACTGGTCACGGAGTTGCGGAACCAGGATCTCCCGTTATTACGCAAGCAATGATTGATGCAGCTTCAAATGACCCAATTTTTCATCGATATTATGTCCCTGGAACCGACATTATTCTCTGGAATGTAACAGCAGATATGCTTGGCTTCGAATATGCTGATGGAATTGACAATGATTTCAATGGCGCTATTGATGATGGAATTGACAGTGGAATTGATGATATCAATGAGCACTGGTATGATGGGATTGATAACGACAATGATGGCGAGATAGATGAAGTAGATGAAACAGGAACACGATGGATCAATCGATTTGGGAATTACGCATCGGACTGGGATCAACCTAATGGAGGATTTGGCGAATATAAATACGGCCAAAATGGGCACATAGTTTTTGATACAAACAAAGATGGGATTTTTGATGGTGATGGTGATTTCAAAATCAATTATGGAAATCTTCCCAATATGGAAAAAGATGCCAA
>JYMV01042111.1_pt1 | contig 13115 bp, 14 predicted proteins | sample 338911 | NCBI WGS metagenome assembly JYMV01 (sample SAMN03354496, study PRJNA234377) | hydrothermal vent metagenome | biome: Deep sea; feature: Hydrothermal plumes at the Eastern Lau Spreading Center, Western Pacific Ocean; material: Seawater | place: Tonga | collected 2009 | depth 2000 m m | reverse complement strand
CCCCCAATGCAAATAACCACCTGCACCACCCTCACCAACAACAACAGTGACATCTGAAGAGACGCTAACTTTGATAATTTGCTATATAAGCGATTTACTGCCGAACACCCTTAGCGGCAGGTAAGGATGTATGCGTAAAGTGTTTATTTATCATTTTGATACCTACACATATTTAATTATTTTTAGCACCAGTTCGTTGTTTTATATATAGATAGATGTAAAGTTTAACCATGGATATTGATAAAATAGCAAAGCAATGGATGTAAGAAGAAGTTATTAGGTGGGCCGATAACTTCTTCTTATGCTCTTGATCTCGTGAGATTGGTATATACACTTTAAGTTTATCCAGATTAAAATAATCAACATGCATAGATATAGAATAATAAATGTATTGTTGGCCTTGGGATTTTATTTAGGAATCTCAACTACAGCAATGTCATATCAGAGCGGAAAGACCAACGATAATTTTAGTGGATCCTGGCAAAAAGACGACAAGTGGAAGTGGAATCAATCGGGAACAAAAAAGTGGGCCGATATTCAGGATAAAGATCATGTATCTGTTGATGGACATGGTCATTATGATATTCATTCAAAAATCGCCCATTTCCATACTGATGAGCATGAACATGATAGTTACGTTAAGATGGATAGCCTAGGTTTTATAGATATAGGCGGTCTTTATTTTAACGATGGCTCAATGCAATCCTCGGCATTTCCAAGTCCGATCGGAAATTCTAACAAACTTCTATATAGTGATGGGCTAAGTGCAACCTGGAAAGACGGAGACGAGTTCAAAGGTCTTTCACTTATTTATTCGGCGTCACCTCCGTCAGACCCAAACAAAAATCCTTTGTGGGTGGATACAAATAATAAACAATTCAAGTTTTACGATGGATCGATATGGAAGGCTCCTGGTGCAGAAGAAAAACCAGGTAAATCAATGGATGTATTTTCTGTCGCTGGAACCTATACTTGGGATTGGGTGGCGGCTGGAAAGCCAAATGTTGTTTATGTATCAATGATTGGAGGAGGAGGAGGAGGTTCATTTGGTTGGAAGAACCAGCCGTGGGTAGGTCCAAAGTTTGGTGAGTCTGGTGCCAATGGTTTGTGGAAGGTAATTACCAAAGTTAGCGTCTCTTCAGATGTCACTGTTGTTGTTGGTGAGGGTGGTGCAGGTGGTTATTTGCATTGGGGGTTATGGGGTTTGATGGATGGGGGTTCTGGTGGCTCCTCTAAGTTTGGAGCCCTAGTGATTGGAGGTGGAACAGGCGGTGATAACCATTATCTTGGGTCCGTGAGTTTAGTTACCGATGTTCCAAAATATTCGTTTCCGTTTTCTAGTGGGCAAGGTGGTAATGGTGGCGCTAATCATACGGCAGGTGTAGCTGGCAGCGATGGCATAGTTATGGTTCAGTGGTAAGAATGATCTATTAAGATGATCGTTGGATTGGAAGTCTTTCGATTACAACGATTAACAGCAGTAAAAATAATTTAATTTTTTATCCAAGTAATATTAAAGGTATCAACTTATTAAAAACTGATAAAGTCTTTCGTTAATTACGACATCTTGCTTGCAATACTCTTTCATTTTTTTTGTTGGCTTGCTGTAATCGTTGAACTCAATTTTTTCAAGGTCCAATCTAAGTGCCCATGCGGCCAAACCATGACCTGCCGCAATGTATCCGAGCTTCTTGCTAAGGATAAGAGAATCTACTACATTCTGCCTATGTGTTTGCTTCCATAGAATGTTTATCATAGGTAAGTCAAACTTACGAAGGTTATGACCTACAAGCAGATGATCTGGACGCTTATCCATCCAAACTTTAAATTCATCTCTTTGAGTGTTGTCAAAACATTTAATTGTTTTAAGGTTTGAATCTTTAACGCAAACAAAATGAATCTTCGTTGCTTTATAGTCATCGGTTTCAATGTCTAAAATTATGTAAGGCTTTTCTTTATAATCCTCTGTATTCATAATTTTAGTATTTGTAATTGGTGTCCCTGACAGGACTTGAACCTGTAATCTATGCCTTAGGAGGGCATTGCATTATCCAATTATGCCACAGAGACGTTTTTGTGAGTGAGCCTTAGCTGTCCTTTAATATTTCCAGCTGTTGCTCATAATCTAATCCATTCTCTGCACAGAGTAATTTCATGTTTACCTTTGCGAGCTCTGCTGTTTGAGCAGCAGACTTTTCATCTCTCTTTGATTTAGTAAGCGTTTTTTGTGCTCTTTCTTTTGAAGCTTTTGCTTTTTCAAACTTCTCATCTGCTTCACTAAAAGTTGTGAAAAGTGATTTTAAATCTTCATTTAGTTTTTCGTTATTGCTTTCCATAATATAACTCCTTGTTTAGATTTATAGATATTTTTTATGAGTTTATATTATACAGTGTTTAAAAATAACACGCAACTTTAATACACAATATATTGTCTGCCGAAAGGCAAACATTTAAGTTTATTTTTTTATACTTTTATAGTGTTTATGTCTAATGTATAGATACAAAATTTGCAATGCCATTTAATACTTTTTTGGTGTTAAGTCACCCGAAAATGTTTATGGTATTGGATCACCAAAAAAATCCACTTTACCTTTTGGCCTGGGCGCAGGTGCCTTGTATCGAGGGTGAGTTGGATGGACTGGGTAGTGTTTTGTTCCACAAAAACTTTGTGTGTTTTTCCAGGAGATTGGCATTGAAAGACATAATCTACGCTTATCCTTTTCTTCAGTCGAATATGGACCCCAATTATTTCTGTCTTTTTCACCAAAAATTAAATCTGTGTAGCCTCGATTAACGCTTAATGGTGCTGATTCGTAGGTCCAGCCTACGGTATTATAGTCAGCAGCAAATGTGTTAGCAGTGATTAGCGACGCAACTGATGTTGCAAGTAAAGTTTTAGTATTTAAATGTTTCATTTTATTCCCCCGATTGTTTAGTTGTCTTAATTAGACTTTATCTAATTGTTCATAGGAATCAATACTTATTTGTTAAAAAATTGTCAAAAAGATTAAGTTCAATAGTGCCATAAATCAATGTGGCAACGTTAGTTTGCTGTAATCTTTTGTAAGTATATCGTTAATCTTCCAAACTCGATTTGAAATTCCTAAACGTTGCGCTGGTGTCCTCTTGTCTTTACCTATTTTAATAAAGTTAAAGTAAGTTTTGTAAATCTCAGACATCATAATAATCTTTAACGGATCGTATGCTTTGTCAGGCTTCCATTCACTTTTACCATGCTCCTTATTTTCCAACTGTTTTGTGCTTCTTTTAAAGAAAGCCATACTACGGATATTATTAAAATAGTTATCTACACCATTCAAATTTGCCTTATCAATATCCGATAAAAAATACTTTACTCTGTGAGGGTTTGACAAATGGTCCGACAGAAGTGTGATACCTTTACTTGGCTCCCTCTGCTTTGGCAATGGATGTTCTATTGCTACATTTTTCTCTGTCATTTGAGCTTCTTTCACCCTCTCACTAATAATATTTTTCCCGACTTTATGCTCTAATTCGTTTACTTTTTTCAACCAATCTTTCTTACTCATTTTTGATATATTATTATAGTTTTCCTTTCTTTCTTTGCTATATTTTTTATATTCTTTAATGAAATTCTCTCTTGAATCGAACTTCCTTGGCTTTAAGTTTCCATTCTTATCTTTCTTTCTGTGATATTCAGAATCCACAAGATAAATAAAAAACTTATCCAATTCCTCTCTTTCATTTAGCATATTGGCAAGTCTATAATCTGCACTACTAAAATTATCATGATAGAGAACCATTCTCTTTGAATTTTTAAATAATTTTTTTAAATAATATATATGGGAAAAATATGAATATGCGTCTTCAACTTTAATACCATAGGTTTCAATAAGTTTTTGATTTCTACCGTGTAGATTATTGACGTATCTTTCACCATCTTCGGCCTCACCAATATAGGTATAGTGTGGATTCTCTCTTAATATATTTTTCTTATCAAGTTCGCCATTTTTTAGCGCCCATCTATTTATTTTATTAGCTTCAACGGACGAATCAAAAGGAAGTGATTGTGCAAAGACAAACCCAGTGTAGTTATCAACGGTAGCTGTGATTGTTAGTTTTAAAGCACCGCCAACTTTTTTCTTTGGCGATATAAATTTTTCTGATTTACGGGGGTTTGTTCGCCAATTAGTTGTTAAAGAGATGTCATCCAATGATAGTCGCACCGTCTTATGATTTTTACTTGAAATCTTTTCATTCATCATCAGGTTAAACTTCAAGCATTGCTCATAAAAAAACTCTAACTTGCTATATATAGTTTGTGTAGATACTTCATTTAGATATGCGTTTCTGCGGATTCCAAGACCATGAATTATTGACATAAATATCATTTTGTCTTTATAGTTTATTGAGTCTTTACGCTGACGATTTGGCTTTTTCTTTTTTGTAAAAGTCTTTGCGCAGCCCTTACACTTATAGCGTTGTGATCCAGACTTTGTTTTTCCACTTTTCTGATACTCAGACGGGTATAGCTTGAAACTTCTATTATGATTGTTGCATTCTTCGTTATTACAACTTTCTTCTTTTAAGAATTTATCCTTTAAGTATCTGTATCCGAATAGTTCTTTAAAGGTTCTGTATATTGCTTCATTGCTATATGTAGAGCCAGTCTTTCCACATCCAGCACAAGTATACTTATATGCTTTTTTGTCAATCTTGAACGTTTGTTTTGTATTGAATCCATATTCAGGACATTGATATTGATTGCATTTAGTTGCGTTGATATCAAGGAAGGGTTTTATCCTTTTCCTTATTTCTGTCTCTGTAATTTTTCCCAATTTGTATAAGTTGTTGATTTAAAACTATATTATAACAGTTTAGATTATAGTATCAACACTTTACGCATACATCCTTAGCGGCAGGTCAGTGGTTCGAATCCACTCAAGGTCACCAAATTAAAAAAGCCCAATCAAGTTATTAACCTGATTGGGCTTTTTGTTAAGTGGTTTTTTGTTTTTTATGCGTATAATCCTTCCAAATCAGATTTGCTTAATACTCCACTTTTAACATTAGATTCATCACCATTAACGATGACGGTAGCGGGGACGCCTCTGATGCCATGCTTCATAGCAAATTCTCTGCCTTCTTCGCTATCAACATCTAATCTTTTAACTTCCCAGCCCTTGGCTACCATATCGTCTTCACACTCGTCGAAAACTGGCGCATATGCTTTGCATGGACCACACCACTCAGCACTAACTTTAATAATTTCTTTTGACATATTATACTTCCTATTTTTATGATTAAATATACAAATCAATTATAACAGATTATTGATGGGAAAGCAATTCAATCAAATTTAACGCCATCACTAAAAAAAGTAGGATCAGCTATTTGCTTAAATTCTTTTGGGTCAAATGTCCCTTTTTTAAGATGAATACTCTCTAATATATTATCTTCGGTAAGGCAATCAGCCACATCGATTAAGAAGTCTCTATACTTACCACCTAATATATCTCCGATTTGATCATAATGATCTGCCAGATCCAGCATAAGGTCTAATTCTTTCTGAGATTGAAATATAAGTGTAACCGGTGTATATTCGCGCATTGATTTCATATTTATTTACATATTTGTATTTGTATTTATTATACGATAATTATCTAATCTCCGCTAATGATAATAAATATATTTATTTTTTAATATATTTATTTACAATAAGTTAAAGAGAAGCGGAGGGAATCGAGATGAAGTTAAGTGAATTATATACTCTAAATGAGTCTGGCGTAAGGGAGTTGGCAGACTCGGTAAACGAAATTATTTTAGGCCACATTGATTCATATAACTCCTTTATACAGCTGTATGAGGGTATGGAAAGCATTGATATATCTAGCGTTGCCGACAGTTCATTGGGAAAGTGGATATTAAAAATAGATAATAAAAAGTTATTTACTCCAAGGGAGTATGTGATGCTAGATGGCGCCCATCGTGTTTTTCATAATATAGCAGACATGATAATTGCCACAAAAAATGCACGTAAATCTATGCCAATGAATAAGTTGGTAGAGTTGGGAGAGGCAAACAAAATAATAATAGAGATCTTGTTGGACTTAACCAAGCAAATATTAAAAACCCAATTTAATTTTGATCATTTGACGGGCCTATTAAATCGTTCAGCAATAACATTGGCAGCTAACAATTTAATCGAAAAGATCCGAAGAGATAAGTCTCACAAGGTTTTTGTAGCTATAGCTGATATCGATAAGTTTAAAAAAGTAAACGATACATATGGTCATAATGCCGGTGATGAAGTATTGAAGGCCGTATCATCAATTATGAAGAACTCTATAAGAAGCGAAGACTATATAGCAAGATGGGGCGGAGAAGAATATTTGATAATATTAGATAATCTATCCTTAGAGAAGGCGATATCTAGATTGGAAAGCATCAGGGATGCAATCGAGTCAAATGTTGTGGTTGTAGATGGCAAAACTAAAATTTCAGTGACTATATCATTTGGCCTAACCATCCTTCGGGAGGATGGGCTTTTGGATACTATAAATATTGCTGATGAAAATCTATATAAATCAAAAGAAACCGGAAGAAATAAAATCACAACAGACCTAATTTAGTCCATTGCAATTTTATTGATATTATATAGAATGTGCCAGTATGAATAGAATTAAAAAGAAGGGTATGACAACTGGTTTAGGAGCTATGCTGCTATCTATAATTGCTGCTGGTGTAGTTACTACATCGAGCTATGATTACAAAGTAGACGCAAAAAATGAAGTAGCCCAGGCAATTCAATTTTCAAAGTATTACGATGCTGTTGTTTCTAGAGTATCTGATAATACTGGATATGCCATTAGTAATAATGCCGATATAAGTGTTGTAATGCAAAATGAAAAAAACCAGCTTGGCACGCCATGGCTAAAGTCAGGCGCTAATAAAGCAAAGGATTGTATAACAAAATCAGCCTGTGATGGTCTTTTTAATGGACAAGATACTGAATTTGGAACAATGAGCAAATTCAGACATTTGTTTACCCCACTAGATTCAAGTTGTAGTTATTATTCAAGCGACCAAGGTAGTTGGCATTCATTAAATGCAATATCTGGAAATATAATGCCATGTAATATTTTCAGGATTCGAGGACCACTTAATACAACAATATCAGATGATTCTACGGCACTCGATGTAGTGACAATGGTCATAAATACGAGAACATCTAAAATAGATCAATCATCGGAAGGTATAGAAGATACGAAGGATATTCTTGATGTTAATTTCTATATACCAATTAATAACTACATCCTCTCAAGTTCAAAGAAGAAGAGATTACTCGTGTTTGTAGATAAACTGGCCGATTTATTAAATGGAAAGGCAGCTTTGTCTATTGTAAAATCTGGAGAAACGTCAACAGCTAAGCTTGCTGGTTTTCAACCAGGTTCTGTAGAATATGGTTTGGGTCCAAGTATATTATTATCCAATGAGTGCGATAAGAGAGGAGGTAAAGTTTGCTATTTAAAAGTATCATTTATAACCAGATTGCATATGAAGGGCGGACAAGGCGGGTGTACGGATTGTTTAAAGTTGGACTCTTCAAACTCAATGTACGGCGCAATAACATTTAAACAGAAAGCAAATAAAGAAGAAGATTTAGTTGACGCTGTATTGCTTGCTTGGAAGACCGAGGGCGCCACCAAAAAAGAAAGAGAGAACCCAACTGCCGCCAATACCATATCTGGAATAATAACCGAAGGCACAGGTAATAAATTAAAAATAAAAATCGAAAATAACGCGATAATCCAATTAGAGTCTGAGACGGGCGGGGAAAATCGATTAATATTAACCCCGCTGGAAGTGACGACTAAAATGGATGATAAGACTTTCATGGGCTTCACGAAGACTAATGCGAATACTCCAACTGAAGGGGTCGAGTTTAATATTAACGTAGATGACAATGAAATCGTCCATTCAAAGAAGAAGCTTGATGGATATTCAGTTGGCATAAATAGAAAAATAGCCGATAATAATGCTGACGAAGGCGGTATAGAGGTTTCAGATGGCAAAAAAGAAGCAATACTAAGAGTGGGCAATAATAAGTTAGTAGGCGTCAAAATGGTATCTGGTGTAGCTGGTTATTATGAGGTAGGTATTGTTGTAGGCGGGATGATTCGAATTACGGGCACGATCAAGAGAGGTGCTAAGCAGATGATGGTTGATCTTTCTTTCAGCGATACCCAGGTAAATGGAACGGTAAATGGAGCGGTTCCAACAGGATCAAGCATATATATGAATTCCTCCGGCGTGGTATATCTACGAAGGGCCACAGATACACATTTTAATTTGGATATAGAGGTAGTTTCCAGTGCCGTTCTTAAATTTGATAAGACGGCAGATGTTACGGGAACATTGAATAATGTTATTTACGATTTGGCAATTACCGATAAAATCCAGGGAGTCGTGGAATCAAATATATTGAGGACAAGTGCAGATGGCGTAGTCGAGTCAGATACCGATCATTTTAAGATCTCGAAGGCTCTCGATGACTTTATGACAAAGCCAGGACCCGATGAGTGCTATTATGACTTGGATACGACTTTATGTAGAGGTTTTGACCCGAAAATTTTTGATGAGTTCATGCATGAGGTTCCGAACGTGGAGAAGACAATAGAATTAATTAGGGATTATGCTCCAAATCAATACATATCATATGAGTCTGCTTGGATGCCAATAATGTCTAAATCCAACCAAACCCCAACTGGAATAAACTCACCATCTTTTTATAATATTTCTTATTATAAGGATGGAGTCCCGTTCAGCTATCCTGATGTTCCTGAGAGGGTTAGGGTTCTCGTGCGAGCTACACAAGGTTATGGTGGCTGTGATATACCGGCATCACTTAGGGATACCCAGGGTAATTTCTATCAGGAAGCACTTCCAGCAGCCCCGACAGATGACGATATTAATGACACTGGATCGGGCGTTGTTTACTCATTTAACAAGGATGGGGTGCATATATATGCTCCAACCGCAAAAAACGCATCCCAGTCTAGGTATTTATTTTATACGTATGATGGTTGGGGAGATGATAGGGCTCAATTTCACTGTGATGTCGGACATGTTAAGGTTATTGTTTATGTGCCGGAGCAGCTTGAAGGAACACATAATTCATTAATGATTCAATCCCCAGCACTGAATATGTCAGCACCTTGGAAACACTCTGTAAGTTACACGCAGCAATCAGATGTCAGCATCGTCCGTAAATTTCTCCAACCGGGTATTTATTTTGTAAATACTGAATGGAACACCGATTATTATAGAGCACCTGAACAATATCCAGAGGATATTACTTTGTATGTGAGGAAATCAGGGTCTGCCGGAAGTATGATAATTTCCGATGGAACACATTGGGTAATAGGTGAGCAACCATTAAGGCGCACCGCGAATACAACTTTTGATATAGTGCAGGTAAATGCAGCTGGATATCTTGAGCTGTATATGGATGTAGACGATGTGGGTTATATTTACCCAGACGGAACATTTAATGGACATATTGACGTGACTATAGTCAGTATTTCGCAAACTATATAATGCCTAAAGGCAAGAAACTAAATCTTGACACTCTTGCAGATATAAGCGTAGCCATATCTGTTGAGGCAGGAACAAAAAAAGTTCGTTTAGGCACCATAAAATCTCTTTCACAGGGTTCTGTTATTGAACTTGATAAGCCAGTTGGTGATTTACTTGATGTAAAGGTAAATGGAAAGACTATTGCCCGCGGTGAAATTGTAGTTATAAATAACAAGCTCGGTGTAAGGCTTGTAGAGTTACTATCAGTAGATGACAAGCTAAAATCTTAGTCATTAAATTCATTTTTTAAGAAAATAACTCATATTTTGTGGTATAATTAATTTAATATTAACAAAAGATTAGATTGAATGATTTTATTTGATTATAAATTGACGAAAAAGGAGAAAAAAGAAATGGACAAGTATCTATCAAAAGTAACGATGGTTTTGGCAATATTTATATTTTTTATTATAGTTCTAATGGGAACAAATGATAAGGTTACATCAGCCAAACCAGAAGCAAAAGTAGCAGCAGTAAATTTAGAAGCTGATTCTTTGGGTGCCAAGGCGATAGGTAAGCCAACCAAGACCTCATCCGGTCAAATTGCCATTCAAAAGGACGTCTTAGCCGTAGTTGAATACGAAAATTTCCTGGATGATAATAAGGTGAAGCCAGTGATTGAAAAGGAAAAGGAAAAGCAAACAGCTGCCGCCGAGCCAACCAAGAAAGATGCTAAGCTAGTCATTGATACGCAACCAGAAGTTAGAAATCCATTTATTTCAATAGTTGATCTGCCATTGGACGAAGAATTGGAAAATATTGCAGCTCAAGTTATTCCAACTGCCGGTGCTTTAGCTGCCGGTGTAATTAAGGCAGGCACAGTTATTAATGCAAACAAAATTCCAGGATTGCCGAAATTAGGATCGAGCGAGAAGGAAGCTAAGGCCAAGCCAGCAAGAGACCAAGAGCTTGAAAAAAAGACACTATATGGAGATGCTCCATCAGCAGTTGCTGCCATTGCGTCGGATGCAGATACACCATCAGTAGCAGCACCAAAAGATGTCCCAGCCACGCCTGAGAATGGGATCTCACCAGAGACAAAGGCTTTGGCTGATGCTGTTGTGGAGAGTTTAAACAAGAAAGTAAGAAGACCTATTTTGGTTTATACAAATAGATACAGAGGAGCTCATTCCGATATAAATACTGATATATTGCGTTCAATTCAACAATTTAATGAGGACGGTTCATCTGTTATAACTAAATATATTGATGTAGGCGGTTTTGCTGGAAATTTAGACGAGAGTGAATATTACAACGCCGACAATGAGTTGGTTAAAAAAGAATATTACAATCCAAAAACAGAAGAAATCATCTCGGTAAGGGTTTACAGAAACTAAAAAAGAAACAAAGATGAGCAAAAACGAAAATTTGGATAAAGAAAAAACCAATTTATTAACCCCAGAGCAAGACGAAAATCTTGGTGAGTATATGGAGGATAATATGCTGCATCCCGAGGCAGCAGTTTTTAAAGAGCATTTTCGTAGCGTGCTAATCGATATAGAGAAATACTGCGAAAGCACATTAAGTAGTTTCTCAAAAACATTAGATGCGTCCAGCAAGGCGCAGTTAAGCGATATTTTAGAAGAATCAAACTTCCAAAAAAGAATTTATAACGCCTGCCATTGCGCCGACTATTCAAGAGTAGATTACGAACAACGTATTGAGTTGAGGAAGAGCATAGAGGAAGCAGAAAATACGAATCCAAGCGACTTTATTTCAGTGAATGACTTATTTAACAAACTGCGCGAAACCAAAGAGGCAGTAAAGAGGGATAATAAGGACTTGGGAGTGCAAAAATCATATCGCAATCTTTCCAACGAGTTTCTTCCAAAAAAATTTAAAGAATTATGAATATAAAAGAAATCCAAAACCAACTTTCAGAGTTTGCCAAAGAGCGAGACTGGGATCGTTTTCATAATCCAAAAAACCTCGCCATGGCTTTATCGGTAGAGGCCTCCGAATTACTAGAAATTTTCCAATGGCTAACACAAGAGCAGGCAGAGAACGTAATGGAGTCTAGCGAGGCCGAACACGTTAAAGAAGAGATGGCCGATGTTATAATTTACTTAATTCGTATGGCAGATAAATTAAATATAGATTTAGATGAAGCAATCTCAGATAAAATCAAGAAAAACGCCATCAAGCACAAACCCCAGTCTTAGAAACGAAAAAACCACTCTAAAAGAGTGGTTAGGTGTTTCGCTCATGAAAGAATCAGTCGCTGCCAACGTGAATGTTTGAACGCAAATTATACCATAATTTTTATTCAAAAAACCAGTATTTTTTTCATAATTTTAAATATTTTGTTATAAATAGAGTATAAAATAAAATTAATAAAGGAGATAAAGTGGAAGATGAATTAGAGTATGCAGCAGTCCAGGTAAAGGTAAGCCAAAAAGACGGTGTTAAGGAAGTGGCACTTTTGGCAAACCCAGAGGATCCAGCTAGTTTTTGGAGAGAAATAAACTCAGATACGGAAAATAGGTTGGAGCACAACAAAAAGATGATTTCTGAATTCCGTGCGCTTTCAGAATACCTAAAGGATTTAGAATACAAGGGAAAAATATCAATTGTTTTATCAGTCGAGGATTTGGAAGCTGGTGTTATGCGTGAATTCGAAGAGCTTTACAAAAAGGATCCATCCATTCTAAAAAATCTCTCAATAGATTTTGAGGATAACTACGATGCCAGTCAGTCAGAATACAATTCAAAAATAAATTTCGCCAAAGCTATAAACAAATTTGATGAATATGGCGTAAGTATAAATTTATCCAAGCCAAAGTATCTTTCTGAAATGAAACAACACGCAAAACTAAACGCTGTTAAATCAGTAAAGCTGGATGTGTATAAAATCTTAAAGGATTTAGAGGACGGAACCATAAGGGACGAGCAAGTAAGAGAAAGAATTTCCCCGGCCATAGAGCATATTCTCGATGGCGGTCACATTGACACAATAACCTATGTTGGCGTAGAGAATAAATCACAGGAAGATAGACTAAGGAAAATACTGTCTACATATGCCGAGCCTCATAATATCCAGATCCAGGGTAATGTAGATATGGAAAAAACCAATGATTTAAATGATCTACGAGAAGTTATTAACGAGAGAGATCAGGGACCAGGAAGAGCGAATATTAAGTGGCGCACACACTCACGATAATCAATCGTGCAAGGCCTTATATGAAAGTTAGTTATTCGAATTAAATCTATAAAATGCCTTTACTTTAATCATCAGTAATATATTATTCATTAAAAGATAATATATTGGGGAAAAAATTGAGTTCATCAGGGGTGTTGACTTCGACAGAATACATAAAACATCATTTACAAAATTTAACTTTTGGGAATTTAGATGGTCATTGGACCTTCGCCCAAACGTCAGAGCAGGCCTCTCAAATGGGGTTCTGGGCATTTAACGTAGATACATTACCCTGGATCTGGATATTATGAGGCTCGGCATATGTAGACAGTATTTTCCTTAGTCTATCTTCCTGTGA
>JYMV01025795.1_pt1 | contig 13115 bp, 4 predicted proteins | sample 338911 | NCBI WGS metagenome assembly JYMV01 (sample SAMN03354496, study PRJNA234377) | hydrothermal vent metagenome | biome: Deep sea; feature: Hydrothermal plumes at the Eastern Lau Spreading Center, Western Pacific Ocean; material: Seawater | place: Tonga | collected 2009 | depth 2000 m m | reverse complement strand
TCAACCTGATCGCCTTGCTCACGGTGGCAGGGTTACTCCCTGTTCATGGCCAGTCGGTGGTATCGCCAACGGCTCCAGCAGAGGACCAGGTTGCTGCCGCGATGGATGCGAACCGGGCCAATGTTGTTGATCTCGAATTCACCGAGTTCTCCGACGGCGAACTGGTCGTCGAGGTCGATCTTCCTCGCTTCGGAATCGCCACCCTCAGCCTTTACCCGCACAGTTTACGAAGTGATCAGTTTCAGTTGCTCGTCGATGACGGCACCTCTCTGGTGCAGCACCCGGCACCCCCTGTCAGAACCCGAAAGGGAGAGGTGCTGGAAATTCCAGGATCCAGGGTCAGAGGCAGTTTTCATGATGGCCGTCTGACCGCCATCGTGCTGGCCGGCGATCAGGTCTGGTCGATCACTCCCACCGTGGATCTGGGATTTCCAGGCTCGGGTTCCTGGCATGGCATCGTCGAGGCTGTCGATGAGCTGAATCTTGGATATGAATGCGGTACTCCCGATGTCCCGGTTCCTCCCGGTGGTGGCACAGGAGGATCGACGCAATCATTTGGAACCACCTACTATCTGACTGAAATCGGTATCGATTCCGATTTCGAGTATTACCAGATCAATGGCTCCAACATCAATAACACCGTGGGGGACATCGAGAATGTCATGAACGGTGTCGAGACGGTGTATGAAGATGCCAGCATCGTCATCACCTACGAGATCACCGTCATCATCGTGAGAACCACCAGCGCAGATCCGTACGGTTCCATCACATCTCCAGGAACGCTGCTGAATACCTTTGGCAATGTCTGGAGCACTTCACCAGAAAATCAGATTCAAAGGGATGTGGCCCACTTCTTCACCGGAGTGAACATCGATGGCGGTACCATCGGTATTGCCAGCCTCTCGGTGATTTGCACCGGCAACGGTTACGGTCTATCGCAGTCGCGCTTCACCAACAATTACAACCGTCGAGTGGCACTGACCGCTCACGAACTGGGACACAACTGGTCGGCCCAGCATTGTGATAGTGCCGGAACCTGTCGAATCATGTGTTCGGGTCTGGGAGGATGTAGCGGCATCAATCCGCTCACCTTCACAACGGGTCCCACTGGCCAGATCGTCAACCACAGAAACTCCCGCAGTTGTCTCTCTAGCCAGGCTCCTGCACTGTCGCTGCCGTTCATCGATGAGTTCACGACCAGTGCGATCGATTCAGGCCGTTGGACCTACAACGAGGGTGGTCTGGCGACCACCATCGCCAGTGGTGAGCCGAGTTCGCCCTACTCCCTGAATCTTGATCGATCAGGAACCGGAACCTATCAGTATGACGAGATACGCACCAACACCATCCTGCTCGGTGGAACGGTGCCAACACTGCAGTTCTATAGCAACCATTCAGGAGTCGAAAACGGCGAGGAACTGGTCGTCGAGTATCTCAACAGCGCACTCGACTGGACCGAACTGGATCGCATCGTTTCTGACGGGACCAATCCGGGCGGCTTCAGCGTCCACACCTTCACGCTGCCGGTCAATGCACGCCACAATAACTTCCGCCTGCGCTTTTTCACGGCAACCAACGAGACCAACGACGACTGGTACATCGACAATGTTTCGATCACCGATGGTCCTCCACCTCAGCAAGACCCGCCCCAGATCATGTCCATCATTCCTCCGAGTGGACCGACTACCGGAGGAACCTTCATCACCATCACGGGGCAGTTCTTCAGCCCCGACATCTTGGTGCTGTTCGGAGGATCGTTGGTGAATAACCTGACCTATATCAGTGCTACTGAACTGATCGGATATGTTCCTTCATCCAATTCACCCGGACCGATCTCGGTGATCGCCAGCCAGGCTTCTGGCAGCGATCTGCTCGATCCTGGTTTTCTCTATACCGAGGAATTCATCATTCACGATAGCGGTAGCGGAGCTCCTGGAGGTTCTGCCGATGTCACGGTCAGTGCAGATCATGACACCATCATCTCCGGCTACTCGCTGGCTGTCGATTTCGATCCTGCGGATCTGGTCATCGTCACTGTGAGTGAGAGTGGATCGGTCGCCGTGGGTGCCGATTTCTTCCAGGCGACCATCAATAACGATGCCGGTGCCAGTGGTGGCTGGTGGACGCTCGGCGTGGTGCTCACCTTCAACGGATCGGTGACCATCCCGCCGTCAGCTCAGACGATCCTTTGCACCGCCTCATACATCGTGCAACCGACCGTTCCCGTGGGTACTCGGCTCGTCGTCGGCCCGGTCAATGGAGTCGGAATCCCTCCCACCGAGAATCTGCTCAGTACGCCGGCCGGGGTGGCGGTGCCACCGCTGCTCGAAGCTGGCCTGATCTCGGTAGGAACCAGTCTGTTCCTGCGCGGAGATGGCAACGGAGATCTCACCGTCGATGTCGCCGATGCCGTGTTCATCCTGGCCTATCTCTTCAGCAGTGGTCCAGGGGATTGTCTCGATGCCATGGATGTCAATGATGACGGCTCCAACAACATCGCCGATGCGATCTCGGCACTCAACTTCCTGTTTGCTGGCGGTGCAGCCCCGCCTCCGCCGTACCCGACGCCGGGATCAGATCCGACCGCCGATTCGCTCGATTGCAACAACTAGAGAAGTGACGACGGAGACCTGTTCCAGTCGTGCCCCCGGATCATCACAAGGATCCGAGAGCCTGGACCATGTCTCCGTTGCTCTTTTCCAGCGCCTCGCAGAGTGCCGCCAGCGTGGCGCCGGCCTGCTGTGCTCTGGCCAGCAGTTGCAGGATCACTCGCAGTCCTTCACCCGAGAACTTCTTCGTCAAGCTGCGCCAGGTTCGATCCTGATCGGTGGATAGGCCCAGACGACCCATCGACATCTCGAGCTGTCGGATGGTGCCTTCGATGCTGGCCAGAGGCATGGCGAGGATCGCTGCATCGATGGGGATGGGAGCGTTGATGGTCTGCCCAGTTTGTGGCTGTAACTGCGCCCACACCTCACCGAGCAGCATCTCGAGAGCTTCAGGGCCACTCCCTGCATCTTCTGATGCGTCATTCCCCTTGTGCATCGGCGGCTCGGAGCCTTCCTCGACACAGGCCCGATCGATCTCGATCTTCACGATACCGGCACGAGCCAGCTCGACCGGCCTGTGATCGATCGGATCGAGCACGCGCTCAACGATGCCATGCAACCCGCGAGCGCCTTCTTCGGTGGCGATCGCCATCTTGGCGATCGATTGCATCGCCTCTTCATTGAAGGTCAGCTCGATGCCGTGAGCGGCCCAGAACTGCTTTTTTTCACTGATGATGCTGTTTTCCATGCGACCGAGGATGTGAACGAAGTCCTGTTCCGTCAGTGGATCGAGCAACGAGATGTGGCCGAACCTGGCCGCCAGCTCTGCACCGAGTCCCAGCGTGACCAGGTCTTGCCGCTGGATGAGGTCGTTGAGGGTGATGTTCTGCTCCCCATCATCATCCGCGGCTTCCTCGTCGCTCTGGAATCCGATGCGATCGTCATCGACTCGATCGAGGACCACCGTCTTCATCTCGGGAAATGAACCGCAACAGATGAACAGCAAGCGGGCCGTGTCGAGGGCCTGGCCCGGTGCTTCCGGGTGGCGCATGACGATGCCATCCATCAGGGTCAGGATCGCATCCTGAACCGCCATGCCAGGATCACCCGGTCCCGTGACACTTCGACGGCACTGATCGAGCTGGTCGATCAGAACGATGCCCTTCTGCGCCCGGCCAAAATCTCCGCCCGCCCGCTGGATCAACGCTCCGGTGATCCTTTGCAAGGCTTCTCCCGTCATCGCTGGCTGTACCAGCGAAGAGGCATCGGCGTGAATCCACGGCACCCCGAGCATCTCGGCCGCCTTTTGCACCAGGAAGGTCTTGCCTACACCTTCCGGTCCCAGCAGCAGCAGGTGCTGGGGACTTTTTCTCGAATCCTCCGGGAGGTGCTTTGAGATGTAATGGTTGTAGATTGCCACCGACAGGTAACGCTTGGCGTGCACCTGGCCACGGACGTGATCGTCAGGATCCGGAAATGCGCTGCGATCGGTGGTCATCTTCGAGTTCCTTCCACGGTACGATCTGACATCCTATCGGAGTGAGGAGAAAATGTCAGGCTATCCTGGAGGGCTCATGCAGCCACAGACAGCCACAAACAGGATCTTTCCCTGCGGTGCATCCGGCGACAAGATCGTGTCTCATCTGCGAACAGATCGAAACCGATGAAGAGACGGGAAGAGGACAGCGTGACAGATCAGGCCGACCAGTTGCACTGGGATCGAGAAGAGATGCGCCGTCGCGGCCACCAGGCCATCGACTGGGTGGTCGACTACCTCGCCAGCATCGAAGAGCGACCGGTGCAGTCGAGGGTGGAACCAGGCGATGTCGCCGCATCGCTGCCGATGCACCCGCCAGAGACCGGAGAATCCTTCGACGATGTGATGGCCGATCTCGACCGGGTGGTGCTGCCTGGCATCACCCACTGGCAACACCCCTCCTGGTTTGCCTTCTTCAACTCCAATACATCCGGACCATCGATGGTCGCAGACATCATCTCATCCGGTCTGGCGGTACAGGGAATGCTGTGGCAGACCAGCCCCGCCTGCACAGAGGTGGAAACCCGCATGATGGACTGGCTCGTCGAGATGCTGGGATTGCCCGACAGTTTCCTGTCGACCGGCGCCGGTGGTGGAGTGATCCAGGACACCGCATCCAGTGCCACCCTCTGTGCACTGATCGCCGCCCGTGAACAGGTCAGCGATTTTGCCGTCGACCGCGATGGAGTGCAGGGCAAGATGACGGTCTATGCATCATCCGAGGCGCATTCGTCGGTCGAGAAAGCGGTGCGCATCGCCGGTCTCGGCAGCGAGCAGTTTCGCCATGTCGACCTCGATGAAAACCTCGGCATCGATCCAGCAGCCCTCGATCAGGCCATCGAAGCCGACAAGGCCGCCGGCTGCATCCCGACGATGGTGATCGCCACCATCGGCACCACTGCCACCACAGCGGTCGATCCGGTCGCCGCCATCGCCCGGGTGTGCCAGAAGCACGACATCTGGCTCCATGTCGATGCGGCCCACTCCGGCACCGCCGCACTGGTCCCCGAGATGCGCTGGATGCAGCAAGGTCTCGAGGATGCCGATTCCTACTGCTTCAATCCGCACAAGTGGATGTTCGTCGGCTTCGATTGCGATGCGTTCTGGGTGCGTGATCGCAAGGCGCTGATCAAGGCGCTCAGTGTCCTGCCCGAATACCTGCGCAACGAGGCGAGCGAATCGGGCCAGGTGATCGACTACCGCGACTGGCACATCCCGCTCGGCCGGCGCTTTCGTGCCCTCAAGCTGTGGTTTGTCATCCGCAACTACGGGGTCGATGGTCTGCGAAAGTTGATCGCCGAGCATCTCCAGTGGGCCGAGTGGTTCGAGCAACAGGTCGAGTCCGATCCCAGCTGGCAACTCACCCACAAGCGCACCGTCAATCTGATCTGCATGGCACACATCGATGGCGACGAGGCCACCGATCGGGTGGCGCAGCAACTCAACGAAGATGGCCAGATGTCAGTGACCGTCACCACCGTGCAGGGAAAACGCATCCTACGAGTCTGCATCGGCGGCACCCAGACCAGAAAGTCTCACGTCGAGGCCGCCTGGCAAAGAATCGCCACGGCGGGCGCCGCCGCAAGAAGCTGAACTCCCGCGAAAAAAACAGCGGCCGCCCCCGGCAAGGGGCGACCGCTGTAGGCGGACAGGAGGTGTTCTGGTTCAGTGCATCACGGGCAGCCGGAACTCTCGCATTCGAGAGGCGGATCGGGTGGCGTCGAATCGGGAGTACAGTCATCTCCTCCGACCGGGTCAGCCCCTCCACTGAAGAGGTAGGACAACTCGTAGATCGGATCGCTAATATCGGTCAGGTTGTCGCCGTTGACATCCATGGCGGCTACGCAATTGAGCGCCTCACCAGAGAATAGATATCCAAGCATCGCAACCGCATCGCCGATGTCGATGGCTCCATCGCCGTTGGGATCACCGATGGTGATGGGCGGATTACCGGTGCAATCTGGGTCGCCGAAACAGTCAGAATCTTCGCAGTCAATTGCGCCGTCCCCATCATCGTCAGTACCGTTTGTACAGATCTCTTCTGAAGATGCGAGGCTGATGTCGAGGGCTCCGTCACCCTCCGATCCCTCCCAGCCAGCCACCTGAATCATGTAACTGTTGCCGGCGAAGACGGGAATAGTAACGGTCGACATGAAGCCACTGGCTCCGCACGCATCATCGCTACTGGCGATACATGCCGCTCCAGGTCCTGGACAGTCTGCTCCGTCATAGACGGCGATGACACTGTCATCGTTGGTGCCACTCTGACTGCAGTTGGCGATGGTCGCCGTGCCGTCCGCTGTGGCTGTGTACTGGAACCAGACATCGTTCAGGATGTTGTCATCGCAGGCGTTGGGCCCATCGAGGGTCGATCCGGTCAGGTCGTAGGCGTAAGAGCCTTCTCCCACCTCTTCGGCGTCAAGGCAGTTGTCAGTACTACCGGGACCGGGTACTCGCTGAAGCACCGTAACTCCTCCAAGTTCGACGACATTACCCGCGGCTCCGGCCATCACTGCGGCGACATGCATCATGTTCTCGGTGCCTGGGGGGAGTCCCGCAGGGGGGATCAACTCGATGGTGATCTCTTCAGGACAATCATTTGCGCCCAGGAATACTCCTGCGGGCTCAATAGTAAATTCCCATCCCTGGTCTGGATCATCGATTTCGACAAAGAAGAAAATTTCCTGCGGAGTCTCCGTTAACGTGTTCCGCACCTCGAACTGCACGGGGGACGTGCCAACCGTCAAATTCCTCTGTGCTGCGTTGTTCGAGAAATCAGTGTCACACCCGTAGCCTAACTCCACTTTCATACACTGGTGGCTTGCCGCTGCTGGAGTCCAGTTCATGGACGCCGTTACTATTGTGTTCGCGGGGATGTCCACGAGTACAGTTCCGATGTCGAAAAACGTGGTGGTAGAGGCAGAGAAAACGTGCACACCAAAGTGAACACTCACATCCTCGGCAAAGTTTGGGCCCGCATTCTCTATATCTGCGAAGACTGTAACAGGAACTCCGACTACCGGTGGAGCCGATGTGGAAATGTCGGGAGAGAGCCACGACGGGCTCGCGGGATGGCCGGGGAAAGTGACATCAGTTTCGCATATGACAGGGGGAGGACAGACCGCCTCGAATGGGTCGATGACTCCGAACCCCCAATTGGTGTGCCACAGGGTGGTGGCTGGGGCGGGGGCCGGGGGGTTAGGAATAACTCCAGCAGGCAGATCCGCAGTGGAGATGATGAGATCCCTGACGGAAGCAGCATTGATACCCGGGTTCGCTTCCATGATCAGTGCGGCAACGCCAGCCACATGTGGTGCAGCCATCGAGGTTCCACTGTCAGTTAATCCCGCAGCCGTAATATTGTGTCCAGGCGCAGCGACTTCTGGTTTTAATTCGTCTCGCCAATCAGCGTCGTTATCACTTGGTCTCGGACCCCAATTAGAGAAGTTACTGATGGCATCGTCAGCAGGGTCCACGGTATTCATGTCGTTGAATGAGGCAACGGTTATTGCTCGAGTTGCGGAAGCAGGTACTTCTATTTTATTCCCTCCCCAGTTTCCCGCTGCACAGACAACAACAATACCCATGCTTGAGGCAAGATCAATGAGTTGTGGAATGGCTGCAAGCCCGTCGTCACTTGGGCCGCCACCAAAACTCATGTTGATGATGTCGACTCCCCAGGCAACTCGATTATCGTACGTTGTCTGGATGCCATCAGTAGCCCAGCACCAGGTGCCATTGCCCTGAGCATTCAGCACCCTAACATCAATTAGGCTCGCGTTAGGGGCAACACCTCTTCCATGAGTAGCTGTTGCCTGGCCGAGGGCGATACTCGCAACATGTGTCCCGTGGCCAGCTGGGTCCGGAGGATCTGCAAACGATCCATTGAGTGCACTGTAGGATCCTACCAAAGTTGTGCCTGCAAATGCAGGATCATTAGTATTATCGACACCAGTGTCCATGATCACGATGTTGACGTTATTTCCGGTGACCGGGCACTGTTCCATGACAGTATTTGGTGAATGGAAATCACTTGGGGTGATTGCTATGGTCGCAACGCTGACATCAAGATTAGTTTGGAATAGGTGTTGCTCTTCGATAAAGGCGATACTGGGAAGGTCCGCGATTAGCTGTTGTATTTCGCCGAATGTGACTTCGGACATGGCGGCTGAAGTGATGTACTTCAGTACCATCTGAACATTGCTGGTATCACTCAGGGTCTCAAGATAGTCAATATCTGAATCCGTGAGGCATCTCCTGAAGTTGATGACGATATCCCTGGTGTCGTCGAAGGGGATATCGAGAGAATCCTCAATTCCGTTTTGGGGATTCTGATCGCGCACCCAGACCACCTGGTCCGCTTGCCAGGCCGGCGGGGTGTACTGGCGGATGATCAAATCGTCAGGTCCAGGACCTGTAACCTGTCCCACTACACTTCCGCAACACAAGGAAAATACCACTGCGAATAGCAGCAGGAAAATTGCGTTTCTCAAGTTCATGACAACCTCCTCAAGGAGCGAAATCGATTATTGTATTTGTGACTGCAACAGAGCCAGTCGATGGGTTCAGTGCATCATGGACAGACTCCATACGATTGGCACTCCAGATGGTCAGGGTTTGTCTCCGACTCCAATCCGCATCCGGGATACGGATACGGAGGGTCGGAACCGCCTGCGAATAGCGCTTCCAGGGTGTAGATCGGATCGGCGAGGTCGATCAGCGCATCGCCGTTGGTATCTGCCGCGGCCTCGCAGGGGACGGGACCGGTGCTGGCAAACAGATAATCGAGCAGATACACCGCATCGCCGATGTCAAACAGCCCATCCGCATTGCCGTCTCCTCGAACAAACGGTGCCTGAACCGGCAAAGGCGAGGCGATGCCCGCCACAGTGTGGATCTCGTTACAGCATTCACTGAAGTCGTCGTTGTGAATTACCACCTCGAAGGTGATGGATGTAGATACTCCGTACGTTTGTCCGAGATTGGTGACAAGTGGGCCGTTTGTACTCGTGTTATCTGCGATCCCCGAGGGCAGATAGAAGTAATCCGGGTCAAAGGTGAGACCAGGTGTGATCGGAACCAGAAACAGATGCGAGGCCACGGTTGGCTTCAGGTATTCCTCATTCGTGATGTCAAATTGAATCTGATTGTATTCGCCAGAACCAGGATGAGGTGGTGGATCGGTATCCGCCACGGAAAAATTCAACAGCGAATTGCAGCAATGCGGCAACTCGATCGTCTCTACCAGCGCACAGCACTCGAAGTACTCCCCATCATCATTCTTGGCCATCAACCCGATCGCCAGATTGAACGATGTCCCCGGGGCACCGCCGCTGAAGGTGAGATGATCGATCAACCCTGAAGCGTCTTGATCATAGATGAACATCTCGATGATGTTGGGTTCTACATCGATCACAGTGCCATCGCCAAGATCGACATCAGGAATCAGAACCTTGACCACATCGAAGCCGCTGTCGTTACCGATAAGGAAGGAGTAGTTGTAGTTCCCCGGAGTATCCAGGTCGCATTCGATTTCTGGTTCGATGACCTCTCCGCAGCCGCCTTCATCGATGCTGCAGGGACAGAAATTGTCGAAGCCTAGGCCGACATTATTGACGGAGAGGGAGACATCCCCGGTATACTCAATATCGACATAATCGATCGGAATTCCACCGGCGGAAACGTCGATGGTGAAAGACTGAATTGCACCATCATTATCAAGGCTTACATTTGGATCAAGCGGGTCTATTACCTGTGATCCAAGACTGACTCCTGTATTCCCCGAAGCGTCAGTTCCATATGCCACCACTGTCCATCGTTCGGGAAGGGGCCCAGTCCACGTATCAGTGTCCAGAATTCTTCCTGATAACTGGAAACAATCGCCAAAATCTGGGTCATAGGTAACCCGAAGTGCAAAACTAGCATAATCACTACCAGGAGGATCTGGATCAGGACCCTTGCTCTCCCCATCCCCATTTATACATGCGTGGTCAGTGAGGAAGAAACAGCGGATGTCATCGAGCGGGTTATCCGGGGGGTGGGTACCGTCAAATGGAGATACGGAGCTGTAACTTGGATTGTCAAAGACGGTGTTCTGCCCCCCATCTATTGGATCTTCGCAATAATCGAGAGGATTGTTTCCATTACCAAATGCACAGGCATCGTCCCCTCCAACCATAGCAATTACTGGCCCATGGTCAGGGAAATGGGCACCATCAACCACCACCGAAAACGAGATTCCATGCGAAATCCTATACTGATCGGTGACCATATCTCCTTCCGCCCAAAGCCCCCCGGCAGCAGGGTTCATCTCAAAATCAATGCATTCTTGCGCTGCCAGTTCGACAGTTGGCAATGCGATCAGAACCGCCAGCAGCACTGCAAGCCAGGCCAACGGTCTGGCCGGTGCCGTTGCTGCGCGAAGAATCCACTGTGGTGCTCTTGAATCTGTAGTTTGCGTGTATGGATGTTTCATCGTCTTATCCTCCCTGTGGGTCGTTGTTGGCGGTATCGCACAGGGGGAAACTATCGCAATCGAGAGTTCCGGCACTGGTATCGTCACCACATTGTTGATGGCGCCGCCAAAGAGTGCGTTGAGGCTGTAGATGGAATCGCCGATATCGACCGTCTGATCGTCATTGCTATCGAGGGCCAGCAGGCAACTCACAGGTAGATCCTGGAACAGGTACCCCAGCGACCAGATCACATCGGCGATGTCAAAGGAGCCATCGGCGTTGGCATCGCCCCGAAGAAATTCAGAACTGGTATCAACACCGGATCCACCCCCGTCATCTGCGACGCAATCCGACATCACGATGGTGTGCACCTGATTACAACACTCGCTCATGTCCTCGTTGTGAATGATCAGCTCGAAGGTGATCTCCTGGTTGAGACTCGCTCCGACGATGAAGGTGGACAGCGGATTGCTCGTCATCAGGTCAGCCACCGGTGACACGGTTCCCAACTCCGTCAGATCGATGTAATCCGGGTCGAAGGAAACCCCGGCGGGGGTCGGGTAGATCGGCAACAGGAACGCGTGGGAAGCCTGGATCGGGCCGATGTGATCCCAGTTGAGGAAACTGAAATCGAAGGGGAAGTTGCCGTCGGAATCCTGGCAATGGACTTCGTGTTCCACCAGCTCGTTGCAGCAAACCGGCAACGCAACATCGAGATCACGGGAGCAGCACTCGAACTCTTCTCCTTCATCGTCCTTGGCCATCAGCACCACCGTCAGCGTAAAGTCGTCTCCCGAGGCGACTCCACCAAAATTCAGGTCAAGATCGGGCAGCAAGTCACCTGTTGCGATGGGGGTTGCAGGAACGATCACATTTGGTTCGATATCGACCAACGTCACCCCGCTTGTCGGATCTACCACATCCGGGATGAAAATCTTGACGATGTCGAATCCGCTATGGTTCACGATTTCAGCTGAAAAACTGAAACCGTCCCCCTCCTCCTCGGTGAGACACTCAATATTCATCGGTATTTCACCGGGGCCTGGACCGGGTGACGAGACGCAACAGTTGGGAAGGTTCACTTGAGTTTCAGGAGCACAAATTATCATCCCCTGGGCATCTCGAATGATTATGTCAGCCATGAAAGAGCCGTATCCGGCAGGAATACCCGAGATTCCCCCTGTGAATTGAACGGTGCTACCGTCTGGAATGGGTAGACTCCACGGCATAGGGGGCACGAAGGTTCCGGGAAAGGCTCCAAAGTCCGTCCAGGGCACAACCTCGATCGACGCCCCATCAGCACCCACGACACCCAATTCAAAGGTCCAGATGTAATTCAAGCCACTCGGATCGCAATAGACTTCTAGATTTTGATATGTGCAATACGGGGGTGTTGGGGGTCCTAGTGTGATTCCTACCGCTGCCAGGGACACAACAACTTCGCAGTCATCTCCATTTGGGCAGCCATTACCTGTATCAAGGTCATAGGATTCGACAGGAGTGAGCAGGGGCGAGAATGAAGGGGACCCATTTGGTCCACAATTTCCCATCCGTCCAAAATGGTTGTGGGTTTGGTGGTCCACCATTGAGTCTGCATAATTATCACTATACCCGTCGCAAGGATGATCTGGGACGCAGCCGGGGATTGTGTAGTTATTCTCACCCCTAAGGCCGACGGTGGCACATCCAAAGGGCGTGATGAAAAAATTGTGTGTTGCAGACAATGTGCCGGCTGGAGAAAGGAAGTTCGTTGGCAAGAAATCGTAATAATAAGGGGCGGTTTGCCCTCCATTTTGCGAAGAGGAATGGCTAGAGGAATGGCTATTGCTATTGCACATTGCTCCTGAGAGAACGAATAAATCCATACCATTATTGAACGCATTTTCAATGAACGTCTTTTGGTTATAGAGAGATTGCACACTGTTGGGTTCTGCGCCGGTTGGAAAATTTTGGGGAATAGTGCCCGGACACGTCATCAATTCACCATAAGCAGATGTGTGGGAGAGAACTACAAGGCAGTCGGTGACAGCAAGCATTTGAGCCCAGTTGTAGTTGTTTGCTCCAGCAGTGCCGGTGTTCAGATTAAGCGTCGAATAGTAGGTCATATCCGGGTAGTAGTTTGGAGAATTCGCCGTCCAGCCACTAGGGGGCAGGTTCGCATTAGATTCAGGTGCGGCCCCAATTAAAGAAATTTTATAATTTGCTGGCCCAGGGAAGTTAGTGGAGGTGTAACCATCTGTTCTGAGAAAGTCAAATACCTTTACGTCATACAGGTGTTGACCTCCGTGCCCATCAACGTCATGCCCGGTAATAAAGATATTCCCCTGCGCTTCCACCAGCACACAGGGCACCACCAGCAACATCGCCAGCAGCAAGCCTTGCCAGAACCGCGGCAAAACAACAGCCGTTGCACCCTTCTTTCTGTACGGGGGATTGCCACCAGACGTTGTAGGTGTTGATGGATTCGTCGATGGATTCAACGATGGATGCAGACCTCGGATGCGGGCCATCTCACTCCTCCTCACGAAACGGGATGGAGAATGCCCCTGCGCCGATGGCGTCGTGACGGGCCAG
>JYMV01024260.1_pt1 | contig 13122 bp, 9 predicted proteins | sample 338911 | NCBI WGS metagenome assembly JYMV01 (sample SAMN03354496, study PRJNA234377) | hydrothermal vent metagenome | biome: Deep sea; feature: Hydrothermal plumes at the Eastern Lau Spreading Center, Western Pacific Ocean; material: Seawater | place: Tonga | collected 2009 | depth 2000 m m | reverse complement strand
TACCGTCTGGTGTGAGTCCAGTCTGAGGATTGACCACCCTTCTTGATACGGCAACAAACGAAGTCCACTTGGTTGCCAGGGAATGGTCGAGGCCAAGGGTAGTGACCTTAAATTCCAACTCGTCATCACTAAATCCATTTGTCTTCATGATCTCTGGTTTATTGAACTGGCGCATGTAGTCCGATATTTTTGAGCGCGCCCAGACCAGCGGGATTGGAGAGGTGGATGCTTCGTAGTAATTATCTTTTGGTAAATTAAGTTGCAAAGGTAAAGAAGCTTTCCTTCCTTTAACTTTTCCTGTCACCTGGATTGTTTCCAGTCCTTCCCCTTCAAACTTTCCCTGGATACGAATTGAATCCCCTGCAAAGAGGTCCGGAATTATTTCCGGGGTAACCTCGGAAACTTTTAATTTCTTCCAATCAATTGAAATATCCGTGAGGATTGGTGTTTCCAATTTATGTGCGAGCCTGATGGCAACTTCATCCGGGTTTTCGGTCGGATCAATGACCCAGCCCTACCTATTCTTCTCCTGACAAACCCCTTGACCAGTTCACATAGTAAAATCACCTGATATCTATATCGATAGAATCTCCTGAATGATTAGATCCTGCTGCTGTAATGGTATGTCTGCCTCTAGATAGAACCCATGTGGTTTTATAGGGAGGCCCCACCGTGTCATGCTCTCTGCCATCGATGTACCAGGTGATCTCATGCATAGGCAACCTGCTAGATGCGTCTAGCACAATTTCATAAGCAGATTCATTTGGGTTCAGAATATATGTTTCGCCATTTACCGGTTTCGTGATTTGAATTGTCTGAGGTTGATCGTATGTTCTACTTATATCCATGGAGATCGGGCTTCCCTCCCCAAATACTTTACTCAGATCCGATGGGAAACCAGCGAGTCGGTAACTACCCTCAGCGCCTCTTTTATATTTGTCGTGAAGCCATGTTGCATACCTCGGGGAAAGATCATGTGTCCCCATGGGATTTTTGTGATAGTTACAAACTCCCGTTGGCTCACTACCAGCTATAAACAACTCTTTTTTTGTGTGCGGACAGAATTTTCCAGGTGTCATTCCTGAGTAAGAGCAGACTTTTTTCGAGATAACACCAACAGGTTTTTTAAAAGGTGATGAGGAACTACCAGAATAGATACTATTCAATATATCAACCAGAATAGGGCCAGCTGCCAAGGCTCCGCTCATACCCATAGTAGGTATTCCATTGAAATTCCCAACCCATACCGCAATGGTATGTTCTAGTGTGTATCCAACAATCCATGCATCTCTGTAGTGAGTGCTTGTGCCGGTTTTGATAGCCAGTTTGAATGGAAGTTTGTGGTTGAAAAAATCACCAAAGGTAATACTTCTTGCAGAGGGGTCAGACAGAATATCCGTTAATATATAACTGGCCTCTTCTGAAAATACCCTTACTCCTTCTTCAGGTTTATCGCTGGCAAGGTATTTGGGTGCTTTTAGTTTTCCTCCTCTTGCCAGGGTTGCATAAGCGGAAGCAAGTTGGAGCAAAGTTACTTCAGGATTTCCCACAACCATTCCTAATCCGTAATAATCCGGGCCTCTTTCAGGAAAATTAATAAGATCCAGCGACTGCAGCGTTTTATAAAATGAGGAGTACCCCACCTTGTTGAGCAGGCTGACTGCAGTCTGGTTCAAGGAGTTGCCAAGGGCAGTCCTCATCGATACAGGGCCATACGATTTCCTGTTGAAATTAGCAGGACTGTATACTCCGTTAGGAGAAGGGTACTTTCGTTCAATATCCTCAAGAACTGTTGAGGTATTTATCCCTGAATCCAGAGCTTGTGCAAAAAGAAATGGTTTCAACGTAGAGCCTGGAGATCTTAAAGCTGTGGCGCCATTGTTATAGCCTAAAGATACCTTCGAGTACTTTATTGAACCCAACAACGCCCTGATCTGGGAGGTTTTATTATCCAGAACAACCACTGCTGCCTGCTTGGCACCTTTAAGCTGTAAACGTTCCCTGTGCGACAATAATATTTTCTCCAGACGGTTTTGCATACCAAGATCCAGTGTGGTTTGGAGGCGCCTGTTTGTACTGTTGTTTGCAATCAAGTGATTGACAAAGTGCGGGGCTTCAAAAGGGATATGTTTTTTCTTGAACTGGATGGACAATCTCTTGGAAAGGTTAAACTCTTCCCGGCTGATAAACTCGAGAGCCAGCATCCTGTCAAGCACCCAGTCCTTACGGGACAGAAGACGTTTAATATTTTTCCCGTACGGATTCATAAAGCCAGGTGCTTTAGGGAGAGATGCCAAAACGGCAGCTTCATGAAGCGTTAACCTTGAAGAAGGTTTTCCAAAGTAAACTCTTGAGGCTGCCTCAACTCCTACAAGGTTATTTCCCATGGGGACATAATTTAGATAGAGCTCAAGTATTTTTCTTTTCTCAAGTGTTCCCTCAATTCTGATACTGCGTACTGCTTCAAGAAATTTCTGCGAGAAACTCCTATCTCTCGGGTTAACCATTCGTGCCACTTGCTGGGTAATGGTAGAAGCACCGGATACAATCCGCCCATGCTTGACATTATCTATAGAAGCCCTGAAAATTGCGGCAATATCCACACCAAAATGTTTATAGAATCGTTGGTCTTCCGCTGCTACGAATGCCTTCTCGACATTGTCAGAAATACTGGCCAGTGGCTTCCATATATGTCTTTCGCCTTGATCATCACGAATCCAACGCAATGTTTTTCCAAACCGATCCGTAATAAGAGAAGTTTTTGGGGGAACTAACTTCTGAAGATCTACCCGTGTGTTTTTTTCAAGAGAAACAAATAAAAAAAGTAACACTCCCAATAAAATGAATCCAAGGCAGCCATTTCTTATGTTTTTTTCCATACTGCTTACCTGGCTTGAATATCGATTTTTGAAACAGGTGTGAAGCCACTGATATCTGGCGAGTACATCAACTGGACTTTGGTTGCCGGAAGTACAAACTCTCCCTCTGTGATGGCTCTGGCGTAATATGAAAACTTATAGGTTCCCCACCAGTAGAAGTGGTTTTTAAACCCGACAACACGGTCGTCTCTTATTTCCTGGTAATTAGGCACAAAGTTCCAGGTGTCATCTTCGCCATTGTAGAGTTCATCCTTTGATTCATCACTGGGTTTGACAACTTGTTCTTCAGTCTTGATGGCACCGTTTATGGCAACAAACCCCGCAGGAAGTGGATCATCAACTACAAAATACTGGTAATCATGGTCTCTTCTCTCATTAGTTGCCTCAAAATGGACATTGACCTTTACGATGTCTCCGACCTTGATAACATCTGTACCATCCATGTTTTCGATTGTCTTCCATACTTTCCAACCCTTGGTGTGTCCTGACTTTGCATAATCCAGTCGTGGAAACTTAAACAAGGCTTTATAGAAAATTGTTTTACCTGCTTCTGCATCAAACCTTATTACAGGGTTGCGTAAAAAGGCTTCAGCGCTTAACTCTACAGGCGTGAATGCCTTATCCAATTTAAAGGCTTGTTGATGTGCATCCCCAAGAGCAACATGGATAGTGGTCGACTGGTCCAACCCAGATGACTCTCCAAAATAATTTCCTAGAGCAAATAAAGCCCAACCGGTATCGCTTGTGGAATTCCAGATACCTCTTGAGTCCATTGAGGAGATAAGCTCTGATGCAATCTTCCCTGTTGCCACAGCATCAGGATTCAAGGCTGTGCCGGCCAAAAGAGCAATCGCTTTCACTCTATGTTTATTATTAAATTCTCCATAGCTGGTATTTTCGAATCCTGATTTAGAGTACTTGTTAAACCAGAGCTTGAGATGGCTCTCTGTGGATGCGTTGGAGTGGTGCCCTGCCAATAACCAGAAATAATTACTTTCGCTGGAAGAGCTTGAAAGTTTCGCCAGTTTTAGAGGCAATTCATCAAGCCCTGTCATATTGTTGAGAGATAAAATGTAACTCGCAAATGCCAGGTAAGACTCCTCATGTGCTCCGGTCCTAACTTCCATCTTCAGGTACTCAAGAGCTTCCTTAAAAGGTTTTTCAGGGATCTCAAGCCCATTCATCTTTGCAACGCTCAAAGCAGATAAAGCATATAGCGTACCTTCCTTATGCGGTTGGGTGTCTCCCGGCCAATATCCAAAACCACCAGACTCGGTTTTCATTCTAAAGAGACGCTCGACTCCAGATTTCAGAAATTCATCCACGTCTTGAATCCTCTGCCCTGGAACCAACCCCTTCTTGATCAACCCACGAAGAGCCGCTAAAGGCATTACACCTGAACTTGTCTGTTCTATGCAGCCATAGGGATAACGCATCAGGTATTGCAGACCCTCAGCAATTCTTATGAAGGGTGTCGTTCCCATCATCAGGCTAATACTGGCATCTTGCATGAAACCATCATCGTGAAGAGTTTGAGTCACAATATCGGGTAATGGAAAGGTAACGTTTGATTTTCCTTTAAAAGCTCCTAGCAGCACCTGAGTTTCAATTGTGTTTCCTGAGTTAACCGGAATTTTGATTTGAACAGCATCTGTTCTATGGCTCATACTGCCCTGAAACAGAGTAGTCGTAAGCCCCGGATGAAGCGCTTCACCTTCAACCACCAGTTTTTTACTGTCATGAGCGTGAAGTAGTTGTTGGTTATTTGCTACAGAGAGATTCAGGCCGCCTGCTGATACCACATCAACTTCAACCTGACCCTCTTGATCCGTTTTATTAAAAGCAGAAACCAGGAAATTAAACTTATCCCCTTTAGTGAAGAAGCGTGGCATCCCAGGCTCTATGTAAAAATCTTTAACCGCAAGTAATTGTCGATCCACACTTCCAAAACTGCCTCCTTGATCGCAGGCAACCACGTATACCCTGTACGATGTCATCGTATCTGGTAAAACAAACTTAATGGTTGCCTTGCCATCGGAATCAGTAATTACAGAAGGATTAAAGTAGGCTACCGGATTAAAGTCTTTGCGGATGGTTGATTGTGTGGCAGGTGTTTTTTCCAGACCATCACCACCCGTCATAGGAAAGTTCCAGATTTTACTTAAGGGAGTCTGATGAGAAAGAATACTCCGTATATCTGCTGTTTTAACTCTAAGAGGTAATGTGAATTTTGACAGGTCTCTCAGATTAGGTGTTGAGTACCCTGTTAGAGCGAGAACACGCTCATCCACAATGCCTATGGCAAGCTCAAAGGTCTTGTTGCCTTCGTTGCCTTTTCTATTTACAGTAAAGTCTAATTCTACTTCTGATCCTGGAGATCCCTTAAGTTCGTATGATTTTTCTCCAATATTTATTTCTAATTGTTCCGACTCTTTCAACACAGACAAGCTGAGCGTTCCAAATAAAAAGTTTGGTGCCCCATCATCTAAGGAACTGGCATAAACGGGGAAGTTCTGGCGTGCCGTTGTCCCTAAAACAGAAACATAGACATTAGGGGAGTGAGAAATATTTAAAGGCAACTCGATTTTCTGGGAACTACCTGTGGCGGGAACGACTTGATGCCATAGCACACCCTCTCGTTCCATAGTCACCAGATAGTTTGTGACTTCTCGCCTGGAATAAATATCCAGTACGGCTTTTTCTCCTGGCTTGTAGACTCCTTTATTTGACCATAACTCGATCGTCTCATAATCCCTCCCCCTGTCAGTTGAAGAGTGATTGCTGTTCACCGTAAAGGCTGTTCCTGAGACGAATATTTTGCCGCCATTTTTATATACTGCGGTTAATGAGTATTCCCCATAGTGACCCTGATTAAATTCAAATACTCCCTTACCATCGGTTAAGGGGACGGGAGTAGAAAACTTCTTTTTCCACAGATCCGTTCTACTCCAGTAAGTCTCGCCCTTTTGATTTCTTTTTCGTACCCAATTGTTTTCTTTACGAAAAACCGTTATATTCACCGCACTTTTTTCCGGATACACTCCATCTTTTGCGACAACCATGACCGGCAACCTGAAAGATTCATCATCATCAATTTCTTTCTTATGTTTTCCTATGCCAACCAGGTAATTAGGTTCCCCCTGATACTTCTGTTTGGAAGATGCAACTCGGCCATCAAAATCAACAACCGTAGCCACGACCTCCAGGCTTCTTTGCCCTGAGGACACTTTAGAATCAATCGGAAAGGTAACTTTCAACTGGCCTTTCTCATTTAAAATTGATTCGCTGGATTCGAGCAGGATTTTATCGCTGACGGAATCGCCAAACTTGAAACTATCATGCCCTTTAGCCCTAAACTGTGTTCCAGACTGAAAGATTTTCCAGCGCACCTGACCATTTTTTACAGGACCACCTGCGTAGTAGCCTCCATCTATAGTGATATCTAAAAACTCTATACTCTGATCCTCTCCAGCGAAGGTTTTGTCTTTTATTTTTCTCTTTGAAAAGGCTATTTTCGTAAAATGTCTTGGTGCTCTAAACTCCTGCAGTTGAAATGTATGGCCGATAGGGCTCTCCCCTTTGGTCGCCATATAAACGGTGTAGGTCCCCAAAGGAAAGTGAGGTTCCAGAATCAAACTTCCGGAGGCCGTCCCAAATTTTGATATTTCCTGTTCTGAAGACAACACCTCTTCACCTTTTGAGTTGTCTACTGTAAATATCGCTTTCCCGATAGCTGGGGAAATACGGCCTTCCTTAAACCGCCGAAGAACTCCTTTGAAGTGAACACGATCTCCCGGCCTGTAAATTCCTCTTTCTGTAAAGAGTTCGCCTCTTAGCTCCGTGGGGAGATCACTGTCACTCCAGGCAAAAGAAATATTTTTAGGTTTAAACTCCTGCTTACCGTTTAATTTTATGTAGGACACGTCACTATCAGAAACGGCAAGCAAATAGCTGATCTCATCAACTTCTAATTTGTGTTGTTTCTTTTCAATTTTGATGTTTTGTCGCCATATGTCTTGTAATTGATAACCGGCATTAAATGACAAGGAAACTTGTTCCTTTTCAATGGGCCTATACATGAAAACCCCATTAGAATCTGAGCTTCCCAGAGGAATCAGCCTGTCCTTATGATCTACGGCAAATAACCTAATATCTTTTTGAGGTGCACCGCTTTTGAGAGATGTTGTCCATACAAGCAAATCTTTCTTTGAGCGTTTGTAGGTCAAGCCGAGATCCGTTATCCGCAATAACCTATATAGCGTTGCAGTTTTCTTTCCTGCCAGCTTGTCCTTAATTCTTATTAGCTCTAAACTTCCTTCTTGTGAGTCTTCCCTGAAACTAAGTGGCAACGATACAGGAACAGTCTTATAGGACTTTTCAGAGTGATAAGCCTGATTGGCTTCTACTGGATTATCAAAAAGACTCGAAAATGGACTTTCTTCTCCTATGACATCTTTTATCTTGCCTAGAATCGACTCAAAACGTTCTTTCAGTTTGGCTCCCGAAACATCTATTTCTTCAGTATGGTTTCTCTCCATGAACAAAGGAAATAAAACAGGAGGGACACTAACTCCCTCAACCAACAAGGTGTTGATATTACTTTTCAAGTGGATCATCTGACGACCGTGACTTTCAATAACCCGCTTGTCATCAAAAAATTCGATTTTGGGTTCAGGCTTTACAACGAACTGGTTAATTGTCCTGATATACTTTTTCCCCCAAAACACCATACCCTTGGGCCATATCACCGTGTACTTTGTCCCCTCTTTAAAATCTCCCTTCATGGAAACAGTATTCATTGTAGGAAAAATGGAGTCTTTCGGACTGATGCTTGGCCAGTCCAACGATATGTCAATGTCTACTTTTGGAAGAACTCTAGGCTTTGGCAGGGAATCAAAAAGATATTTTAAAGCAGGAAAAGGCTCACTTAATACGAGCTTAACTTTATTTTTCTCGGCTGTTTTTATTTCCTGGATAGTAAATGTGTTCTTCGACTTATCAGGGATCAACTCTTGTCCGTTCGATTCCTTCAAGTTAAAAGCTAGAACCTTTTGTGTTTGTAAAGATGACCAACTGCCAGTTAAAGACCCATCATCTCCAACAGTCCCTCTGAAGAACCCTGTATCCTTTCCTTTAATGCTCTCATTCAAAACAAACGTCCCATTTTTTCCCATTATTCCTAATAATTCTGCATGATTCTTTGCTGTATTAGGGAAGCGATATCCTCCATGCAAAATATTGCCCTTTTGCTCTAACATCATGAGAATTGCGCTAGTGTTTCCAATCCAGCCCTTGTATGTTTTCTTGCCAATAGACTGCCCCTCTGCGGCGACACCCACAGCTAAAATCAACGGGCAAAGAACCATAACTAAAGCAATTGTAGAAACCATTATTAAACCTTTAGGTATTTTCATAGTCTTATTAGAGCCCCTTCAGCTCTCAGTAGGTTGGGTGAATGTTTGGCTGATTTATTTTGGCTTTCAAGCACTTCGACTAAGACATCGGTGTGCTCCATGGCTGACAGGACGGCCAAAATAAGGACAGTTGCCCCAAGGATAAACTTTGGAATGATCGTTTTATCGTTGAGATCGATTGGTAAACTACGCATAACTTTTTAAAAAAATTTCATTGAGTTTTTTTTACTGCAACACCTTCTTCCTGTCCCAGTCTTCGAGGTAACTGACTTTCCCCCTGCTACTTTTGGTTAACTCCTTCATTAGGCAATCGGTATGCTTCACGGCAAGCTCGGCTGCTTCTTTTGGACTGGGACGGATTGCCTCTCGCTTGCAGATGATTGCTTGAATAATCATTACTGCCATGGCTTCTCTTTTTTCTAAAAATGATTTCATTGGTCCTCTTTATTGATTAATTTGTTTCTGGTAAGTGATCAGCGGCGTGCATCTTTTTCTTGATATGACAGCCAAGGGTCGCCGACCTGCTACTGGAGCAAAACGTACTGAACTCCATGTTCTTAAAAAGTGATGAAAGCTTGCTGAGCTCCAGGACTTCTTTTATGTTATTGTTGATTCCAACCACGTGAAACTCTGTCTCAGAGTCCGAGGCCATGCGGACACACTCAACGATTGTCGCAATCCCCGAATTATCGATCTGCGTGACTCCCTCAAGGTCCATCGTGACTCCCTTATTTCTTTCTTGAAATAAAGGCGTGATTCCCTCAAACACGTACTCTGTATTTTTACGATCAAAATTACCGTATACCGAAAACACTACGTGACCGTTTCGGTTCGAGTCGTAACTTGATGATGAACTCTTGGTTGTTTCAATCTCCATGGTCGTTGATTCTGGATCATTCATTGTTTGGTTCCTTTCACTTTCTCCTTGCGTTTCATCCAGGTTGCGAGTAGATCGCAGATAAAAAACAAAAACATTGCTGCCGACCCACCCATGAATCCGTTGATAATAATCGTGGTAATATTCATTTTCATTCCTTTCATTCCTATAGTTCGAGAACTCGAATGATTTGTTCGAGAAAGGATGTTTCTGTCTAAAACACCGTATTTATCAGAGAAATATTTGTTCTTAAAATTGAGGGGTGGGCTTAGTAAAAACCCATGTTTCTCGAACACTCCGCAAGTTCTGTGACTTTTTTCACAACGAGCAGAGTAGTTTGCTTTTCATGCGACAAGAATGCCATATTGGTAGGATTGTGACGAGGTGATGTGTGGAGTGATTTCTTTAGTCTTTAAGGTAAGAGTTCATCAGGAGTTTTTCTCTTCCATTTCATTGCCATTGCTACCGCTTTTTCTATTTGTTGCGGAGTCATTTTCTTTTCTAATATTTTTATACCTTCCATGGCATCTTTGACCCCTTTGATTTCTTCCGAGCTGTACTGACCCTCGCAGTCTGTGCGTATACCGGCATTGATGCAGACCTGGTGGTAGCGGAGTTCCTCATTAGTACTGGCAATACTCCACCACATATACGCTAATACATTGTCTTCTGGAACTCCGTATCCGTTGGCATACATCAATCCCAAGTTGTATTGTGCCTCGGGATAATTCGAATAAGCCCGACAAGAGCGGTAGTAGGTATAAAAGGAGTGCAGTAATCAAGCAGAAAAAACTTTCTTGCTGCTCGTCGATACCACTTGGCAGCCTCTTTGTAATCTTGTTGAACTACTAGACCTTGTTCATATATTTTCCCTACTGCATTTTCTGATCGCTGGACTAAAGAATAATCAGAAATATTGTAAACATCGTGGTTAGTCCAATGACTTTCGAATAAAGAATTTTGGTTCCCATTTTTAGAATATTCATCCTCTACCAATGCATGTCGGAACCACTTGAATGCCTTTTTATTATCTTTTTGAACTCCTATTCCCCCTACTCCCTGGTAATACATCCAGCCCAGGCTAAGCTGTGATTCAAAAATTCCCTTTTCTGCAGAATCTTGAAATAAATCCAATGCTTTTTTGTCATCTTTTAGAACTCCTACTTTATGCCCCTGAAGTTCGATTACTTGCTTAATATTCTTATAGCGCTCACCGTTGTAATACATCAGCCCCAAGGCATATTTTGCCGGGGCACTTCCTTGCTCTATGGCAAGTTGATACCATTTGGCTGCTTCCATATGATCTTTTGGAACTCCCTGTCCCATCGATCTTTTTGCACCAATATGATACATCCCTCCCAATTCAAACTGCGCATCAGCATCTCCAATTCTTGCCATTAAATGTTTGTACACCGGATCAAGGCCAATAGAGTAGATCAGGAGATAGATCCATGGAGAAAGAAAAATAGCCAGGTATACTTTCTCGACTCTCCTAAGCAGTAACCTCCAGGTGCCTATGCAAACCAGGCAGACTACCAGGGAAACAATTAATGCGAACCGACTTTCCTCGTATAACCCGAACCAAAATTTATAGTACAAAAAAGCACCTGCCACGAAGGCAGACAATAAAGTGGCTATCGAAAGAAAAAATGAATTTCTGATGACCCACAAAATTTTACCTATTCGTTTTTTTGTGCCTTCTTTCATAAGTCGAATCAGATTAATCGCTTTTATTACATAGTTCGAGAACTCGAATAGTTTGTTCGAGAAATTATTTTTTGATCTAAAAGTCTTTAGTTTTCGAATAGTTATTGATCTAAAATCTTCAGAAATAATATGAGGGGAATAACTCGTGCTCGAACATTAGGAGTGCCAAACAAAAAAAAACCCCGCCAGCCTAAAGCCGACAGGGGCAACGAATGAGTCTTTGTCTTTAAATAACGACCATCTCTTCTAACTTCTTCTCAGACCATCCATATTTTTTTCGTCCTACATTTAATGCAACTACCAGTTCATCCATAACGCCATCTGATAACTCCGGGTCGGATTTGTAATCGTCGCTAAGTTTTTGCACTTTAGACAACAGGTCTACTTCTTCCAACGCGGACAAATTATCCTCTGACGAGAAATCAATGCTCGCCGTTTTTGAATTGTTTATCCGGAACTTGAATCTTCGTTCCCCGTCAGGACCCAAGGCAATATATTCGTAAACCTTGTATCCTTTTGGGAAGTTCCACCCAAGTTCCCTTTCAAAAAACCTTTTCAGCCTCTTACAAATTTCATCGCACAATTTCCACTGGGCATCATAGTTTTTAATCTTCAACCTGACTCGAGAGTTCTCCTTATGTTCATAAGCGGGACCCCAATTAAAACTATGCGTATTCCCGGAAACGATATCCATGAAATATTTCCAGGCTTTCGTTTCGCTGTCACGAAATCCCAGGTGCCGACAATCGTACGGGATAGCTTTTTTACCGGGAGCCTTTATGGAAATACTTGAATCACTTTCATGGCTGATCTCAAGTTGTCTCACCTTGCTATCTATATCATTTGTCGGTGTTGCTGCTTTAATTTCACGAATACTGACTGGTGAAATAGTACTTGGCACTCTACCGTTGTATTCATAGCGTAAGTCCTTATAAAGAATTTTTACAAAAAGGACGCGATCGAAGACACAAGTCTTGCGATACTATTCTTCTTGTTTAAACTTTTAAGAAATTACGCTTGCTTTGGAGGGGGGCTTAACGTATCCGGAATATAGGAATCAAAAAAGGTGTGACCTGAATTAATCGATAAGGAATCGTTAAATACGGTATCGAGATTAAACTTGGAAGATACCATGTAAGGTGATGACGATGAGGGATCTACTCGTTGTTGGGTTCCAGAACCCTTGGTCTGCTTGGAGTAGTCGGACCCATCCAGCCATTTGAAAAACGCCATCAAGGATTGAAAAAATTTTATTTGTCCCACAGGCTCCTTAGGCGCCGTGATCATTTCTACTACTTCATAAACAAATTGTGGGTTTGCAGGAGCAAACACATCATCTTTGTCTGGAACAATAACCTGCGAGATTATTTTTCTACCCTGGGGAAATACTTTCGAAGTCGAGACAACCGGCCCCATCTTCACACTGTCCCCGGAATAATCTATGTATCTTAACTCCTGACCAACCCAGATGTGGTTCGGGTTTTGAATATTATTTAGTGCGGTAAAAACAGAAACCTTCGTTCCTTTTTTTGCAGCGATGCCCAACAGGGTCTCACCTTTTTCTACCGAGTGAGTTTTTGTAACTTTGGAAGACTCAGATTGTTCGGCATAAAATTGTTCAAGAGCACGATCATAATCAGAAGAAGCATAGACAAAATTATTCGCCTCGCCGGTAACCATAAATGTCACCAACAAAATTGCTAGAGGAATAAATGTTTTGTTTGTTTTCATCTGATTTAAAAGTTTCCTTATATAATTACTGCTGAAATCCTACGCCTACCTTATAAAAGGGTCAATAATAAACACATCAAATTTCTATTAATTTTCCTTAATCCCGTTCGAGAAATATTTCTGTGGTTATTTTATAAGGGCTTAGCAATGTTAATTATACGGAGAGAAACCAGGAGGGTAGAAAATTATCATATATAAATGTATTGTACGCTTACCTTTTATAGTGATCATTACTTATTTAATAAACAAATGGGAGGTTTAATCTAATGGCTTCGGATAGTGACGATGAAATGAAAAGAGAGTTAGACCGCCTCCGGGCAGAAAATGAAACATTAAAACAAACGAAATCAGATAATATCTCTTTTAAAGTTGGACAAAAAGGCGGGATGTCGATGTATGGTCTTGGCCGTTTTCCCGTTACCCTATACAAAAGTCAATGGCTCATACTTTTAGATGCCACAGACAAAATCAAAGAGTTTTTAAAAGACCATGAACATGAATTGAAGTAACTTAG
>JYMV01013965.1_pt1 | contig 13128 bp, 4 predicted proteins | sample 338911 | NCBI WGS metagenome assembly JYMV01 (sample SAMN03354496, study PRJNA234377) | hydrothermal vent metagenome | biome: Deep sea; feature: Hydrothermal plumes at the Eastern Lau Spreading Center, Western Pacific Ocean; material: Seawater | place: Tonga | collected 2009 | depth 2000 m m | reverse complement strand
TGCAGCCGTTAGTTCCGCCCGCGGCCGCCCGGATATTTCCCACTGGAACCGAGGCGTACGCGTAACCCCGTTCGCCGGAATATTGTCCCGAACAATATTCGTGTTCACTTCGCGCATCCACCAGATGTGCAGCGGATCGAGCTGCTGATCGCGCGTCGTCATAACGGAACGAGCATCAAGGCTGATATCACTAGCGCCGCGTGGTAGATAAATGGTCGCCCGGTCGCCAGCAGCAAATTTCGTGATCAGGTGCATCGGGTCACTTATGTCATCCGGCGAGATTCCGCTGTACAGATTCCATGCTACGGCCATCTGGGTAACCGACGGAATGCCAGTCTGAGCATACACAAAACCAGTCGTTATGTTTGACCCTGACGGAAGGAATTGAGCCGATACTCCTTGCACGTTCGGCAATGACGATGAGCCGCCCTGCAACACCCAGCGCGCGCGGATGTTGCCGTCGCCTTCTACCCCGATGAGTATCTGATCCTGGTTCCCGACAAAGGTCGGTGAAGTCAAAGTATCAAAACCTGCGGGCTGTCGAATTGTGTCGCCGTTGAATCTATCGGGCAGACCCAGGGCGCTGTCCGTGCCAAGAATCGTATCCACATCCCGATCAATGAACTCGGCAGACACCTGAAGAAACAGATTCTCGATAAGAGCGTCATTGCTGATCGATGCGACATTGAAGAAGCGCTGCGCGTTCCGGAGTGGACTTTGCGGACCGGGCAGCGGAGGCAGGAAGAAAGTCGACGGATCCTGAACGATTTCACCGATAGAAATGGGAAACTCACTACCAACATTTGGAGGGAGGGGGTTAGTCGTGACGGGTTGATACGGATGGGTCCCGTTTCCGATCACGTCATTGGGACTCAAATATGCGACGGAATTACTTGAGTTGACGAAAATGCTTGCGATACCGGTAGTAAGCATCACGGGCGGAATCGTATCAATAATAAAGTGTCGGTTAATGAGCGCGTCGCCGATAATTTTGTCGCTGTCCGTAAATGGAGAGACAAAGTCGTCCCCGACAATACCGTCCGTTCCAGTGTTCAGGAATATCGCGGCATGGCCGTCCGCATAAAGTCCGCCGTAGAGCTCAGTCGTGATAGAAATAGCGTTCGTTCCCGTCCAGGTTGGGTTCCCGTCGGAGCTGACGCCCGTAGACAGATTCGCGAGGTTAATACGATGGTCCTGGTTCGCGGGATTACCGCCCTGAGGAACGATAAACGCCTCGAAGGAACCGCTGAACTCCTCCGTAATTTCAATCACGACCTCAAGTTCCCCCGCATCAAGCGGGCCGACGGGGTTCGGCTCAATCGTGACATTCACCCATTGACCTATCCCGCCGCCAATGATGTATTCGTAGGCATCCGCCTTTATGGCGGGGGACTCCGGATTCTCGATGCTCGCCACATCGATAAGAGCGGCATCTTTGATCCCCAAGATGCCCGGAGGTGTCAGCATATTAAAATAGGCGTTATACCCCTCGTAAATACTGTTGATACCGATCAGCGGCGTGACAAGGCCGTCAAAAGTCGCTGCGTTTCCGTCAATCTCGACGCTGTAGAGACTCTCAGCCACGAGAAGGCTCGTTACAGGGGTCGTGAGGGGTACGTTGACCATCACCTGTATAGGCTGGAAGCCCGACGTTGGTCCCTGGTCAGGATATATGCTGATGAGTTCGAAACCGCCGAAATAACGAAATCCGTCATAGAGCGTACTCGTGCCGTAGATTGCCGACGTCACGGAGACATCGACCAGCGAGGGAATCAGGCCCGGAGGCGTGCTCACGTACATCGTGTCCGCCGTGATAAACTGGCCAACCGCATTCGGAATGAAGGTCGCGTTATTGCCGTCGAAGGTGACGTTGTGGGAAGCATTCGCCTCGTAAAGACTGTAGATCGCGTTTGACACGCGGAAATTACCCAGCAACGTAACCGGAGTGCCGCCGATGACAGGCCCGCGCACCGGGTCGAGTGCGACAAGTATAAACTGCTCAAGATGGGTGTAAACAGCCTTGGTGATCGCCTGAAGGCCTGCGCCAGCAGATGACTGACTGCCCGCTGAAGAGGACGGCGCACCTGCCGGGTCGTCTCCGCCTGAAATCCAACCGCACCCGCCCATGATCATCGTACCGACCATAAGAAGGATCAACATCCCGGTTGTGTTGCGCCGTACCATGTTTCGCTCCTCTTAGCTTCTATATCATACAGAACCCGCAGGTTCTGTGTTCTACCGCTCGTAGACCGTACTCGCTTTTTTCTCGGACGTCACGGAAAACTCCCGATCATCCCGATAATTCAAAATGCCGTCGCCGTTTACGTCGTCGATGGTGCCTGTCTGAACCGTGACTTGAATCTTGAACACATCGGACCGCGTCGTGATCATATTGACCATCCGCCCGAAGCGGTTTCGGATTTCATAGAATCGCCGCGTTTCCTCGCTCATGAAGTAGTCGTTCTGACCGCTCCGACTGTCGTCCAGATCGCTCAGTATGCTCGGGTAGACGAGCCGATTGGTGGAGGTTCCCAGATTCGAAGGCTGAACCAAATCAGCCACGCTTTCGAAGTATCGGCCGTCGGCGTGAATATTGTCGCCCTTCGCGCGTTCGGTCGTAATTTTTTGGGCACGATACTGGACAGGTGTATTCGCTTCACTTCGACTTGGTCTGTCGCCACTGTCGAAAACAAAACTGTCGCTTGTATCGAAGCTATCGTTCAGCAGACCATCGTCTATCAAGTCGTCCAGGTAGGCCGAATACCTGTCTACTTGAGTTGGACTCGGATTGGAGTTCTCATCGTGACCATATAGGTCCAGGAACTCGTTGTACCCAAACTGAATCCCCGGTATACCGATCAGCGGGTTGAAAAATCTCGATTCATCGGAATTCGGCTGTAGATCGTATATCAAATGCGTTTCCAGGGTGTTGATGTTCAGCCGCCCAGGCGTTTTAGCACGGGGCGCGAGGATGACGCGGGTGAATCGGTTCAGTACCGTGCTGTCCGCCCTGTTCCGAATGAATACAGCGAGGTAATTATTCTCGACGGTGACCGCGCCGTAGTTGATGAAGCCGTTTCGGTCAGGAACCGCGTTCTGAATCTGCTCGAAGGACTCGTTGAGGGTTTCAAATCTCGCGCCTGCATTGAGGTCCGAGTATTTGTCGGGATCAATACCATTTGCGGTGAGGTCTGGATTCCAGACCCGACCGTTTCCATCGCGGTCAGTGAAAATTTCGATGTCCATCAGCATGTTCACAGCGTCAGTCTCCAGTGCTTCGTAAATGAAACTGATGCCGAAGAACTGATTCAATACAGCGGTGTTCTTGAGCAGCGGACGAAGGTCTTCGTTTACGCCAAGGTAAATGTCGTATTCGCCGTTTTCGATACCGTCGTTGCCGTCCCAGATGAACAGGACTTCCTTGCCTTCGCGGGGAAAATTGGTTGCGTTTAACCCACCTCGGTTTCGCGAGGCATAGGACACAGCGCGGCGTTCATAGGGCCAGCGGTCCGTATTCACCGTCGCGGGGATGATGTTCCCCAGCGTGTTGTTGAATAAGTACTGTTGTTCATATTTCGGATCTCCGGCCGGGAACAAAAAGGCGCCGTTGTCTCCTATCAGCGGGAACAAAAGAACGGGCGACCAATCCTGATTGATGACATTCCAGTCTGTGTTGAAACTTCCTTTGTCAAATGGAACCACCTTCGCAGTAGCAACAGAGAGGCTGAGCGCGTCGCTGGCTGCGGTGTTTGCGATGAGCTGAACGAGGTCGTTGCTGAGGTCGTTCTGTTGGTCCTCGGTTTCGGTTTCATAGAATATATCGCCGGGAACAGACACGTCCGCGCCTTCGTTGTCGCGTTCCCGGAAATCGAGCGCGAAAAATATTTCGTTACTGTCCAGCAGGTTATCGTTCAGCAGCATCGTATCCAGGTTCTCATCGCCGAAAGTATGACCAAGCATAATCTGCCGCACGGAATCGTCTGTATAGCGTGGTATTTCGCCGTTTCCGTCGAGCACGATGCGCTGGTTGAGCGCGCTGAAATCGATGGGGAATCCGCTGTTCGCGTCTCCTGTGTCCGGGTTCGCGCGGGTGCGCTGGATACGGTCGAAGTGGGGGAGACCGAGTAGGTCTCCCGGCGATACAAGCGGATTGTTGCGTACGTTTACAAGTGAAAAGATGGCGCGTCGCGCGGTTAGAACTCCGCCCTCATCGGTCAATGCATACTCGAACTGACCTTCGGAGAGAGACGTGGTTGCAGCCACATCGACGGTCGCAGGGTTTTCCATCTTGCGCTGGGAGAGGTTCATGCGCAGCGGCGAGCCGAACTGAGTGTGGTCGAACAGCTTATTGTGGCCCTCGTCGTTGAGGGCAAACAGGTTTTCCGTTCCGGTCGTTCCGTCAAACGTGACTTCGAAGTCGAACAGATTCTCCGCAGTTACATCGATTTCGCGAATCCAATATTGCGAACTGTCCGCCCAGTCGTCGTAGCGACCGTCAGTGGGCTGAGAACGATTGGTGACGCCGTGTTTATCGCCGTTGTACAGCGGATGTTTGCGCTCTAGGGATTTGTAGAAATCGATTCCCATCGTGTTCGCAGGCCACATGGTCGGGTAATCGGCATTGTAGAGTCCGTCGGCAAATGTATACTCCAACACATCGTCAATGGTGCGGTTGATTACATCGAGTTCGGTGTAGGTAATGCTGTCGACGATGTGGGAAGCGCGATTGATGCGGGTAGCCGGTTGGTCGCCGCGCGATCCTTCGTAGAGCGAGACAATCACGTTGTCGCCGGGGAACAGGCGCTTTTCGGCGAAGGCCCTCCAGTCAGGCGGGTCATCCAGCGAAACGGGATAGGTCTGATACTGTAAACTCGCCATTGCAAGGGTTTGTATCGCCAGTGGAACAGTGCCTTCGTTGAATATCGCTGGAACCCGGTTGTACGCGCCCGGAATATTGAGTGGGAATATAAGATTGTTCGGGTGCAGACGAAGCCTTCCTTCGTCAATGCCTTCGCCGACTTCATTGCGCACCCCGCTGCCGTTGTTGTCGTATATGTCGGATCCGATAAAATCGTCGTCGCTGTCGTTGTCAATCCCGTCGTATTCGGGATAATTCGGAAAAATTCCGCCTCGCAATACAAACGCGCCTATCTCGCCCGGAGTGTTCAGATTGTCGAGTGCTGGTATCTCCAACTCCACGATACGGTCCCATGACTTGGTGTTTCTCGCGGGGTCAAGCGGAGGAGGGAAATCGTACAGCCCTAGAATGTCCGGGTCGACCGTACTTTGAACGTCGCTGTCAGGAACCTTCCCACCGTTACCCAAGGAACCCGTCCATCCTTCCGGTGGCCATCCGGGATTGCTGATAGTCGATGGTCGCGAACGGTCATCATCCCCATTGCCATCGTTATCGACGAAATCCTCATCGCCAGGATCGAATGGCGTATCCAGATCCTGCAGCGTGTGCGGTATTGTAACGTCCGCGAACCAGTTCGCAGCGATTTGATCAGGTAACAGACCCGGCACTGTACCGCGGACAAGCCCGATACCGTTTGCGCGGAAAGTGTTAAACGTGTTTCCTTTTCCAATACCATTGAGCGCGGTGATGCTCGGGCCGTATATCCCCTGGGCAGTGTTGAAGGGTTCGAGATAGTCGTATTTGTTCGTACCGAGCAGCAGGTAGCCGTTGGGCGCGATATACGTATCGTCCGGGACGGTCATTTCGATGCCGCCGTCGCCCTCCACCACAAGCCGCCAGCCCGAAATATCCACTTCCTTGTCAGACACATTCGCCAGTTCCACCCATTCGTGATCCGGCTCCTGACTGAAATCGAAATAGTTAATCGCCAGCGGAGACGCAAAATCCGAATCCGGCTTCGTGCGCATGACAGCGATATGCAGCGCGCCCGTCTCCGGGATTTCCACCGTGAATCCCGTGTAGATGCCGTTCACAATCGAATGGTTCTGCATGAACGCCATACCCGTGAAATTACCCAGCGCGTCCCGACCAACAACAGCCGGCGAGAGACGACGTTCAGAATGAAAATCCATATAGTCGGGATACAAGTTGGTCGCCGTCCGGATGTGATCCATCATCGTGTCGAGAATACTGTCCCCTCCCGGCTCAGAAACGTAATATGCCATATCCGCGGGACTGTCGACGGAATTGGCAAGATTCAGCGTGTGATCATCAATAAACTGCGTGTTTATAGTCAGGTAATAACGGCCCGCTGGCAACTGCGGCGATGCAGAAAAGCTGTATTCAATCAAGTTCGGCAAAACAGAATTCTGAATCGTGGGCGGATCCAAATTGGGAAATCCACGCGAGAAAGAAATATAATTTCGGTAGACCGCGTACACCGAGCGAAGCCCCAATAGCGCGTTTGCGGAGAGATGAGAGCCCTGCCCCTGTCCCAAGCCGTTCTGGGGAATCCAGAAATCGTCCAGCGTCAAATCCTGCGACGATATCGTGAAAGCGTTCCCGACTTCGTTACTCAGGGCCAGTAGTTTTGTATAGGTAGACGCGACCTGAAAGTCGAAATCCGGCTCAACGTTCCCCGCAGAAAAGTGGTTCGGATCCAGCTCAGCCAGATAATCCTGATGACCAACAGGCGTCGCTTCAGCCTCAACCCGCCGCACCGCACGCACCATAATCTCGTTGATCCGGATCGCCTCAATCCCCGCCTGCGTATACGTAAGTGTCTGACCGGAAATATCGTCATCATCATTCAGCCATTTGTCCGGAACAGTGAGCGCGAGCGACGACCGCGAATAATTCGCATCCGCGAAATCCTTCGCCGTAACCGCCAGCTGATACGCGCGAAGTTCGGAATCCGCCGTCAAACGGATCTGCTCAAAGTCGCCGTCCCGGTTGGGACTGGAGTCTTGAACGAGATCGCTCGTTGCCACCGAAAGCAGACCCGTCGCAGATACCACCGTCGTATCTTCCTGACGCAATCCTTCCGCAAACGCTTCTTCGGTGCTGATGAGTGACGCGGTCGCGCCGATTACATCTCGGTCAAGCTCCACAACTTCGCCTGAGCGCGCGTTCGCAATTGTCGCGATACTTTCGGTGTATTCGCCCCAAGAATCACGCTCTCGTGCATAAGGAAAATTCCTGATGAGCGCCCGCACAATTTCCTCCGGCGAGGCATAATTGATGTCCAGCTTGACCCCCGTAGCCGTATGCGAAGGCATCGAAGAAAGGCCAAGCCCGTCCCGGTAATTCCGACTCAGATTATTGTCGCCAGAGTGAACAGTGATGAACGGTTCGAGATCCGTAAAGAACCCATCTGCAATAGATTCCTCGAGTTTCAGTTGCTCCAATGTCCGATATGGACGATCACCCAGTTCACCGATTTCATCGGCGACTCCGTCTGAATCGTTGTCGTTTGGATTGGAAACCGTAACGCCAAAAGCGGGAAAATTGGGAGGGTTGGCATCGTCTTCAGCAACAGAATTTCGGTACGGACGATACCGCTGAAATTCTCCAGGTTCGTCTATGCCTTCGAGAGTCGGATATCCGTCAAGTACGCCGTCCCCGTTAAAATCGTAGCGCACCAGTCCTTCGTCCACACCTTCACCGGGATCGGGGAGAATGTCATTGTCGGGATCATTATCGTTCAGGAAGAATCCTTGGTCCATGCGACCATTCAAGTCATTATCGATTCCGTCATGCTGGTACCAATACGCATCGCCGTCATCGTCGATACCATTTGTCGCCATCCAGAGCGCGCTGCCGTTATCGTCCACGAAGCCGCTTCCTGGAAACGTCATATCATAGACAAAAGAGCCGTAGTCGTTCTCAAATCCGGGAACGGTTGGATCAAAATAGCCAGGGTATGGATTCGTCGCCATCGCACTTCCGTGTTTGAAGCTACCATCTTCGTTTTCGTTTCTAATCGAAGCTCCCATTCGGCGCGTCCAGATTCGATTACCGATGGCATCTTCCACGTTGTCAAGAACGCCGATATCGTACTCATGCGCCTGAAGTCCCGTTCCGGTGGACCGAACCATCGGGATGTAACTTCGATCCAATGCAGTTGGGGTAGTCAGCGTCGTTGGGTTAAGACGTTCCGCCTTACGCGAGATATACGTCAACCCTCCGGCCTCATTGATATTCACCTTACTAGATTCATCCGTAATCAGGATTCCCTGCCTACCGATAATCGTGCTGACAGGTTCACCCAGGATTCGGATCGGGATACCATTCTCGATTAACGGCGCCAGTCTCGTCAGCAGGCCCGGATAAGGATAATGATTGTTCAGATCCGGGTGCTGCGCCTCAACGATCGAACGCCGCGTCTGACGATTCAGCACGTACTGCGAAGCGTCAATCCCGTCATCGATGAACGAATTGAAGTCATTGTCGACATCGTCACCATTAATCTCGTCGTATCCGAGCGGCGGAAACGGCGACGACAAGTCGTAGGCCTTGTTCACAATCTCCCCGTCGAATTTCGGATTACCGTTGAGATCAAGATCCCCGCTGTCAGGCAGAAACGAAATATCTTCAAGCGTTACACCAATGGGCTCCCACCGCGGTCTGCCAGGATATGTGAGGGTGTCCCAATACATAAACATGCGATCAAGCCGCATCGTAAGCCGCACCTGCGCCAGCAATGAAGCCGGATCTTCATCAACGTCCGCCAGATAATTCTCCGCGTACAGGAATATCCCCGGCTCCCCGTCGAGATCGAATTCGTCGATGTACCCGTCCAGATCATTGTCGAGGCCGTCGTTTGGAAACAGCCGATCCGCAGTCAGCGGCATCCAGATTGAATCGTTCAACCCGTCGCCGTCATTATCGACATCAGTGAAAAAGTGGATCTGCTGTTCGGGGAGCCATTTGACGAGGTTGCCGTTCACATCCCGCTCATTCAGAAGGTAACCTGCCTGAGTCGGGTCAAACGGGTTCGGAAAAAACGTCTGGTATGTGCCGCCCGTTTGCGGTGTGGGAAGGTTGAACGGACTGAAATTCGACAGATCCGCCAGCTCCGTCGAAACGACGAAGGGATGGAAACCGTTCAGGTAGGTTTCCGGCAGGAAGCGGTCTTCCGGTGCCGTATTGTCGTAGGCATTGCCATTAAAAAATGCGGGGACGGTCACGTTTCCATCCGCTCGCGGGGCGTACAGCAGATTCTCGATCTCACCCACGTCATCGAGATACTGGTCCCTGTCCAGCATATACACGCGCATCGCATCAAAATCCACCTGCGGAATGCCCTTAAGGTTCGTTCGGACATCAGGAAAAATCGGCATGCCCGGCTGTCCAACAAGATACAATTGCCGTGCCCATGCCCATTGTTTCCCCACCGCCCAGCTGCCGTTGAATTTAGTCCGCCAGGCATGGTCCGTCGACGTCACGGAGGGGTGGGCCAGAGCATCTTTATGGAGTTCGTGTATCGCGATGGCGATGGCCGCATCCACGCCCAGTTCGGATTGAATATTGTTCGCGTAATTGTTCGCCGTCTGCATTTCCGTCGTCGAAAGCCGGAAAAAGGAGACAGAGATCACCAGCAGAATGGCCAGTATGCCGATCGCTACCAGCAGCGCCGCGCCGCGGTCGTCCGCGTTATGGAACGTTCTATTGGGCACCTTCGTTTCCGCTCCTATCCCCAAGAGTGTATCGTTTAATAAAGTGAGCACCGTCGATATCTTCGACGCTCTATGTCATTCGTATTGATATATCCGAAATCGGAATCGCGCTCGTTCAGTTACGCACCTGTTTCGTCCACAATGTTTCCTGCTTGCGTTTGTAAGCCGTCGGCAGATTGATGCTGTGCGTAAATATTTTTTCAAAGTCCGGCGCGCCCGGGTATGGACTTGGATAGAAAAAAGCCAGCTGTATCATGATCGATTCGGGAAGTGTCGGGTCAAGGATGTCGGGTTGCGTCGAGATGATGTCTTCTACAAGTTCTTGATCTACTTGAGGCAGGTTGTTGTTGATTCCGATGTTCGCTGCGCTGAGTACGGTGTTGTGTTCGAGGTTGCGCGTGTCGTTCCAAAACGCGAACAAGGAAGCGACCAGCTCGTTTTCCTGTAGGATCACCCCGCTTGTCCCATTCCCGTCCAGTAGTTCGCCGAAAGCGTCGACCTTGTAGACATTTTTGTCCAGACCCACGATATCTTCATCTGTGCGCCCCGTCTCAGCGTATTCCCGATATGCGAAAAAGTAGTTCTGGTGGGTGAATGCAGCAATACCATCCAAATCGAGTCGAGCCCGGATCTTTCCCGCGTCGGTATTCAGATAGTCAACATGAGACTCGTCCAGAGATTCGATGATCGCCAGATCCAGCCCATCGGGATCGATAAATACATTCTCGAATTGCCCGAACGGCGCAGTATCCGTCGGCACAAACGTTTCGCTGTTGTCGGGATCGAAACCTTTCAGATTCTCAGCCAGACCGGTTTCGTCATTCTGAAATCTTCGGTTTCGTTCGATATGGAGTATGTTCTCCGCAATCACGTAATCGGCAGGGTCTCTTGTTAGGCCAGATATATTTGTCGTGCGCACAGTTGGTGCATTGTTCGGATTGTCCCAGAAATGCGGCAGAGAGGGATCGCCAGCAAGCATGCGGATCCACAATTCCCGCCGTTTGGATTTTTCCACTTCCTCGATACACGGGTCATCGTTGTCATTCGAAAGGCATAGGTTCTCGGCCACTGCTTCAGATCTGGCAAGGGTGACTTCCTGGGCCAGAGTCAGGTTCGGCGAGTCGCCCTGAAACGGCGAAGTCCACTCGATCGGAAACGATTCGAGGTCTTCCACCCCCGGCTCTATATATCGGAGCAGGGAGTACGTGATGCGTGGTGCGGAAGCGTTGGTGTCATCGGCGGTGGATTCGTATATTTTCGTCAAGCCGACGCTGAACGGATCGCTGTACATCACATAGGTAATCCGCGCGAGGTTATACTCATCCGTGCCGTCAGTGCTTACCAAGCCGATGAAGGTAAATCCGATCGGTGTGCCGTAGAAAGTGTGTTTATGTCCTGATTCACGCGAGACGAACGAGCGGGTGAGATCGTGCTCAATAGTGTCGAAAGTGCCGCGCACAGTTTCGAAGGCAGCCTGGTTCAGGTACGCCTGTTTGGTCACGCGCACTGCAGAGTTAAACATCAGCGTAACGCCGGACATAATCGTCACGAATATTGCCATGGATACGAGAAGCTCAATAAGCGTGAATCCCTTAGCCCCGGACTCATAGTGCAGTCTATTTCGATGAGGCGTACTCATGGTTTCACCACATAAGTGGCGTAAGTCTGGCTGGTTCCATTCGGAAACGTCACGGTCAGCGTCACTCGCTGAAGTTTCGAGTCGGTCGAGCCGTCGCCGATGCGCTGGGTGGTGGTGGTGAATCCATACGAACCGTCATCCGAACTTCGTCGCAATTTGTCATAGGGGACTCGATCATAATAGAGCGCGTCAGCGCCGATCTGCCCGATTTCGCCGAATATTTCACTCGCCTGGTTGGAAGCGTTCGTCTTTTGGTTCGCCGTCGATGCCTGGCTCAGACTCTGCGGGAACAGGACCAGTACCGAAGTGAGGCCTACGAGCAGAATCGAGAGTGCCACCAGGATTTCCAGCAGCGTGAAACCTTTGGATTCGGCGTGACTGCATTTATGTCGGGTCCTCTGCCTATTCATCGTCCTGCGCCACCTTCACCCGTCCCGTCGCGACGAAAATACGAATGTCCGTATCGAGGCCGACAAGCTGGTTGTAGACAGAATCCGTAACATCCGGATTCTCCAGGATTCGATAGTCTCCGTCGAGGTAGAGCATGTCTTCATCATCCACCATGTAGCGGTCATAATAGTCCGCATCCGGTAGCAGTCCCATTGACAAAGTGATGCGCTGTTTGGAATCGAGGGCCGTATCCAGCCCACCCGTCTTTTTGAATACATGTGCCGGAAACTTGTTTTTCCAGTAAAAATCCAGCGCTGGGGGAAGCCCTCGTTCGGGTACTATGTTGTCAACGATGTCCGTGTTGAATTTACGCGGGAACACACGCTCAACGTCGTACACAAAAGCGTCCAGGGAGGAATCAAACACGATACTGTATCGTATGATGTAGACCCCTTGTAGCCCCAGGTCTTCGGCCAGTGTGCCGTCAGGTTCCGTAAGGGTTGGCTGGAAAGCAGGGTCGTTGATCAGCACGCACGTCTCCGACGGGAACTCTTGAAATGTGCCGAATCGCGTACCCACAGGCACGAAAACGTCTTTCGTATCGTCGTAGCTTTTGACCCCTACGCCGTTGCCGTTGTCCCATTCGGTAGCTTCGAATTCCAGAATGATCGCTGAAGCCAGTGATTCGTCGTTCACTCTCTGGTTGAGTTCTCCAATGGTAATTCTTCGGATCAGCATCGAGCTGTTGAGGACAGCATTCTCTGTTCGGTGGCTGGTATCGTCCAGAGGAACAGCCAGATCCGGGAAGGCATAATCAAAATAGCCCTGCGGAACAATGCCCACCGGAGCCGAATCATTCGCCGTGCCTCCTGTCCCGGTGTAGAGACTGTCCTGCGGTGCGTCGATGCCGTAAGCAATCGCGGCGTCGACATTGTGCGTCGTCGCATATACCTGTGAAGCGCGAAGCAGCGCGAAGAGATCGCGCGCAGCACCGGCGGATGGGTTTCCTCCGAACATGCCGCTGCGCATCATCGTGGGTACAGTGACGCTTGAGACGAGCAGGATGATCGCAATCACGATCAATAGCTCAACAAGGGTGAATCCGCTATGTCGATCTCGTCCATTCATACACATACTTCCTGAGAATGGCCCGAGGGCTATCTCGGCGCGTTGTTCCAGCCCTGTTCTTTGTCCCAGTTGTTGATGTCGTCGCCCCCGCCCCAGAGAGGGTATTCATCTGGTCCAAAAATCTTCTGTGTAATAGCGTTTGCATCCACCACCTGGTTGTCTCCACGCGAATAGACGTACACAGGCTGATCTTTGGGCGCAGGGAAACCGTAGAAGGCGTTGTACTCGTTGCCGGGACCGCCCACCAGACCGAGCGAACCGAAAGTAGCGTTGTTTGCGTCATAGTAATCCTGTTTTGGCGAACCCGGAACTTTTTCGTTTTGGAATGACACGCGCAACCTCGAACACAACACCGTACTCAGCGCAGTGAACAT
>JYMV01010849.1_pt1 | contig 13128 bp, 12 predicted proteins | sample 338911 | NCBI WGS metagenome assembly JYMV01 (sample SAMN03354496, study PRJNA234377) | hydrothermal vent metagenome | biome: Deep sea; feature: Hydrothermal plumes at the Eastern Lau Spreading Center, Western Pacific Ocean; material: Seawater | place: Tonga | collected 2009 | depth 2000 m m | reverse complement strand
TGTAAAATGGTTTTGAGTTTAGAATATGCTCAATATAGTTCTAATACCCGTAGCTATGTCTACGGTGGCTTTGGCTTTTGCTGTTTATACTCATTTTACAAATAAAAATAAATCTCAAAAAGGAAGATAAATGGGTGCTTTATTTACAAAGGATACACAAGCGATTTTTTGGAATAACAATAAAAAGGCTATCCAGCGAATGCTGGACTATGACTATGTTATTGGTCGCGAAAAACCTTCGGTAGCTGGTATTGTTGCTCCAACCTCATCGAATAAGTTTGAGAAGTTTTTCTATGGTGCCGATGAGGTGATGATACCTCTTTACAAAAATACAGCCGATGCTGTAAAAAATCAACCTCAGGCTGATGTGCTTCTAAATTTTGCATCGTTCAGAACTGCTTACGATGTAACTATGGAGGCTTTGGAGTTAGACCAATTCAAAACAATTATGATAACTGCTGAGGGTATTCCTGAAAGACTTGCTCGAAAGATGAATGCTACCGCCCGAGCAAAAGGAACTCTAATTATTGGACCTGCAACAGTTGGAGCAATTGCACCGGGTGCATTCAAAATTGCTAATGTTGGTGGAACTATTGAAAATATTGTCCGCTCTAAACTCCATAGAGCCGGTTCGTGCGGTCTTGTAACCCGTTCAGGTGGTCTATTCAATGAGCTATCCAATATCATATCTATAAATGGTGATGGTATCGCAGAAGGGGTAGCTATCGGAGGAGATAGATTTGTAGGTTCTGTTTTCATTGACCACCTCCTAAGAATGGAGAGCAATCCACAAGTTAAATATATGGTTCTTCTTGGAGAAGTTGGAGGAACTGAGGAATATAAAGTTATTGAAGCTGTCAAATCTGGAAAAATTACAAAACCAGTTATAGCTTGGTGTATTGGAACTATCGCCCAACATTTCAGTTCAGGGGTTCAATTTGGACATGCTGGGGCTTCTGCAAATGCTGATAGAGAAACAGCAGTTGCGAAAAATAAGGCGATGAAAGAGGCTGGGATATATGTTCCTGATAGCTTCAACGACCTACCAAAAACTATCAACGAGGTATATACCAAACTGAAATCGGAAGGGGTAATTACCGAAATCGAAGAACCAGAAATTAGAGAACTCCCACAATATAGAAGACCTAAAAACTTTATCTGCACCATTTCAGACGATAGAGGTGAAGAGGCGACCTATGCAGGTTACCCTATTTCAAGTGTTGCCACTCCTGATACAGGTAAAGGGATTGGAGATGTTATCTCTCTTCTCTGGTTCAAAAAGGTATATCCAAAGTGGGCTACCCAATTTATTGAAACAGTTATCAAAACTGTTGCCGACCATGGTCCAGCAGTTTCAGGGGCTCACAATGCAAAAGTTACAGCACGAGCTGGAAAAAGTGTAGTTGAATCTCTTGTTACAGGTCTTCTAACCATTGGACCAAGATTTGGAGGGGCTATCGACGGAGCAGCCAAATACTTCAAATATGCTAACGATAACAACATGGAGCCAAAAGAGTTCCTAAAATATATGAAAAAACAAGGTGTCCCTATTCCTGGTATCGGACACAGAATCAAATCGGTTAGAAACCCTGATAAGAGAGTTGAAGGGTTGAAAAAGTTTGCAAAAGAGAATTTCCCATCTACTACCCTTCTGGATTATGCTCTTGAAGTTGAAAAATTGACAACCTCTAAAAAAGATAATCTTATTTTGAATGTTGATGGAACTATTGGGGTTCTTATGGTCGATATGTGGAGAGCTTTGGGATACTCTGAGAAGGAAATTGATGAGTTTATTGAAAGCGGAACTCTAAATGCCTTCTTTATTCTCGGTCGAACCATCGGATTTATCGGTCATGTTCTCGATGAAAAACGACTCGCTATGCCTATGTATCGCCACCCATTTGATGATATTCTCTACGATGTTCCAGTAGCCGAAGAGATAGAATAGTGCTATTTTTGGGTTTGGAGGTGCAATATCTTCTACTATGAAGTAATTCCATTCTCCAACACCCAACCCCTTACCTACTCCTATCCTGAAAAACTTAGATATTTCCATTTTGTTGAAATTCCTCTAAGGGGTGGAGTGGTAAGGGGAGTTGTATATAGAATAGTTTCCCCTTCTGAAATCTCTATCCCTCTGTCCAAAATTCGAAAAATCTCCAAAGTTTTCCAACTCCACCTACCTAAACCATATATTGAAACTTTGGTATTTATGAAAAGTTTCTATTTTACCCCCTTTTCAACTCTACTGAAATTTTTTCAACCTCATCGCATCGAGTTGCCCAATCTGCGACCTTATAGATATGTAAATATTCCTCTCTCTACCGAACAGGAGAGAGCATATCGAGAAATTCGAAAAAATAGGGTCTCTCTGCTCTTTGGAGATACGGGGAGTGGAAAGACATATATATACAAAAGATATATTAGCGACATTCTCCAACAGGGAGGGAGTGCGATAGTATTGGTTCCTGAAATAAATCTAGTCCCCCAAATTACAAACAGAGTTACCGATATATTTGGTGATATAGTGGCTAGTTGGCACTCTAAGAAAAGTCCAAAAGAGAGAAAAGAGATTTTGGACAAGATACACAATGGGAATATTAGAATTGTAGTAGGAACTATATCGGCTCTATTTCTCCCCTTACCCTTTTTGTCTCTAATTATTGTAGATGAAGAACATTCGGATAGCTATGCTCTTAGAGAAACTGGATATATCCATTTCAACGGTAGAGATATGGCGATATATCTTGGTTCAAGATTGGATATTCCTGTTCTGCTCGGAAGTGCCACCCCATCGGTCAGTAGCTATTACAAATTTCCAGTTGTGAGATTGAAAGATAGCTATTTCAAAGGTAGAAAAAAGTATCTCTTTGAAGAGATAGATATAGAACTATCCCAAACTATATTGGAAAAGATAGGGGAAAAATTAGAAAAGAGGGAACAGGTAATACTATTTATTCCAAATTTAGGAAACTTCAAATATGTAAATTGTCGCCAATGTGGTTATCAATATGAGTGTCCCAACTGCTCTATAAAACTTACTCTATTTGGTGAAGATGGGATATTGAAGTGCAATACTTGCGGATACAAAAGGGATATACCTAATAGTTGCGATAGTTGCTCCTCTGATGAAATTGGAGTAAGTCGAGCTGGAACAGTTGAAATTGTGAAACAGCTAAAAAAGAGATTTCCAGAAACAAATATCACCAATTTTGATAGCGAGAAAGTGAAGAGAAAAGGGAGTTTAGAGACTATCCTAAGCGATTTCAACAGCGGGAAAATAGATATTCTTGTAGGCACTCAGATGCTCGCAAAAGGACACGACTACAAAAATATCACCCTAGCAGTAATATTAGGATTGGATTTCATTATCAACCTTACCGACTTTCAATCACAGGAGAAAGCTCTCTCTCTCGCAATTCAGATAGCTGGTAGAAGTGGTAGAGAGAAAGATAGTGAAATCATTATTGGAACAAAATATCTCCATTTCTATCAGAAATATATCAGCAACTACGAAAAATTTATAAAAAATGAATTGGAAATTAGGAAAGGTATGTTTCCCCCTTTTATAAACTTTATCCGAATTTTGATAGAAGAGAAGAACCGAGAGAAGGGGCAGGAGATATTGGATAGTGTGGTTGAACATATTGGAGATTCCCATTTACAACTATTTCTATATGGTCAAGCTCCTATATACAAACTACAAGGTAGATACCGTTTTCATGCAATTGTAAGAGTGAAAAATATTTCAAGCGGTATCAGAGAAATTGAGCAACTACTACATACACTACCTAAGAAAGTAGCTAAAAGAATAGGGATAGAGATAAATCCAAATAGTTACTACTAATATTTTTGATACTATTATGGATAATCTACATTTAGGAGTAACCCTATTTGCAACGAGGACACTATTAGAGATGATGGAGAATGAACTCATAAAGTTGGGTATCCAAACTTTCAAATTGGCTCTATATTTGGCTCTACCAACTCTATTAACTGGTATGTTTTTGGGATTGGCAGTCTCCATTTTTCAAGCCACAACCCAAATCAATGAGATGACCCTCTCTTTTATTCCTAAGATAATTGGGGTAATTATTGTTACTATTCTTACTATGCCTTGGATGTTAAATCTCACCATCGATTTCACTGAAAAAATGTTCAACTATATTCCTAAATTTATCCAATAGTATGAGTTTCTCGGAAGCTAACAGGCTTGGGGCTGAAAATATCCCATTTCTAATAGTTGTCTCTTATGACAAAAGTGAAGTGATTACTATCCCTCTCGATGAGGTTGAGAAAAAGGGTATCCGGTTTCAGATTGGAAAAAAAGAGATTCCAAAAAGGGAAAAGGATATTCAATTTACAAAAAAAGTAGTTTCCAAAAAGGTATATAGCGAGAAGTTCTATAAAGTGATAGAAGCTATCAAAGATGGATATACCTATCTGCTCAACCTTACCCAACCAACAGAGATAGAGACTACTGCCACACTTGAAGAGATATACCACTATGCAGATGCAAAATACAAAATATTAGTTCCTGATAGGTTTCTCTGCTACTCTCCTGAAACTTTTATCAAAATCGAGGGAAACCAAATAGCCACTTTTCCAATGAAAGGAACTATTTCAGTATCTATACCCAATGGTAGAGAATTGCTATATAGCAATCCCAAAGAGAATGCTGAGCATGTAATGGTCGTCGATTTGCTTAGAAACGATTTGAACATGGTGGCTCGGAATGTGAGAGTTGAGAAGTTCAAACATATTGAGAAGATTAGGAGCGGTAATAGAGAACTTTTCCAAATGAGTTCTAAGATAGTTGGAGATTTGGAAGAAGGGTGGCAAAGTCGAATAGGGGATATTTTGGAGAAGATACTACCCGCTGGTAGTGTTACAGGAACTCCAAAAAAGAGAACTCTTGAACTTATTCACCAGATAGAGGGGTATTCTCGTAACTTCTTTACAGGTATTTTTGGAGTGTTTCAAAATGGTAAATTTGATAGTGGAGTAATGATTAGATTCTTAGAAAAAGAGGGAGATAAATTGATATACAAAAGCGGAGGAGGAATTACTTTGGATAGCAGTTTGGAAAGCGAATATCAAGAGATGATTGAAAAAATCTATCTTTTTTAAAGGAATTTGAAAAATGACAACTCTATTGATATATCTATTTTTGGCCGTAGGTGTGTCGTTTGTCTGCTCGATTTTGGAAGCTGTGCTACTTTCGACAACTTTTTCATATATTGATACTCTTGTAAAAAATGGAGTTCGGGGAGGTAAAAACCTCAAAAAGATAAAGACCAATATGGAGACCTCTATTGGTTCTATTCTTACCCTAAATACTATCGCAAATACCTTTGGAGCAGCAGGAGTTGGAGCAGAAGCTCTCAATATCTTTGGAGAAGAGTATATTATGTTTTTCTCTATGGGGCTTACTCTGCTAATCCTCTATGTCTCTGAAATTGTTCCTAAGACCTTAGGGGCTAGATATTGGAAAGTTCTCGCTATTCCAAGTTCCTACATTATCCGAATCCTCATCATCATTACCTATCCTCTCAACTTCTTAGCTACTAAATTGACTCGGCTTATTTCAAAAGATAAGTTGCGAGATGAGGTGTCGAGAGATGAGATTTTGACGGTTGTATCCAATGGGGTAGATGTTGGGGTGATTTCCGAAAAAGAGGCAGAGATTATTAAAAATATTCTACGACTTAGAAATATAAAAGTAAAAGATGTTCTAACCCCTCGAAAGGTTGTATTTGCTCTTGAAAAAGATTTAACTATAAAAGAAGTTCTAGAAAATGAAGAGAACCTCAAAGGGTTAAAGCATTTTTCACGAATACCTATCTATTCTAAGACTAAGGACTATATTGAAGGTATAGTATTTTCCCAAACTATCTTTGAAGAGACCAGCGAAGATAATGAGAGTAAAAAACTTTCTGATATTGCTAAGCCTGTATATGAAATCAATGAAAATATTAACCTCTCTAAGACCCTCGACCTCTTTATTCAGAGAAAAGAGCATCTATTTATAGTCAAAGATGGCTATTCTCAAACCTCCGGAGTTGTTACTCTTGAAGATGTCATCGAGACCCTTCTCGGTGAGGAGATAATGGACGAGTTGGATACTATTGAAGATATGCAACAGTATGCTAAGAGGAAACAGAAGATATAGTTTCTATCTCCTTTGGTAGTTTATTGTATTTTATAGGTAGAAGTTTTATGGAAAATGTAGAACCCTTGCCCAATTCCGACTCTATTTCCAGTTCCAACTTGTGGAGTTTCAAGATGTAATTTACAATAGCCAATCCCAACCCCATAGAGTCTTTGTGGCTCTTTCTATCTACTCTGTAAAATTTCTTAGTTATCGATGGAATTTTGGATTGCTCAATCCCTATCCCAAAATCGACAACCCTTAGGTAATCCTCTTTTAGAATAACCAAAATATCACTTTTGGAATATTTCAATCCATTCTCGATGAGGTTGATAGCTACAAGCTCCATTAGAGTTCTATCTCCATATACTTGGTAGGGCGAAATATCCAGATTTATCTTTCTATTTGGCATGTAACCTGTCACCTCATCAACCACTTTATAAATAACATCAGCTATATCAAACGAACTATATTCCAATCTAAATTTTCTATTTTCAAGTTGGACTGCCAATCTGAGGCGGTTGAGAAGTCTATCCATTCTTTTGGTATTTGAGATAATTTTTTGGATATACCTAAGTTGTCTATCATCTGATATATCACTCTCCAAAAGTTGGCTATATCCCAAAATGACAGCAATAGGATTTTTCAGTTCGTGGCTAATCGCTCTTAATAGTTGCTCCTGTTGGATAGTAGTGAGTTTCAGTCTGCTATTGGTTTTCCGTCTCTTTTTGGAGATTTTGTATATCTCTTGAAATACTCTACTCAACTTTTTTCCAATCTCTCTAAACTCAGAAGAGTAGGAGAGTTGTAATATTTTGGGCTTACTCTTTTTTTTCAATATCTCATCAAGGTATCTATCAATCTTAGAAATCTCTTCCTGAATATCCAAAGCAAACTTTCGCATTAGTAGTAAGTGAAAAACAGATATTGAGATAGTGAGAAATAGGAAACGGTTCTCTACAATATATAGAATTTCCTCATTTGCCATCTTCTCTATATTTTCCACTATATCGAAATCGAGAAGATAGAAAATGAAAAGGTTGATAATGAGGATAGAGATGAAATATTGTAAGAAGATTCTAAATAGGGATTTGTTCAATTAGTCTCCTTTTTCTCTTATTCAATCTATTGATTTCATTCTGAATTTTTCGCAACTCCAAGACCTTTTTTTGAAAGTCCATACCGCTATTTTTTGATATATCTTTTTTCAAGTTGGTAAATTTTCGAATCAGCAGATTTACTATCTCTATCTCAAACTCCTCTTTTGAAGAGAGAAGCTCTATATCGAAATGGAGCAACCACCTAATATTTTCACTCTCCAAATTTCCATCTAAAATATCTTTGAGATGTTCTCGGTAGAAATTGAAATCATTCAAATCTATATTAGAGCGGAGAATATCTATAAATTGGGGATTTTCAATTGCAGACCGCAGGAGGGCAACCTCTGAATATCCGAAGAACTCCCTATTAGATATAGCTTCTTTATCCCTAATCCGTCTATTGTAGAGAATTTCAACTCTACCAACAGAAAGCAATCTATCAATATACTTAGAATACTCCTCCCTATATCTAAATGGTAATTTGGAAATCACCTCGTTAGCCTTAGCAATAGCTCTCGACTTCTCATATGGATTACTCAAATTGAACCCTGATATATGTTGGTCGATATAGAACTTTACCCCGTCTTGGGAACTATCCAGAAGTTTTTGAACCTCTTCGAAGGTTGCCCCCTCTTGAACCAGTTGGGCTGGGTCTTTTCCATTCTCAAATAGAGTTACTCTGGTCTCTATTTCAAGAGGGAGGAGAATATCTAAGGCTCGTTTAATAGCATTGATTCCGGCACTATCTCCATCAAATGCTAAATTTACCTTAGCCCTATACTTTTTCAAGATATAGCCCTGTTCCTGAGTTAATGCCGTTCCAAGAGGAGCTATCACATTCTCAATCCCAATCTGGTGAAGCATTACCACATCTAAATAGCCCTCTACGATATGGACTATTCCAGATTTGTAGATAGAACTGTTAGCAAAGTTTTGACCATAGAATATCTTTGATTTGTGAAAAAAGGGGGTATTGGGGGAGTTGATATATTTAGCTGGGTGGTTTCCAAGAGTTCGACCTCCAAAGGCTACAACTCGTCCAGTTGAATTGAAAATAGGAAATATGATTCTGTTGTAGAGAGATGAAAAATATCTCTTTCCATCTTCACTAATAGATAAAAGTCCCAACTCAGCTCCATCTTGGAACTTGATATATTGAGATTTGAGAAAATCTAAAAGCTCCTGCGATGATGCAAGATACCCCAATTGAAATTTTTCAATAGATAAATCAGAGACCCCACGACTCTTCAAATATTGGAGGGCTACATCTGAACCTTTGAGGTTGGAGATAAACCAGCTATTAACCTTTTCCAAAATAGCAAATTTATCCCCAAGTTGTGAAGTCTCCTCCTCTTTTGTGAATTGTAATTCAATTCCATATCTATCGGCGAGGGTCTTAACTGCATCTATAAATGGTAGATTTTCAATATTTTTGACAAACTCTATTACATCGCCGTGAGCTCCACAACCAAAGCAGTGATAAGATTGGTGATGAGGTGAAACGAAAAAAGAGGGGGTTTTCTCATTGTGGAAGGGACATCTGGCTTTGAAACTTTTGCCAGATTTGCGAATATCGATATAGTGCGAAACTACATCGACTATATCGATACTCTCTTTAAGGAGGGATAAGGAGCTTCTATCAATCAGAGACTCTATTCCTCGCTACTATTTTCGCTATTTTCCTTCTCCTGTTCTTCTGCTTGTTTGGCTTTCTCTTTTGCTCGTTTCTCTTTCTCCCGAGCCACTCTGTCGGCTTTCATCTGTTCTTTCTGTTTTGCCAATTTTTCCTGTTCATCTTCATGAGCCTCTTCTAAAAGTTTATCCAAGAGTGTGAAAATTTGGTCGCTGGCATGTTCTGCATTTCTGAAACATTGAATTATCTCTTTTCTCTCCTCGTCAGTTAGCTCTTCTCCACGAGTTTGAGCATTTTTCAAAATTTCTATTGCTTGAAGGATTTCATCATGGACAGCTTTATGAGGGCTTAGCAACATTTTGAAAGCCTCTTCCTCTCCAAATCGAATTTGACCATCTCCACTATACCATTTACCCAATCTACAACTCATATGGTCATCAAAGTGGTTATGGGTATTTCCTTCAACGATACTATCAAAGGCTGCCCGTTTAAATAGTAAATGGTCAATTTTTGAAAGTATTACAAATACCTGATTCTCCATCTTGGTAGTTTTAGCCATAATACTTCTGGTTTTAGTATCAAATATATTTAATTGTCGTTTGAATTTGGAAATCTCAACTGATGAGAATTCAGCAATCTGAGTCATTTTCGCTGATGTCTCTTGAATTCTACTAGTTTCTTGTTGGAGTGTCTGAATAGATATAGAAATCTCTTGGGTAGCTTTCTGAGTTTTTTCTGCAAGTTTTCGAACCTCATCGGCAACAACGGCAAAACCTCGACCGTGTTCTCCGGCTCTTGCTGCTTCAACTGCTGCATTTAGAGCTAATAGGTTTGTTTGTTCGGCTACATCTTTGATAAGTTTTACAACAGCATCAATATCAACAGCTTTCTGAACTAAGCTATCTACTGTATTGTCATTCTCTTGAATAAGACCAATAAGCTCTTCAAGGTCATTGGATATTTTTTCAACTATCTCCATATTAGATGCCGAACCGTCAGCCATACTTTTGGATTCTGCTCCAAGTTGAAAAATTTCATTAGTAGTATCAGCAAGTTGGGATTGAATAGTGGTGAAGTTGTCTATAAATTTGTGTCCTCCACTGCTTACATTTCCGAGCTGAGTAATGAACTTGTTCTCTTGCTCATCTTGATATTCCCGAGCCATCGCATTTACAGATTTATTGATAAATTCTCCCGAACGAGCCAAAGCACTATTTAACCCCATAATTTGGACTTTTCTAAAAAATATCTGTTTCCCCGCATAATCTACTGCTGTATTTATTTCTCTAATAAAACTCTCTATTTGGTCTAAAAAGTTATTCACATCCCAAGCCAATTCACCCAGAGGACCAGGAATTTTCTTATTTGTATCCCTAACTTCAAAATTACCTCTAACAGCTTCTCTAAGGACATGAGAGGTATGTTGAATAATTTCCTGCTCTTTTTTGATGGAAAAAAATCCAAATACTGCAACTAAGATATTTAGAAAATTGAAAGTCAAAGCAAGAGGATTGAATCCCTGCTCCAAATAGAGGGTAATAGCCCCTGCGGTAACTATTACTATATGTAAATAATTTATTTTAGCCGTGTTGGAGGCGGTAGATAAATTCATCATATTTCACTCCTTTCGATTCTAAGATTGAATTTAGGACTTTTTCGCTCTCCTTAATTCCTCCTATTATCTCATGTTGTCGTAGAGTTTCGTAGAGAGGTTGTATTTCTTTTAATCCTCTTCTACTTGGTCGTCGTCGGGTTGAGTGATAGCCGATAATTCTATTTTGGGCATCAAACGATGGGGTTACATTTGCATAGACCCAGTAGAAGCTCCCATCTTTTGAAAGATTGACAACATAGGCATTTATTTCCCTACCATTTTTTATCTCATTCCATAACATCTTGAAAATAATACGAGGCATTTTAGGGTGGCGAGTAATATTGTGAGGCTGTCCCAATAGTTCATCTTGGGTATATCCCGATATTTTCACAAAATGGGAATTTGCATAGGTGATAATTCCTTTCGTATCGGTTTTAGACACCAAAATATCACCTTGACTGAAATGTCTTTCAGTATCGTTTGGTCGCGGTCTTCTCTTTTTCTGTTGAAACATTCCAAAAAAGTTACCCATCTAAATCCTTTTTTATAATAAATTTATAGGGCATTGTATTGGAGGCGATATATCAATTCATCATAACTCAACTTTTTAGATTCCAACAACCCTACTAGAAGTTTTAGACTTTCGTGAGTTCCTCCAACAGCCTCAGCCTTTTTCAGTTGGTGATAGAACGGCTCTATTATTTGCAATCCCAACGGATTTGGTTTTCTTCTAACTGAATAGTATCCAATAATATTGCCGTCTTTATCAAATGATGGGGTTACATTGGCAAATACCCAGTAATAGCTTCCATCTTTTGAAAGGTTTTTCACATATGCATTTATCTCTTTTCCTTGTGTTATAGTGTCCCAAAGTGCTTGAAATATCAATTTAGGCATATCAGGATGTCTAATAATATTGTGAGGTTGATGTAAAAATTCATCTTGAGTAAATCCAGCCATTTTGCTAAATAGTTGATTTCCATATGTAATATTCCCTCTCGTATCTGTTTTGGAGACTATTATTTCATCACTTGGAAAAACTTTTTCAACATCTGTTGGACGAGGTTTCCAAATTTTGACATCACTGCTAACAGGTGGAGAGTGTTTCACCATAGGTGTATCGCTTTTTCGCTGTCTCTCTTTTCGCTCTTCTTCTATTCTTCTTCTTTCTTCTTCCTCTTCTCGCTGTGCTTTTTTTAGGTTTTCCTTTTCTTCTTCCTTTCTCCTCTTCAAAAACTTCAACCAGTTCATATCTGTTCCTTGAATTTGATAATATCTTACCCTGTTATTGTAACTTATCTAAATATCTTTGGAGATATTCCCAACCTGAATAGAGAGTTAGCAAGACTGAAAGCCATAATATTTCATTACCAAAAGGCCATTCCATAATTAGGAAACCGATAGCTACCATCTGGATAACAGTTTTCACTTTGCCACTCCAAGAGGCAGAAACTATATCAATCCCCTTAGAGAGAGCATCTATTCTAAGTCCTGAAATGAAAAGCTCTCTAACGAGAATAATATAGATAGCCCATACAGATACCATGTCAGAAATTAGCAACCCCAGAAATGCCCCTATTGTGAGCATCTTATCAGCGAGTGGGTCGAGAATTTCCCCTATCCGACTTCGCAAATTCCATTCACGGGCAATATATCCATCAAAAAAATCTGTTACAGATGCTATTACAAAAATTAGACCTGCAAAATAGGCTATCCAACTCTCATGAAATCCATTGGAGATAAAATATTCTCTATTTGTCAAAATCCACACCATAATAGGTGCCAACAAAATCCTAAATGTTGTTAGTATATTTGGTAAATTCATTTTCTCTCTTTCCAAGATATTGAACCGCATAGCTACATAGGTGCAACCCAAAAGCCCCTGTAACTCCCACAAAACTACCCCCCTTCTCTCCTTCCCTTAAACCGGGACTAAATACCACTCGGTAATCTTTATCAAATCCCGTTTTTCTTAATCTATTTCTTACAACTCTTGCGAGGGGGTCATCTTTTGTTTTCCAGATAGAGGAAATTTCAATTTTTGCAGGAGTAACCAGATTTGCCGAACCCATAGAGCTGATTAGTTTGTAATAGACTTTATGAGCTAGTGCCACTTTGGTATCCACCTCATCGATAGCATCTATCACCAAATCATACTTAGAAAATTCGAATCCCTCCACAAATTCTGGGCTAACTCTAATATCCATCGTCTCTATATTGGGGTATAGCTCTTTTAGTCTCTCTACCTTTTTTCTGCCAACATTATTATCACTCCCTATCTGTCGATTTCTATTGGTCTCATCGTATCTGTCAAAATCTACAATAGTGATATTTTGTATCCCTGTTCGATAGAGACAATCGAGAGTCCAGCTACCAACTCCGCCAACTCCTATAAGTAGAATAGATGAGGTTGAAAATTTGTGAAATGTGGAATTTCCAAAAAGTATTTTTACCCTCTCAAATCTATCCATAATTCAACTTTTTTCTATTTTTTCCGAACATATTACCAAATAGACACAAGGAGTTTAGAAAATGTCTAAACGAAAAGTATTCAATTTGTCGAAAGGTGGATTGGCTTTCATCTTACCTATTTCGATGTTAGCTATCGGTTGTTCAGATGACGATTTGATTGATGATGAAGATAGCAACT
>JYMV01050999.1_pt1 | contig 13129 bp, 11 predicted proteins | sample 338911 | NCBI WGS metagenome assembly JYMV01 (sample SAMN03354496, study PRJNA234377) | hydrothermal vent metagenome | biome: Deep sea; feature: Hydrothermal plumes at the Eastern Lau Spreading Center, Western Pacific Ocean; material: Seawater | place: Tonga | collected 2009 | depth 2000 m m | reverse complement strand
GGTTTGTTTAATAAAGATTCGACACCTTTATCAAACTGGGTAACTCTCATCTTTTCAAGTCGATGTGTCAGATCTGGTTGAAACTAATTCAACTTATAGCAGCACTTCACGGTAACAATTACTTATTTAAATAAAGCTCCATCTGCACATCACATCTCGCGTAAGGCGATGACGCCCCCTTAATATGCTTAAACCCTATCTTTTCGTACAAACGTATTGCGGGCTTAAGTACCGAATTGCTCTCTAAATAAAGCCGCTTTAACCCCATCAGTTTCGCTCTTTCGACAATACTTTTACCTAACAGCAGCCCTACCCCTTTGCCTTGAGCTTTGGGAGACACCGCCATTTTGGCAAGTTCAAACATATCGTCAGCTTGTTTGATAAGTGCACAGCAGCCTATGGGTTTGCCCTTATCTAACGCGATCAATATCACACCCGACTGATTCAAAATGTAGCCTTCAGGGTCGTCGAGCGCTTTAAAGTCGGGCTCTTCGAGCTCCCAATATTTGCTTATCCATTCAACATTGAGCGATTTAAATGCCTCGCGATACTTTGGCGCATAATCGACTACCTTAATATCAGGCGAGTCACCGTCCACTCTCGCACTTATGGGGCGATATCGAAGATGCCTTTCAACTACGCTCACCGCTTCCCATAAATCGATACCCGTTTCATCTTTTAGCTCGCGCATGGCAGCGTCTATGGCATCGCACTGCTTTTCCATTTGGGGCACCATCGCTTTCGCTTTATCGTTTAGCGCCACCAGCGTAACCCGCGAATCGTCGCTCGATTTATAACTTTCAATTATGTCGCGTGCTTTCATTTCTTTTACGATTTTACTCACCGACACGTGAGAATGATTTATCTCTTTAGCGATATTCACGACGGAATCAGCACCTTTTGACGCGAGCACGTAAAATACTGGAAACCACTTTGGCTCTATCGCAAATCCAAATTTCGCATAAGTATTTTCCGCATCCTTTGACACCTGCGCGGCTAACTGACGTAAGGCAGTACCTAATGCAATATGCCCCAATTCATTAAATGACTTCACTTCACCAAACTCCGTAACCAGTTACGGATATAATTAATCGTAATTGGAGACAAGTCAAACAGATTATTATTTGATCATCAAAAAAACGGGGATGTGGTTCACTTCGCCTGGCACCGGCTACACCAATAAAGACGTCGCCCGTTATACGTTTGGCGTTTTATTGGAGTGGCGCAGACTCTACAAGGCTGCTCTTCCCTGTCGAACACCATAAACCGCGTACCTTCAAAGTTAACGCCTTTTGCTTCAAGTACTTCGCGTAGTTCTGTGTACACGGTATAGCCACCGGTTTCATAGCTGCGTTTGCATATTGCTAAGGTGTGATGTGCCAACCTGCGTAGCTGCTCATTATCTAACTGAGAGGGTTTAAGTGAGGGGTGAACACTTGCTGCAAACAATATTTCGCTGCGAAGATAGTTGCCCAGACCTGCCATAAAGCGTTGGTCCAGATATAAACCGCTTAGTGCACGGTTGCAAAACGCTTTTGAACGTAAACGTTCTAATACCGACTCTTCTGTCACCGAATTGTTGAGTACATCGGGTCCAACTCTTTGTAAAAAAGGGTGATCATGAATAGTTTGTGTTGGCCAAATGCTAATGTCAGACGCACTATATAAAATAGCACTGTGTGTTTCGGTATGAAGCCCTACCCTTAGCTGGCGGGTAGTATCCGGCATTCTATTGCGTTTACAGGTATGCCACACGCCATAGAGTTGGTTATGTGAATACATAGAGAGCCCATTGCTAAAATGGGTAATTAGCGCCTTGCCACGGGTTTCCATGCGCAGCACTTTTTCGCCTTCTAACTGCTTAACGTAGGGTTTAAGTTGAGCTAATCCAAACTCTACTTTTTCTAGGGGGATATCTTTTATCACCGCTTCAACTTTATCTGCAGCGCGACGAATCTCTGGGCCTTCAGGCATGTTGTCTCAAATACCTTTTATCTCGGTTACTGTTTACTGGTTACTTCGCAGTATTTTCAGCTTCTTTGCAGCTGAATGATAATGAATACAAAAAAAGGTCTGTAGCCCTTTGATGTACTTTAAACCGAAGTTTGTACATCAAAGATCAACAGACCCTATTATTAATCAAAGTTTAGCTGAAATTGCCGTATTTAAACGCTGCGCTGATTAGCCCTTGTTTGGCACAATCAGGTATTTTTCACCGGTCTTTTTAGCGTTATAAAGCGCTACATTCTCAGGCTGTAGTGCCTCCTCAAGACTCAGTTCTTTGGTGTAAGACGACGCAAAGGTAGTGTTAATTTCCGTAGCAACTTTTTGGTAAAGCTCGCCTACACGCTTCTTATCAAGCTTGCCCAGGAAGCGCATTAATAGCCAACCACCAATGCTCCACGTCATACCGTAAGCGCGATTCAAAATAGTAGGCGAGAAATCTAAGCCGCCATAGATATACACTTGTTTATTGCTGTCAGAACCATAGGTGTTGAAGCCTTTCGCGTCTTTACTGCCCGACGCTTCCATCATAGTGAGGATATCGCTAACTAGCTCACCGCCGCCAATGGCGTCAAACGCTAGTGTTGCACCCGTGCTGTCGATGGCTTGATAAAGTTCGGCTTTAAAATTCTCACTACTTGAGTCGAGCACTATTTTCGCGCCGATCTCTTTAAGCATATCCACCTGTTTTTGACTGCGAACAATATTTACAAGCTCTACGCCCTGCTCTAAACAAATCTTATTCAGCATTTGCCCAAGGTTCGATGCCGCTGCGGTGTGTACTAGCGCTTTGTGGCCTTCCATACGCATGGTTTCAACCATACCTAGCGCGGTCAGTGGGTTAACGAATGACGACGCTGCTTGTTGAGGCGTTGTGCTATCTAGGTGAGGCAAGCATGCCTGCATAGGCACACAGGCATACTCGGTGTACGCTGCGCCAGTAAGAATAGATACGGTTTTGCCCATTAAAGCTTGTGCCTCTGGGCTATCACCCGCCTTAACAACGGTACCTGCACCTTCGTTTCCGATAGGCAGAGTCTGGTCTAAACGCGACTTAATACGATTTAACAAAGGCTTATGCACCGGCACAACCAACGCACTTTTCTCTGTATCAAAGGTCGCTTTATCTAGGCTTGCTGGACCAAACATAGGCCACATGTCTGACGGGTTAATAGGAGATGCTTCCATGCGCACTATCACTTCGTGCGGCTTAGGCTCTGGAACATCAACCTCTTTTAGCGATACCTGAAGCTCACCTTCTGAGGTAATTAGCGTAAACAGTTGTTTTGATTTATTCATGTGATTATTTCGCCCTGAAAATTAAACGCTGAATGTATTGCTAAGCTAACACGCCACAACTATCAGCAATATTTATATTGCGAATACATATGCGTTTCGACCACTTATACACTCAAAAAAATGGGGTCAGAGTACATTTCTCGCACGCTGAAAAATGGGGTCAGAGTACATTTTTGCGAATTTTTCCGCGAAGCAACCTAACGGCTTCACCAAGTGATACCGCCTCTCTCCTAATCACACAACACGCCATGAGCTTTATCAATAAAGTACTCTGACCCCATTACTCAGATGGGTTACACTGCTAAGCCTGTATCAACTTGCTATGATGAATTAAGAAATGAAAAAGTATTGTGCGTATGTCTTACTTGGGCTTGCTGTAATAAGCAATGCTGCGCTTGCTAGAGAGGCACCGTTGGTCTCGATTCCTACTCACGATGCATTTTTTAATGCGATAAAGACCCACTGCGGTAAAGCATTTCAGGGCAAAGTTAGCAAAGACAATGTGGGTAATACGTTCGGTGATGCGAAGCTTGTTATGCACGTAAGAAAGTGCACAGACTCGGAAATTCAAATTCCTTTTCACGTAGGAGACGATGCATCCCGCACTTGGATTGTAACGAAAACTGGCGCGGGTCTTATGCTGAAGCACGATCATAGAAATGAAGATGGCAGCTTTCATTCTTCAACCATGTATGGCGGCCACACCGTAGATGAAGGGTTCCCCAAAGTGCAGTCGTTTCCTGCAGATGTATATTCAAAATCGTTATTTATAGAATCTGGAATTGCAGCATCAACGGATAACGTCTGGCAAATGATGATCTACCCAAGTCGCTTTAGCTATCGACTAATTCGCCCTGCCCGCGAAGTACAGGTAGATTTTGATCTCGAAAATCCCATAGCAACGCCAAGCGCCCCCTGGGGATACGAATAATGGGGTCAGAGTACATTTTCTAATTTAGGAGAGCCAAACAAGCCATTCATTTCATTCTTTCAGCTTGTCCATTAGACCAGTTTTGGTAGGTACAGGGTTGTAGCCTTTACTCAATTCACTCATTTTATTAGAGAGAATATAGAAAGGAATTTGGTGAAATTATGGCAAGGAAACCTCGTTTGGCTCCCGCAGGCTATCCTCAACACGTCATCCAAAGAGGTAACAATCGCTCAATATGCTTTAAGTGTGAAAACGACTACATCGCCTATATTAGCTGGCTTAAAAAGTTCTCTGCAAAATTTGATGTAGGCATACATGCTTGGGTATTGATGACCAATCATGTTCATTTACTTTGCACTCCTAAGCTTGATAACCTTGGCGTAAGCAAAATGATGCAAGCGCTTGGCCGCATGTATGTGAGGTACTTTAACCACAAATATGAGCGCTCTGGAACGTTGTGGGAAGGAAGGTTTCATTCCAGTCTGGTCTCTAACGACGAATATCTTCTCACGGTTTATAGATATATCGAGCTAAACCCTGTAAGAGCGAACATGGTCGAAAAGCCGGTTGAATATAAATGGTCAAGCTACAGAATAAATGCGTTAGGCACGTCTTCGTCACTGCACAGTCCTCATCCTGTATACCTAAATTTAGGAGCTTCAGAAAACCAACGTCTTGCCGCTTACCGCGCTCTGTTCGATGATGAACTGCCTCAAACTGACATTGATAAAATTCAAAGCGGTACTCGAAGAGGACTAGTGCTGGGAAGCGATACATTTAAACAGCAAATTGAAAGCCTGACTGGGCATCGCTTAAAACACGAAGCGTTGGGTAGGCCACCGCAAATCAGTGAGCAGTTAACCGCTGGTTGCTCGGAAATAGCTTAATGTACTCTGACCCCTTTATTTTTAAAAACATCGCGTTGGCTCAACTAGCTCAAACCTGCGAACACTTAACCACAAACTGTTTGGAAATAAGTTAATGTACTCTGACCCCATTTTTTATATCGCGACTTGGAAGCTTATTAATGTACTCTGACCCCAATATTTTGCAGCAGCTGTTTGGTTTTTCGGCGTTTCGCGAGGGACAGAAGGAGGCAGTGGAATCACTGCTTGGTGGAAATTCAACGCTAGCGATTTTTCCCACTGGCTCGGGCAAATCATTGTGCTATCAGTTTGTTGCTACGCAATTGCCACACTTGACCTTGGTTGTGTCACCACTGTTAGCACTGATGAAAGATCAGCTGGAGTTTCTTCATAGCAAAGGCATTGCAGCAGCCAGTATAGACTCCACGCTAACGCCCGAGCAAAACAAGCAAGTGATGAACGACGTGCGGTCAGGCCAGTGTAAAATTCTGATGGTGTCGGTGGAGCGTTTTAAGAACGAACGTTTTCGGCAGTTCATTGAGTCTATTCCGGTAAGTATGCTAGTTGTCGATGAAGCACACTGTATCTCTGAGTGGGGCCACAACTTTCGCCCTGACTACCTAAAACTCCCCGCGTATCAGAAAGAGCTTAATATTCCTTTAGTACTTCTGCTCACAGCTACTGCCACTAAAAAAGTAAAAGAAGATATGGCAGCGCGCTTTGATATTGCGCCAGCTAATATTATTCAAACAGGGTTTTATCGACCTAACTTGAACTTGCATGTTCGCCCTGTACATGAACCATATAAAAACCAAGCCTTACTTGAAGAAATTCAAAAACAGCAAGGCGCGGGTATCGTTTATGTCACGCTGCAAAATAGTGCAGAAGAAGTAGCCCGGTTCCTACAGCAACAAGGGTTTGCTGCAAAGGCTTACCACGCTGGTCTCGACAGTGATGTAAGACAAGGTATCCAGCAAGATTTTATGCACAATAAGCTTCAAGTTGTTGTGGCTACCATTGCATTTGGCATGGGCATTGATAAGTCGGATATTCGCTTTGTTGTTCATTACGACTTACCAAAGTCTATTGAAAACTACAGTCAAGAAATTGGCCGTGGTGGGCGAGACGGTGAAGCCGCAAACTGCACGGTTTTAGCAAACCTTGACGGGCTAGTCACCATAGAGAACTTCGTTTATGGCGATACACCAGACAAAAGCGCCATTCAACGCGTAATAGATGATATCAGCGCACAGGTCCCCGCTCACATAAATTCAGCGGCGCAAAATGATTCACCTACTAACGGCAAAAACAATGTTTACCAGTGGGAAACGCAAATAAATAGCTTATCGAGTGCCAGCAACATACGACAGCTTCCGCTTAAAACCCTGCTGGTACAGCTTGAACTCGCCAACGTTCTTCGCCCTTTGTATGCCTATTTTGCTGAATATAAATTTCGCTTTATTTCAGAGAAAACCACCATACTCGGCCTTTTCTCAGAAGAACGGGCTCGCTTTCTAGACGCCGTATTCACTCATTCAAATATGAAAAAGGTGTGGGGCATTGTAGATTTCGACAGTATTTATCAGCATTACGGCGCAGAGCGTGCAAGAGTGGTTGCCGCACTAGAGTATTTACATGAACACAATCATATTGAGCTTGCATCACGCTTAATAACTGACGTATACCGCGTGGACTACGAAAAACTGAAAAATGACGACTTAGCTAATAATCTGGCTCACTATTTCGCTGAAAACGAGCGCAAAGAAATAGAACGTATCGCCGCGCTGGTAGGCTTCTTCGAACTCAATACTTGCTTAAGCTATAACTTATCGGCGTATTTTGACGATTCCCAAGCGCCCAATGAATGCGGGCACTGCAGTGTATGTCAGGGAAATGTGGCTAAGCTCAGCTATTCAAACCCAATTCCCACACCGAACCCAGGCCAAATATCGGAGGCCATAGCAGCACTAAAAGCACATTTGAGCGGAAAATTTGATGGCCCAATCACATCATCTATTTATTGTCGTTTTCTAACTGGCATGACCATGCCTTTGTTCACTCGATCTAAAGTGAGACAAGTAAAGGGCTTTGGTTCTTGTGAAAACTGCCGATACGCTGATGTGAAAGCAATGGTAGATGCTATAAATCAGTGAACGTAGCAAATACCCTAAATCTAATTTATAGTGTTGAGTGAATCACAATTAGCAAGTGGTAAAGGAAAATATGACGCTAATTCAGGGACAAGAACATACTCCTAAGGGATCGCTAGTTGTAGTTGGCACTGGAATCAGTGTTGCGGGTCAAATGACGATAGCGACCAAAAGCCACATCGAAAATGCTGACATTGTGTACATGGGGATTATGAACAAAATTGGTGAACACGTGGTCACCAATATTAACCCGAACAGTGTGTCTTTAGACGACCTTTATCAAGATGGGAAATCTCGCGCTGTCACCTATGACCAAATGGCCGACCGCATCGTGCAGTCAGTTGTTGAAGGTAAAAAAGTATGTGTGGCTTTTTATGGTCACCCAGGCGTATTTGTTACGCCTTCTCATGAGGCTATTCGCAGAGTTCGGGAACTTGGTCTAGATGCGCAAATGCTCCCCGGCGTGTCTGCAGAAGACTGCTTAATTGCGGATTTGGGAATAGATCCCTCTCGCTTTGGTTGTCAGTCTTATGAAGCAACTCAATTTTTGTTTCGCGATTACCGCATTGATCCTCACATGACGCAAATCATCTGGCAAATAGGTTTAGCCGGAGAAGCAACGCTAAGCGTGTTAGATGCTAATCACAGTGAATCTGGGCTTGCCATGCTGGCTCACATTCTGGCCGAGCACTACCCAGAAGATCACGAGCTGATTATTTACGAGGCAGCCACCCTGCCCCTTTGCGAGCCAAAAATACAAAAAGTGTTGCTTCGCGAATTACAGTTCGCCAAGCCAACACTAATTTCGACCCTAGTTGTACTCTCACTCGGCATGCCAGCATACCGTCAGGATCGTTTGGCAAAGCTAGGTTTAACTGAGCAGCAAGTTATTGACTTTAGATCTCCAAAAGTAAACTAAAAGGAAAAAACGACATGGCAAAGAAAACAATTGTAGATTTCTTGGTTGAGCTAGACAGCAACAGCAAACTAATGGATGCGTATAAAAAGGACCCTGTGGGCACTGCAGAAAAGTACGGTTTATCTGGTGAAGATCTTCAGCTAATTAAAGACCAAGACTGGGATGAAGTAGCCAAACGCTTTGATGATACAAGCAAGGCTACCCGCGTAATTAGCTACTAGTCGTTATCTTTTTAAGCTAGCTGAAGTAGAAAGTGAAGCGCGGTTTGAAATGCATCTTCGCTATCGTTTGTTTTACGATGGCGCTTCCTACTTTTGCGCTTTTAAAAGAACCACTTAACACCACATCATCAGTCACTACGCTAGACGAACTGAAACAGCGTATTCAAAACAACGATGAGTCTGTAGAAACCACATTCACCGAGCTAGGCTACTTCTTCGACGCCCACCCGAACGCTTTTCAGCAAGCCCGCTTATTCAACCTAATAGCTTATAAGCACATTCTTGAGCAAGACCTTGTTGCGGGGTACGAAACTCTGTTGGAAGCCCGCAAGCTTGCAAAAAAAGGCGGCAACACCATGGCGCTGGCAGAATCTTTTCGCTTAGAAGGGCTTATTTTGGACTTGTCAGGTGAGCATGCTCGTGCACTTGAAGCGCTCAACAAATCCCTTGCTGCTTTCATTGAAGTAAATAGCGATAACGCCTTGCTTGTATATAGCGCTATGGGCAATGTGTACATGTCGCTGCAAAACTACGAAATGATGTTGCAGCTAGGTCAAAACTTCCTCGCCGCAGCCCAGCGTTTAAATGATAAAGAAAACAAAGCCATTGCTTACTTTTTCCAAGGTTACGCGCAAACGGAACTGGGCGACTATCAAGACGCTAAAATAAGCCTTCTGCTGGCAGAAGAATTGTTCAAAGAGGTGCACTACCCCTTTATTGGCATTGTTCATACCAAAATGGCTGAGCTACATATCGCCCAAGGCAATTTAACTGAAGCGCTAACCATGTTGAACCGCGCTGCGGAATCAGACCGCAAAGTTGGTTTTAAATACAACGAAGGGTCTAGACTACTGCGCTTGGTCGACATCTACATTAAACGCAATCAAATAGACTTGGCTATTAGCGAACTTGAAGGTGGATTAAAAAAAGACGCCATAAAAAACGACAAGTCAGTGGTGCTAAGCATGTTGGAAAAGCTCATTTCACTCCTTGAATCAACCAACAATTTTGAAGCCGCATTAGAATATTCAAAGCTATACACTAAGACTTATGAAGAGAGTTTTAATGAACAGCAGTCAAGATTGTTAGCCCTTAACCGCGTGCGGCTTTCTATTTCCGAAAAAGAAGAAACCATCAAGCTTCTAGAGAAAGACAACCAGTTAAAAGAGCAGCGTAACCTTATACAGAAAAAGCAAAACACGTTTCAGCTGTATTTCATCGGTTTTGTGATCCTTTCATTAGGTTTAGTCGTTGGCCTATGGCTTAGAACTCGTCAACAACGTAAGGCGCTCGATGCACTTACTCAAGACCTTCAGAAAGCAACAAAAGCAAAATCTGACTTTCTTGCACGCATGAGTCACGAAATTCGCACGCCGCTTAACGCCATTATCGGCCTGACCAAGCTTTCGCAGCGGGCTGCAGAAGATAAAGATCAACAAACGAACCTTATTCAGATAGAAGGCGCGTCGCAAACCCTACTAAGTATAATTAACGACATACTCGACTTCTCGAAAATAGAAGCGGGTAAGCTTGATATTGAATCGACGCAATTCAATTTAGACGCGCTAGTAAACCAAACCATTAGACTGCATTTAGGGCGCGCTGAGGAAAAGCACATAGAGCTTATTCAGCATATATCACGTGACGTACCGTTAAACCTTATCGGCGACCCATTACGCATACAGCAAATTCTAAGCAATTTAGTTAGCAACGCTCTTAAGTTTACCGAGGATGGACTGATTTCGGTAAGCGTTAGATGCATGCATAATGTAGAAGACATTCAGCTTGAATTTGAAGTTAAAGACACAGGGATTGGGCTAAACAGCACGCAAAAGGCTTTGCTATTTCAACCATTTAACCAAGGTGATGAGTCTATATCTCGTCGATACGGCGGCACCGGCCTAGGCTTAGCAATATGTAAGCAGTTAGTCACATTAATGGGCGGAGAGATCTGGGTTGAGAGCCAACTTGGAAAAGGCGCAAGCTTTCATTTTACCGTAACCGTTAAACAGGATGCTTCCCAACAAATTGTATCGCCGTCTAAGCAACTTTCGTTACTTAAGGTGCTTATTGCTGATGACATTGGCGTGTCGCGCGACGCTATTACCGAGTCGCTATCAGTGGCTAACATTAAAGCAGATGTTGCGACCGGCGGTAAAGAAGCCGTAGCCAAAATGCGTGCTGCTGTGGGAAACAGTGCGCCTTACGACGTACTTATTTTAGATTGGAATATGCCTGACATTGATGGATTGGAAGTTGCAGCCATCATGAAGCAGGAGTTTTCAATTAAGCCACCGAAGGTGATAATGCTGTATGCATTCGAGTCGCCTCATATGCGAGAGCAGGCTAACCAACTAGGTATTCGAACCTTCATTAAAAAGCCTTTTAGCACCAGTGAGCTTATAGATAAGCTACAAGAGCTTTGCTTAAACGTGAACACAAGAACCCTACCAGCAGATGCTGCGCCTGTGCCTAATCTGCGCGGAACGAAGATCCTTTTCGCAGAAGACAATACGCTGAATCAAAAAGTAACCCTTGGCCTGTTAAACGACACCCACGCTACTATTGAAATGGTTAGCAACGGATTTGAAGCCATAAAAGCCTTACGTGAAGATAACAGCTATGACGTGGTGTTGATGGATATCCAAATGCCCGTTATGGACGGGTTAACAGCAGCTAGAAAAATCAGAGATGAGCTGAAATTAACTTTGCCGATTATTGCCATGACGGCTCACGCCATGCAGCAAGACATTGACAAGAGCCTGGCAGCGGGCATGGACGGCCACATCAACAAACCGGTTGACCCAAATCGCTTCTTTGACGTGCTTGTTGAAGTGCTAAATAAAGGAAAGTCGACGGCGACCACTGAAGTTACCGGCGAGGCGAGAATAGAGGCATCATCATTGACATCCATAGACAAGCCTAAAGCATTACAGGCGGTAATGGGTGATGATAAACTTTATGATGACCTACTAAACGATTTTCTGGAGCTAGAAGATGAGCTTAACGCGCTTAAACAAGCCATAGATAATCGTGATTTCCCTTCTATTGCGCGAAATGCGCATATTTTCACAACTGCTCTTCGGTACATCGGCGCTTATACGCTTGCGGAATTGGCAAGTTCAATAGAATTAACCATAAAACGTAACGAGCACAAAACAGCAGATAAATTCAGTAATCAATTAGAAGTGCTATACAACGCTTTATTAGAATTAAGAGCAAAAGTTAAGAAATAGGTAATTTAAAGGAAGGACGCAAAGAACGTTCATTTATTCTCGCACTATGAACGTTAGTCATCATTGTGGGCTTACACAATGAGACAATGAAACCGCGAACTGATTTTTTCCTTGTTTTTTAGCTTCATAAAGAGAACTATCCGCCTTTTGATAAGCAGATTCATACTGTGCGTAAAAATCGTTAATTGGTGCAACTCCAACGCTTACTGTAACTTGGATATTCACACCATTATCTAAATAAAAAGATTCGCTAGAAACGCTTTTTACCAGCCTATCAGCTAACTTTTCTATTTTATCTTCAGAGCACACAAAAATTACGAACTCTTCTCCTCCTAATCTAGCGAGAACATCTCCGCTTCTAACTACACTTGATAAACGTGTGGAAACTTCCTGAAGGACTTTATCGCCATAAGAGTGTCCATAAGTATCGTTAATCTTCTTAAAGTCGTCGATATCTACAATGAGAAGAAAGCCACTGGCATCGTCTTTTATACTCATTGCAGCTTCAAAACCTCTGCGATTAAGTAATGCAGTAAGCGGATCAAGATTCGCAGACGTTTCAGCCGCTTTTAAAGCTGATACTCGCTTTTTACTCAAAATTCCGGCTATCGTTAAAAGTGAAAAGAAAAACAATAGGTTTAATGCCAATATAATAGAAAGCATGATGGTATTAGCCGCGACTTCTTGATACTCAATGACGGCATCTGACACTGCTTCTACTGCAGAGGAAGAAAACAAGACAGCCAAGAAAGATAGCTTTTTCACTGATATCCTTTTCGCTTAAGTAAATAAATAATTTCAATGAAAAAACAAGGAATACTAAAATAGACGACAGAGATTAACCCCACAGCTAAAACAGGCCCTGTAAGTAATATAGGTAATGATGAGAGCAACACGAGCTTTGCTGCTAGAAGATGCATCCACCCCATAACAAGCAACATTAATCCACAATAGCGAAATGGCAATTGCGTCATGTTACGGTGAAAAATCAGCAACCCAATAAGGAAAATGCTTAAAGAAATGGCAGCGTATACGTTTGCTGTAGTGTGTAAATTTGCTAATAGGTTACTAAACGTTAAATCACTGAAATTCCAAAATTCAGGCAATCGAGCTAGAGCAAAAAGCTCTAGATTGGCGAAGAGGTTTATAAAATCTAAAACCGGGATGGATAGCTTGTCTTCATCGATATCCAGAAGAAATATAAGCCTAGCAACAAAGAAAATTGAGAAAACAGATAAGAGCAGAGTAGTGTAGTTTAGCTGCGGTGACAGCTTTGGAGAAAAAACGACCTGTAACATTCCGTGTTCTTATGATAACTACGTCTAATTAAGTCTGCCATATTCCATCTAAAAATCAATCTCGGAAATTGACAACGAAGATAACTAGCGCCCGCACGCTAAATGCAGGCACAATTAAATTGAATTAGTCTCGACTTAATCTGACACTTCTTCTTGAAAAGATGAGAGTTACCCGTTTTGATAAAGGTGTCGAATCTTTAATCAA
>JYMV01048807.1_pt1 | contig 13131 bp, 9 predicted proteins | sample 338911 | NCBI WGS metagenome assembly JYMV01 (sample SAMN03354496, study PRJNA234377) | hydrothermal vent metagenome | biome: Deep sea; feature: Hydrothermal plumes at the Eastern Lau Spreading Center, Western Pacific Ocean; material: Seawater | place: Tonga | collected 2009 | depth 2000 m m | reverse complement strand
CCTTCTTGAATTAAGTCTAAAAATTGCAAACCTCTGTTTGTATATTTTTTAGCAATGGATATAACGAGTCGCAAATTGGCTTCTACCATTTCCTTTTTCGCTATTCTTGATTCTCTCTCTCCCTTTTTTATTTTGTTTACCAATTTTTTAAAGTCAGCAATTGGTAGACCGATTTTATTACTAAACTCAACCAATCTTTCTCTTATTTCATTAAACTCTTTTTTTTTCTTTTTGAAAAAATTTTTCCAATTTGTTTTTTCATTTAAAAAAGATTCTAAATTTGGATTAATTTCATTACCCAAATAATACTTAAGAAATTCATTTCTAGAAATTTTATTTTCTATTGCCATTCGCATCAAAAGACCTTCCAAAGAAGTTATTTTTTGACTTTCTTGATAATGCATTTCAACCAAATTTTCTATCACTGATGGATTAAGTTGAAGAGTTTTTATTTTATTGATTATATTATTTTGAGCTTTTTGATAACTTTTTTCTTTTATGCTTGAAAATTGCTGAGCATTTAGAGCACAGTTTAATTTATTTTTTTGATTTTTAATCAATTGCGTATAACCTTTGCAAAGAATGTTAATAGTGGAAATTACTTGAGGTTTAATTTCCTGCTCCATTGCTGCTAAGGATAGATTAAATTCATCTTCTTCAATATATTCTTGATTTTTAGTTTCAGCTGTAACGTTATTATTTTTCGTTTCCGGAAAATTTTTATTCTGCTTTTCTAATTTGTAATTTATTTTCTTTTTTTCATTTTGTTTATTTTTTTTTAAGTTTTGATATTCATCTTCAACTTCTGACTCTTCTTCAATATATGATGAGTCAATGTCTATAATTTCTCTAATCATTAGTTTATTTTGCTCTAATTGTTCTTTCCATTCGAAAACTTTCTGTGCAGTTAATGGACTCTGAAAAAGTCCATTTATCATATAATCTTTTCCGGCCTCTACTCTTTTTGCAATTGCAATTTCACCTTCACGGGAAAGTAACTCCACTCCGCCCATCTCTCTCAAATACATTCTTATGGGGTCATCGCTTTTTTCTGTTTCTTTAACTTTTTCGGTGTCTGAAAATGTTGAATCTTTCTTTTTACTTAAACGATAATCAGATCTTTTTTCAACAAGACAAACCTTCTTATCAAAAATATGCAAAAAAGCTTCTTCTATATTATTTTGATTATAATGTCTTTTTCCGAGTGATTTTCCCAATTCTTCATACGTGATAAAACCTCGATGAATTCCTTTATCCAACAATCTTCTAAATGATTTTGTAATTAATTTTTCCACAGTATTTTTCGTCTTTAATAACTAAATAGAGGACTTATATATAATAATAAAATAAATAAAATCTAGGGTTTATTTACCCCCCTTTTAATTGATTTCTAAGAGATAAAAGCTCTGAATAAAGATTTTCATCAAGATTTAATGAAACTTTATCCTCTAAAAACTCAATTTTCTTCTGTAATTCAATTTTTTTAATTTCACTCATTATTTCATTAAATATTGAAACAATTTCTGTATCACTTTTATTTTTATAAATTATTTTAACAGGAGCATTAATATTTATCATATTTATAATATTTTTAAATTTTTGATCGAAATCCTCTATCTCCAATTTTTTTCTTTCAAAAAATTTTTCTGACAACAAATAATCGATTAATTTTTGCTTAAATTCATTTATTTTTTTACTTGAAAAGGTCATTTCTGAAATTAATTCTATATTTTTTCTAAAAATATCTAGACTATTTATAACTAGAAATAAAATTGAAAATTCTTTTAATTCTTTTTCTTCAAATCTGCTTCTTTGCTTATATACATCTTTAGTTTGCTGGAGTGGGCTATTCGCTTTTTTAAATTTTATAAAATTATTTTTTCTAAAATTTAAATTAGGAGTAAGTTCATTTATTTTTTGTGTAAAGCTGTCAAGAAAATATTTAGCTAACGTTTTATCTTTCACTTCATTACAAAGAGCTTTAATTCTTTTTTCAAATAATGTAAGAGAATGGGGATTATTTTTATCAACATCTTGATAGTAAGAATTCCAAACAAAATTTTGAATTTCTACCTTGCTTTCAGCTAATCTTATAAAAGATTCTTTACCTTCTTGATTAATATAAGAATCAGGGTCCAAATTTTCAGACAGAGTTAAAAAATAAATATTAAAATCTGCTTTCATTAATGGAAATAATCTTTCTGCCGCTCGAAGTGCTGCTTTTTGACCACTTTCATCTCCATCTAAACAAATAATTGGATTTTTAAAAAATTTCCAAATTAAATCCAATTGTCTTTCGGTCATTGCTGTTCCCAAATTTGCTACGACATTTTGTATACCAAATTTATGTAAATTTATTACATCCATGTAGCCTTCAACTACAAAAATCTCTTCACTTTTACTTCTGAATTCTTTAGCTGCATTAATATTATATAAATTATTCCCTTTTTTATAAAATTCCGTCTCAGGAGAATTAATATATTTTGCAAAAATTGTTTTTGAAAGTGTTCTTCCTCCTATAGCTAAAACAGAACCGTTTAAACTTTTAACTGGAAAAATAATTCTGTTTCTGAATCTGTCTATATATTTTTTTTTGTTTTTATCGAAATAATAAATGCCAGAAGAATTAATTTGTTCTTCATTAAATTCCTTTGTTAACTGTTCAACAAAATCTGTACTACCAGAAGCATAACCAATTTTAAAAAAAATAATTTCTTTTTTCATAGTTTTTCTTTTGTGCAAATATTCAAAAACTTCAGGATGCTTGCCTGAAACTAATTCTTCATGACAGAAATTTGTGTATTTTTCTAAAATTGCATTATAAGTCTTCCATCTATTTTGCCTTTCTTCGTCCTGCTTAGTAAATCTATATGGCGGCATCCCAGCATTAGAAGCAAGTTCTCTTACAGCTTCCCCAAATTTATAATTTTTCGTTTTCATTAAGAAATCAAAAATATTCCCATGCTCTGCTGAGCTAAAACAATGGTAAAAACCTTTTTCGTCATTAACAGTAAATGAGGGTGTTTTTTCATTTGAAAAAGGCGACAAACCAATAAATTCTTTACCGCGTTTTTTTAATTTTACTGATTGTCCTACAACTTGAGAAACTTTTAATCTTATTTTTATTTCATCTAAATACTCTTTAGGATATTTCATGAGCTTAATAAATCTTTTACTATTGTATTTACTTTCGAAAAGTCAACTGAATCATAATATTTTTGTTTTAGTTGTTCCATAATTTTTCCTATATCTTTAATACTTGAAGCTCCTACCGTTTCTATAATTTCTTTACAGATTTTTTTTGTCTCTTCTTCACTTAGTTGTTTTGGTAAAAATGTATCTATTATTCTAATTTCAGCTTCTTCAACCTCAAACAATTCCTGTCTTCCACCTTTTTTGTATAAATCAGCAGATTCTTGTCTTTGTTTCCTCATTTTTCTTAAAACTTTTATAATTTCAGGATCTTTAATTTCTTCTTTTTTTCCTCCACTTCTGTTAGCAATATCTCGTTCCTTAATAGCAGCCAAAATTAACCTAAAAGTAGAAACTGAAGTTTTATTTTTACTTTTTAATGCAGTGTTAAACTGTTCGTTTATTTTTTCTCGTAATGTCATGATTTATAAAAATATTAATTTACTTTACTCATCAAATTTCTTCAAAAGAAAAAAATTCCATCTTTACGAGATAAAATGTTTGTCACATGTTGCGTCAAATCATGTTTTATAGTAAAAGCCTTTAACTCATGAGTTGTATTTGGTAGTAAAAACAAATTTAGACCATGTATCGCAAGATAGTCTCAAAGAGATTAATCCCACAGGCGTTTTAGTTTTAGAAGATGGCACTTTTTTTTATGGATATGGTTTTGGTTATGAAGGAATTGCAACAGGTGAGGTGTGTTTCAATACTTCAATGACAGGTTATCAAGAAATAATTACTGATCCTTCTTATGCAGACCAAATTATAAATTTTACATTTCCCCACATAGGTAATGTTGGGACAAATGAAGAAGATAATGAGTCGAATAAAGTATGGACCAAGGGAGTAATATTTAACACTGATATTACTTCTCCATCCAACTACCGCTCCATTAAAAATTTAGACGTCTGGCTTAAAAAAAATAAAATAGTTGGAATTGCAGGAATAGATACTAGAAAATTAACTAATTATATTCGAGACTACGGAGCTCCAAAGGGCACTTTAGAATTTACAAGCAGCAAAAAACATGATGTTAAAAAATTAAAAAAAATAACTAAAGGTTGGTCTGGATTATTAGATTTAGATTTGGCCTCTAAGGTATCATGTAGCAAACCTTATAAATGGAATTCACTTAAAACTTGGAACAAAAAAAATGGTTATTTAAAAAATAAAAAGAAAAAATATAAGATTGTTGCAATTGATTATGGAATCAAAAAAAATATTTTAAGGTGTTTTTCTGATTTACATTGTGAAGTAATAATTGTACCTGCTGAAACTTCAAGCCAAAAAATCTTGAATAAAAAACCTGATGGAATTTTTTTATCAAACGGCCCGGGCGATCCTGCTGCAACAGGTAAATATGCTATACCTATAATAAAGCAGCTTATAAAAAGTAAATTACCAATATTTGGTATATGTCTCGGTCATCAAATTTTATCCCTAGCTTTGGGAGCAAAAACTTCAAAAATGCATTTGGGACACCGAGGTGCTAACCATCCAGTAAAAAATTTAAAAACTAAAAAAGTTGAAATAACTAGCCAAAATCATGGATTTAAAGTTGAAAAAAATAGTATTCCTAATAACGTTAATATTACTCATATATCTTTATTTGATAAATCTGTAGAGGGAATTGAATTAAAAAATAAACCTATTTTCTCTGTCCAATATCATCCGGAAGCTAGTCCTGGTCCGCAAGACAGTAAATATTTATTTAATAAATTTATTAATTATATTTCAAAAGAAAAAAAATATGCCAAGAAGAAAAGATCTTAAAAAAATATTAGTAATAGGAGCAGGACCAATTATTATTGGACAGGCATGTGAATTTGATTATTCGGGTACTCAAGCTTGTAAAGCTCTTAGAGAAGAAGGATATAAAGTAATTTTAATTAATTCAAATCCCGCAACTATTATGACAGACCCTGAAATAGCAGACAAAACTTATATTGAGCCCATAACCACAAAAATTTTAGAAAGCATAATTAAGAAGGAAAAACCTTGTGCAATATTATCAACAATGGGAGGCCAGACAGCTTTAAATATTACCATGCAGTTAAAAAAAAAAGGACTGCTTAAAAAATATAAAGTTGAATTAATTGGAGCAAATTCTAAGGCTATTTCAAATGCTGAGAATCGAAAAAAATTCAGAAAATGTATGAGAGAAATTAATATTGATTTACCAAAATCAGAAATTATCACTTCTATAAAAAAAGCCAAAAAAGCATTAAAAAAAATTGGCCTACCAGCAATCATAAGACCAGCCTTTACATTAGGAGGTTCTGGAGGTGGTATAGCCTACAAAAAAAAAGAATATTATGAAAAAGTAAATAATGGATTAACTGAATCTCCCGAAAATCAAATTTTGATAGAAGAGTGTTTAGAAGGTTGGAAAGAGTTTGAAATGGAAGTGGTCAGGGATAAAAACGACAATTGTATTATTATTTGTTCAATCGAAAATGTTGATCCAATGGGAACACATACGGGAGACTCTATAACAGTGGCTCCAGCTTTAACGCTCACAGACAAAGAATATCAAGTTATGAGAAATGCATCTATCGCTTGTCTCAGGAAAATTGGAGTGGAAACGGGAGGTTCCAACGTACAGTTTGCCATTAACCCAAAAGATGGAAGAATGGTAATCATTGAAATGAATCCTAGAGTATCAAGATCATCTGCCCTTGCTTCCAAAGCTACAGGTTTTCCAATAGCAAAAATTGCCGCTAAATTAGCTGTGGGCTACACTTTAGATGAACTTACCAATGATATAACTAGATCAACGCCAGCTTCCTTTGAACCTACAATCGATTATGTTGTTACTAAAATACCAAGATTTACATTTGAAAAATTTCAAAAAGCTGAAGCTATATTGAGTACTTCGATGAAATCAGTTGGAGAAACAATGGCCATTGGAAGAAATTTCAAAGAATCTTTTCAAAAAGCTTTGGTGTCGTTAGAGACGGGATTGAAAGGATTAGATAGAATTGACAATTTATCAAAAAATGAAATCATTAAAAAACTTGGAAAAAACACACCAGACAAAACACTCCTAATAGCCGAAGCAGTTAGAAATAAAATTAATCCAAATATAATTTATTTGAAAACAAAAATTGATAAATGGTTCATTGAACAAATAAAAGAAATAGTAGATATTGAAAATGTATTAATAAAACACGGTTTCCCTAAAACAGCTAACGAACTAAATTATGTAAAATCTATAGGTTTTAGTGATGAAAAAATTGCTGAGTTAACGAGAAAAAAAATAAGAGATGTAAAAATAGAAACTGTTTACAAAAAAATAGATACATGTGCAGCGGAATTCAAATCCTTAACTCCTTATATGTATTCTACTTATCAAAGAGACACGATTGGATCTTCAATTTGTGAATCTAATCCAAGCAAAAATAAAAAAATTATTATTCTAGGAGGGGGCCCAAATAGAATAGGACAAGGAATTGAATTTGATTATTGTTGTTGTCAAGCAAGTTACTCCTTAAAGAAGGCAGGTTATGAAACAATTATGATAAACTGCAACCCAGAAACAGTTTCAACTGACTACGATACTAGCGACAGGTTATATTTTGAACCTTTAGTCGAGGAACATGTAATTAATATAGTTAAAAGAGAACAATCTAATGGAGATTTATTAGGGGTTATTACTCAACTTGGCGGCCAAACTCCCCTAAAATTAGCAAAAATATTAGATGATAATCATATACCTATCCTTGGAACACAATATAAATCTATAGACTTAGCGGAAGACCGAGAAAGATTTAAAAACTTTTTGCTGGAGAACAATTTTAAACAAGCAGAAAGTGGTATAGCAAAATCAAAGGAAGAAGCATTAAAAATTTCTAAAACTTTAGGTTTTCCAATAGTTATCAGACCATCGTACGTATTGGGTGGCAGAGCCATGAAAATAATTCATGAAGAAAAGCAATTAGAAAAATATATTGAGGATGCTGTTAAAGTTTCTGGGAATAATCCGGTATTAATTGACAGATTTTTAAATGACGCCATAGAAGTAGATGTAGATGCAATATCAGATGGTGAAAAAGTTTTTGTCGCAGGCATAATGGAACACATTGAGGAAGCTGGCGTTCACTCAGGTGACTCTGCATGTTCTGTACCGCCCTATTCATTAAAAAAGGAAATTATTAAAGAAATTGAAATTCAAACTACTAAGTTAGCACTTTCTTTAAATGTAATAGGGTTAATAAACATTCAGTTTGCTGTGAAAAATGAAGATATTTATGTTTTAGAAGCAAATCCTAGGGCAAGTAGAACTGTACCTTTCATATCAAAGGCAATAGGAGTTCCCATAGCTAGAATTGCTGCCAGAATTATGGCTGGCGAAAAATTAAAAAAATTTAATTTAGAAAAAAGAATTTCAAATATCTTTGCAGTAAAAGAAGCTGTTTTCCCATTTAATAAATTTCCTAATGTAGATATATTACTTGGTCCTGAAATGCAATCTACAGGCGAAGTTATGGGTATTGATGAAAATTTTGGCTTATCTTTTGCAAAAAGTCAGATGGCCGCTGGTAATGATCTTCCAATAGCCGGAACTGCTTTTATATCTGTTAAAGATAAAGACAAAAAAAATGCTCTAAATTTTGCAAAAAAACTCAAAGAACTAAATTTTAAATTATGCGCAACTTCAGGAACGGCCAAATATCTAAATACCAATGGAATAAATTGTAAAAAGATCAACAAAGTGAGAGAAGGTTCTCCTCATATTGTTGAAAGTTTAAATGCAAAAAATATAGAACTTGTAATAAATACGACCGAAGGATCAAAATCTATCAGCGATTCCTATTCTTTAAGAAGGTCGGCTTTAGTAAACAAAATTCCTTATTGCACATCTTTAGCTGCTGCAAATGCTTGTGTAGAAGCAATTAACTCCCTAAAAAACAAAAAAATAACAGTGAAAGCTATACAGGAACTTTAAGATTGAACTTTCCAGTCTGTTTTTTAATCTCTTTTTTTTCCATTCCATGCCATGTGTTTGGTCCACTAGTAAAAAAATAGCCATAATTATTTTTATATGGAATAGTTTTTACTTTATTTAACTTTTCATCGTATAAATCTGTTCCCAAATTTTCTGATTCATTAAATGGATTTGCAAATACAAGGCCTGAGATTAATTTTTCTCTGATATCGCAATGAGGTTTCAGCCAAAACCCCTGACGATCACAGATAACTTCAACCCTAACATAGGAATTATAAAGATCCTTTTTAATTAATTCACCTATATATCCGTAGGTATCTTTTGATCTTAGTTCTTCTATTAAACCAATTAGATTGGGAAAATCTTTTGAATTATCTTTTCCAATAAAACGCCTAAACTTTATTGCTTTTCCACCATCTGATATTCCTTCTCTAAATTTACCCTCACCACCATCGATGGCTCTTGTTCCATCATAATTAATATTCATTTTGGTTAGATCAACAATTTCTGTTTTACAAATTTCTTTGATAGCTTCTTCAGTCAATGGTTCATTTAATTCCCAATGATCAAATGGAGAATTGTAATATTTCGATTTTTTTTTTAGTGAATTTAGAAATTCCATAATTTCAATTTTTTAATTTATTATTTATTAACGCTGCTATTCTCGTCGCTTCATTAAGTTTATTGTAGTAATTCCCATTTCTTTAAATAACCGAAAGAACTTTTTAAATCTATAATTATTTTTTTTCGCTTTCATGTGAGCAACAAATATAGGTTTGCGAGAAGTTGCTGCCTCTGAAATCATAGAAGTAGAGTCACATGTAATAACTATATTGGTTGCTAAAGCAAATGCAGACAAATAGGCTTGCTTATCTACAGAATTTACAACGTAGCCATCCGCACCAAATTCCTTGATCGCTAAATTAATAATCATTTTGGGAGTTCGTACTGATGGAATCACAATTACCGTATAACCTTTAGATATAAAATTTGATCTTACCACATTAAATATTTCAATTAATTGATCTTTATCAAAGCTATAATACTTGTTTGGACCTCCTAATATTAACGAAACTAATTTTTGACTTTTAATTTTATTAGTTAAATAAGGTTTAGCATTTTTTATTTCCGACTCAGTAATATAATGAATTGCTCCTTTAGAACTATACACGTTATCTCCATTCAAATTATCATGCTCCGGAGCAATAATTGCATCAAAATTTTTAAAGCTTACCTTTGGATCTTGTATGTGAATCGTAAATATTTTTGGATTTTTTTTCTTAAGAAGAATAGATGGAATCACACTTTTTCTCCCGCAAGAAATAATTAAACCTGGCGTTTCACCTTCAGTTAAATAAGTTTTATCTTTTAAAATTATATCTGAAATTGGGGTAAATTTAGGAGGTATTAGATTCCATGGGAAACTTAATCTTACAATTTTATGGCTGTAATCAGCGTTTAAAGCTTTAGCCATTCCCTCTACTTGACTAATCATTCCATGCATTCCTTGGGTTAAAAGTAAGGCTTTTAGCTTTCTCATAAATACTTATATATTTCTGTATTTTATTTATCCACATATAATAAATAGCTTTTCTTTAAAATCATAAACCTTTATACATCCTCTATGGAAATATGCGTATTGAAGAAGATATCAAGTTGGATTACGCCGATGTATTATTTCGGCCTAAGCGTAGTACGTTATCAAGTCGCAAAGACGTAGAGCTTAAACGTACCTATAAATTTAAATACAGCAATCATCAATGGTCGGGAATTCCAATTATAGCTGCCAATATGGATGGGGTTGGAGAATTAGGGATCGCAAAAAATTTAGCTAAATTTGAAATAATGACATGCTTAACTAAACAGCATGATATCAAAATAATTAAACGTAATTCAGTAATAAAAGAAATTTTCCGTAATCTTATTATTAGTACAGGAACAAGTGATGAAGATTATAAAAGACTTAACAGTATTTTAAAAGAATATAGTTTTTTTAAATTTATATGTATCGATATTGCAAATGGATACTCTGACCATTTTAGTAAATTTGTTAGTTCGGTAAGAGAAAAATATCCTACCAAAACTATCATTGCTGGAAATGTGGTTACAGCAGATATGACTCAAGAATTAGTTATGAATGGTGCTGACATAGTTAAGGTAGGTATAGGCCCAGGAAGTGTGTGCACAACACGTATACAAACAGGAGTTGGTTACCCTCAGCTAAGCGCAGTAATTGAATGTGCGGATGCTGCACATGGACTTGGCGCCCATATCATTGCTGACGGCGGTTGCACTTGTCCAGGCGATATAGCAAAAGCATTCGGTGGTGGTGCAGATTTTGTTATGTTGGGTGGTATGTTTGCTGGTCATGAAGAAGGTGGAGGAAAAACGGTAAAAAAAAATGGATCAAAATTTATTGAATTTTATGGGTCCAGTTCTGATATCGCAATTGAGAAACATTATGGTGGCCTTTCTGACTACAGAAGTAGCGAAGGGAAAAAAGTTCAATTAAAATACCGTGGTAAAATAAAAGATACCGTTTTAAATATATTGGGTGGTCTTAGAAGTAGTTGTACTTACGTAGGAGCTCCCTCTCTAAAACAATTAAGTAAGTGCACAACTTTTATTAGAGTTAATCAACAATTCAACGATACTTTTGAATAAAGAACAATATAAGTTAAAAGCTTTAAATTTATTTAAAAGTTCCTATATGTATTTTTAAATATGAAAAATAATTCTGTAAAACATTCAAAAGTATTAATTTTAGGATCGGGTCCCGCTGGATACACTGCTGCAATTTATGCTGCAAGGGCAATGCTTAAACCAATTTTAGTACATGGGGCTGAACCTGGGGGACAAATGACAACAACAACAGATGTTCAAAATTACCCTGGATATTCGGATATTATCCAAGGCCCTTGGTTAATGGATCAAATGAAAGATCAGGCGAAAGATGTTGGAACAGACATGATTTTAGATCACATCAAGAAAGTAGATTTAAGTAAAAAACCATTTAAAGCTATTGGTGATAGTGGACAAGAGTACACCGCAGATTCAATAATAATCTCAACTGGCGCTCAAGCTAGATGGTTAAATTTAAAATCAGAGCAAGAATACAGGGGATTTGGAGTTTCAGGATGTGCTACGTGTGATGGTTTCTTTTTCAAAGATAAAGAAGTAGCGGTTATTGGTGGAGGAAATGCTGCTGTTGAAGAAGCAATTTTCCTGACTAAATTTGCAACAAAAGTTAAATTAATTCATAGAAGAGACAAGTTGCGTGCAGAAAAAATGTTGCAAAAAAAATTAAAAGAAAATCCAAAAATTGAAATTATATGGGACTCAGTTTTAGAAGAAGTTATGGGAGATAAAGATCCAAAAGGTGTTACAGGAATTAAAATTAAAAATATTAAAACCAATAAACCTTCTGAAATTAAACTTCATGGCCTTTTCATAGCTATTGGACATGATCCAGCGACATCTCTATTTAAAGATCAATTAAATATGGATAAAGAAGGATACTTAATAACCAAGCCAGATTCTACTGTAACTAATATTCCTGGAGTTTTTGCAGCAGGAGATGTTAAAGATAAAATTTTTAGACAAGCAGTAACAGCTGCAGGTATGGGATGTATGGCAGCGCTTGAAGCGGAAAAATTTATATCTTCTAATTAATTTAGCTTAAATTTTCACAAAAAGATTTTATTCTTTCCATGGCAATTTTTAATTTTTCCATTGAAGTTGCGTAAGAAATTCTAAAGTATCCATCTAAGCCAAAAGCAGATCCTTGAACAACAGCAACATTTGCTTTTTCAAGAAGCTTTTTGACAAATTCAGTATCAGTTTTTAGTTTTGTTTTTTTTCCTAATAATTTTTTGCAGCTTGGAAAAACATAAAATGCTCCATTTGGTTTCAAACAACTTATGCCTTTAATATTATTTAAACTATTAACTACAAAATCTCTTCTTTCTTTGAATGCATCTGATCTCTCTTTAATAAAATCTTGAGTACCATTTAATGCTTCAACTGCCGCAGCCTGGCTAACAGATGAAGGGTTAGAGGTTGATTGTGATTGAATTTTTCCAATAGCTTTAATTATTTCTTTTGGACCTGCTGCATACCCTATTCTCCACCCAGTCATAGCATAAGATTTACTTACTCCGTTCATAGTAAGCGTTCTATCTTTAAGTTTAGAAATTTGTGCAATAGTGAAAAAACTAAAATTATCATATTTTATGTGCTCATAAATATCATCACTTAGAATATGTACTTTTTTATGTTTAATTAATATTTTAGATAAATTTTCTATTTCATCTTTTGTATAACCTGCTCCAGTTGGATTTGATGGGGAGTTAAGTATTAACCATTTTGTTTTTTTTGTAATAGCTTTTTTAAGATTCTTTGGAGTTAATTTAAAACTATCACTCTCACTACATTTTACAATTTTTGGCTTACCTCCTGCTAATAAAATCATATCTGGATAAGACACCCAATATGGCGCAGGTACAATCACTTCATCACCTTTATTTAATGTAGCCATGAAGGTATTATAGATTACTTGTTTTCCTCCAGTTCCAACTGTGATTTCACCAGTTGAGTATTCTAAATTATTTTCTCTTTTGAATTTATTAACTATTGCTTTCTTTAAAGCTGGAGTTCCATCTACAGCTGTATATTTTGTATCGCCTCTGCTGATTGCTTCAATTGCTGCTTTTTTTATATTCTCTGGTGTATCAAAATCTGGCTCTCCCGCTCCTAGTCCTATTACATCTTTGCCTGCAGCCTTTAATTCCCTAGCTTTTTGGCTCACAGCTAACGTAGGTGATGGTTTAATTCTTTTTAAAGAGTTGGATATTATACTCATTAATTTTATTATATTTTAAAATTTTTAAATTATTAGTAACTATAATGCAAAATACAAATCAAGAAAAACGATCTTATCCAATGAATCAGGACTTTATACTAGGAAAAAAGCTAGAAGGTGGAATTAA
>JYMV01042370.1_pt1 | contig 13131 bp, 12 predicted proteins | sample 338911 | NCBI WGS metagenome assembly JYMV01 (sample SAMN03354496, study PRJNA234377) | hydrothermal vent metagenome | biome: Deep sea; feature: Hydrothermal plumes at the Eastern Lau Spreading Center, Western Pacific Ocean; material: Seawater | place: Tonga | collected 2009 | depth 2000 m m | reverse complement strand
CACCAGAACGGCCACTACCGTTGAGTGCGGTAACATTTCCCGTAGCACCGTCAAAGAAGATGCCAAAGGCATCGCCACCGACACCGTTCATATGCGGTCGCACAACAGCCAAGACACCGGCCATCGCGATGATCGCGTCTGTTGCTGTTCCACCATCCTGAAGTACCGCTAGCCCCGCCTGCGCTGCCAATGGATGTCCTGCTGAGACAGCTCCGGTCACCCCCCGCACGTCTGGCCGGTTTTGCGGCGCGTATGATATCGATGTCCTGGACTCTGGCTCGGGTGAGTCAGGGGCAACGCACGATGTTAGGCCAATTACAATTACCAGGGCGAGTATGAACGGTGCCAGGCTCGATGGTCGTCCTTGAAGCGTCATGTTGGTGTCCGGTAGGATGGAGTCTTCATCTGCTTCACGTTGGTGGCGAGATGTGAAGAACGCCAGGGGCGGTGGTGGCACGTGAGTTACTGGATTATCGTTCGGGCCGTTTATGTCCTGATTTAGCGAGCGTCCTGGCCGTGTTATCAGCCAACCCCTCAAAGGCAGCCCGAAGTGATCGATTATCGTCGATTCGGATCGCGATCATTATGTCCTGTGCTCACGGTCTTAACGACGCCTATGCCTCCTTTGTCCCACCACTCCTTCCAAGGATCATGGATGACCTTGGGTTGTCAATTGCGATGGCCGCGACCCTGGCCGTGAGCTTTTCAATAGCGTCTGCTCTCCCACAGCCACTATTCGGCTACCTGGCCGACCGAAAGGGGCGTCGAATCTTAGCAGTCGCAGGCCCTCTTATAACAGGAGTGTTTGTGGCATCGATCGGCTTTGCAGGCTCATTCTGGGTGCTGGTCTTACTTTTGACCTTGGGTGGGTTAGGGAGTGCAGCATTTCATCCACCGGGAGCTTCATACGCAGTTCGCATTTTGGAAGGGAAGGGTGGGGGTGCTCGCTATTCCATCTTTTCTTTCGGGGGCTCAGTCGGGTTTGCAGTTGGGCCTTTGGCGGCAGTGGGGTTAGTCCAATGGCGAGGTATGGAGGGACTTTGGCTAGCTATGTTACCGGTTGTCATCCTTATGCCCATATTTTTCTTCGGTCTTCCTAGTGGACGTGCTGAAGTTGCTCAAAACAGTGCTCCACCTAGCCTTCGGATGGTCCTGAAACATCTCGCTGGTCCACTGGGCTTAATTTTTGGGATCAGTGCCACGATGGCGTTCGTTCAACGTGCCTTTCTGACGATGGAGCCGATCATCGTCGCCCACTCTGGAGGCTCAGAAACTTTGGGTGCGGTGGCTCTCTCGGTTTACTTAGGAGCACAGGCTTTCGGTACGGTTGCAGGTGGGCTCTTGTCCGACCGCGTCAATCGGGCCTCTCTACTTGTTCATCTGTGCCTTTGGGCACTTCCAGCACATTTATTGGCTATCTGGTTGGGTCCTCAGACTGGACTAGGGCTTGCTGCAACTGGGGTTGCTGGGTTCCTGGCCATGGCTACTCTGCCTCCAATTGTTGTTATGGCCCAAGAGATGATCCCTGGCGCTGCAGCGGTAAGCTCCGGTATCGTGATGGGCCTTGCCTGGGCTACGGGTTCAATTGGCGTGCTTGGTACTGGCGTGCTTGCAGACTCGATCGGGCCCCAACTAGCAACTCTCGTTTCAATGCCGGTTATCGTTATCGCAATCCTATTGTCGCTTCACCCTGCGATTAGGCAGGGCAGACTCGACTCTGTAGCAGGAATCTAGAGATGCCATTACATCTCGTTCCCGTCAGAGATAGGAAGTTATTTCGTCTGGTTAAGCACTCTGTTCCTGTGAAGTTGGTAAAGGGTCGCTCACTCTACACACCTGGGGATCTTGCTCGTGATGTGTTTTTGGTCCACTCAGGATTTATTCGGTTGGTGCTTCCAGGTATGGAAAAAGGAGCTGGAGATCGGACTGTTTCAGTAGCAGTGCCTTCGGAACTTTTCGGGGATGAGGCATTCGTAGAGGGGCATCGACGCTACGGCGCGGTTGCAGGTTCGACGTGCACCGTATTCCCTCTGCCCAAAGGTAAGGTTCTAGCTGGGCTCAAGACCGCAAAGAAGAGCCTAAACGCGTATTTGGAAGGTGTGGAGCGTGAGTTGCATCGCCTCAGACATGCTCAGGGAGGGTCCGGAGGCCCCACGGCGTCACAGCGACTTGCTGAGGTACTTCTTGATCTGGGAGTCCGGTGTGGAGATAAGACCGGACGGGGAATCGACCTGTCAGTCCGATTCACACATCAAGTTTTAGCTGATTTGGCAGGAGCTCACCGGGCTACTGCAACAACGCTCATTAATGACTGGTTATATGATGATGTCATTGGAACAAAGCCTAATGGATGTTTTCAACTCCTTAAGCCACAGGAGCTTTGGGCCTTGGCAGGATACGATCTTAAGGAGCCAGCTAAGTAGTATTCTCGTTGACCCAAATCCATGTCCCTCCTAGCTTTTTGCCTTCGTTCCTGAGTTCCTAATCGATGACTGAAATCAGTAGGAATCCGCATCATGTCTAAGCGCCATCCTGGCTCTCGCAGGGCACACCAGGAACCCTCTGCCGATCCTGATGATATTTTTCTTGCCAGGCTTCTAGCGGTAGGGAATTGGGCTCGTGCCAACCAACAACTTGTCACGATTCTTGGGGTGATACTAGTAATAGCCGGGGCTGTAATTTACTGGTATTACATACCGATGAGGACGAAATTTCTCGAAGCAGCGTCTGAACAAATCGAGTCTGTACACCAATCTATCATGCTTCAGGATACCGAAGGTGCTAAGAACGAGCTGGTGATATTTATTGAGAGCTTCAGCGGTACTGCCTATGAAGGTGAAGCCAGATTACTTCTAGGCGACCTCTATTTACAAAGTGCGGATCCTCAACAGGCCCGGCAGGTTCTTGAACCCCTTGGGTCATCACCACGCGCCCCGATTGAGTTTCAGGGCGCAGCGCTCCTTGGTGCCGCATATGAAGAGGAAGGCCGATTGGATGATGCTGAAGCGACCTACCTTCGGATCGCTGAGCGATCCGAATTGGACTTCCAGGTCCGTAATGCATTGAGCAATGCTGCACGAATTAAAGTTAGCCAGGGGGATGGCGAGGGTGCGATCCGGCTCTACCAGAGAGCCTTGGATACCTTTGAGGCAAACGAGCCTGCTCGGGGTATCTACGAACTTCGAATCCAGGAATTGATGGCCGCTGGGGTTTCCCAGTAGGTCTCTTACCCTGAAGGCTATGGGTTCGTGGCGTCTTCGACGGTACTACAATGGCGGGCTAGGGAGGCTGCTATTTAGTGGCATTAGGTTCGTATAATATATATTATGTTAACCTAGATCGAATAGAACTACCTAATTTACGCCATATTACCGTGATCTCTGGTACGCTGACCCGCTAACGTATCCGTACTTGCCAGGGCTCGAGAGCCTTTACGAGTACAGGAGCGGTACCCGGCCCGACCAGACCCAGTTTAAGGGCCGCAGCATAGGAAACGTCGATTATTCTCAAATCCGGGTCCACAAACGGGCCACGATCGTTAATTCTGAGAACTACAGAACGCTCATTATCAAGATTGGTGACTTGAACGTAGCTTGGTAACGGTAGGGTTCTGTGAGCAGCTGACATCCCGTACATGTCATATGTCTCACCGCTACTAGTACGGCGTCCGTGGAATGGGTCGCCATACCAGGAGGCGATTCCAGACTCCTCGTAACCCTCTGACGTGTCCAAAACCCTATAAGTGACCCCGAATTCGTCATATTCCACCATGTTTCCGTATCGACTGGGTTCCTCGAAAACTGGGACTGGGTCGGGAATGTCCCCTAGCCCTGTGAGTCCTTCATTTCCCCGGACTCCGAGGTCAGGGTCGCCACCTAGGGCCCCTGGCGAGGGCCCCCGCACCTCTGATGCGCCAATCATGGTGCAGGAAGCGTTAGGAAGTAGAACCACAATGGCCAGAAGACCTAGTCGGGGAGCTATAGACACAGCCTGAGTGCCGGGATGGGTAAATTGGGTTGATATAGATCGATAGATTTATAAAAACCATTGTTATACAACGAGTTAGGATGTGTCATCTGATGTTGATTATAGGGGGTTAGTTCATGTAAAATAGCTATGATAGGTCTGGTTTTTGGGCTAGGATGGCGATTCTTCTCCTAAGAGGCGGAAAAAATCTCTGGACAAGGCGTTCAATGCTCCGAAGGCCTGGAATGTGCGACTCAACGAAATATGCCCGCTCAATCTGAAATCCAGCATCAATCAAAAGCCCACTTAGGACTGCCATAGACTTATAATCGACATGGCTCGGGTCCCGCTTAAGCAGAATATTGCGATTCTTCAGTATCTCAAGAACATGGCCCCTATGAGGGGTCCAGATGCTAAAGCGCCCTCCTGGTTTCAACAGTCGATACATCTCAGAAGTGACTTTTACAGAATCAACGGGATACAAGTGCTCAAAAATGTCTGCGGCGATTGCCAAATCAAATGTTTCACTCTCGAGGCCGGTAGAGCTCGCGTCGGTGCATAGGAATCGGAGATTTTGCTTTGGATTCTTTGCAAGTCTTTGATTGCAGATCTCCACGCTTTTTTCACTGAAGTCCACCCCAACCGCTTCGGCAACTTTATCTGCAAGGGCAAAACTGAAAGTGCCCCATCCACACCCGACATCGATGACTCTGTCTTCTCGTCTCGGTTGGTATATCTCTAGTACGCGTGATACGCGATAGCGCTGAAATTTGCTATTAGAATCCAGAAGATGAGCTGCTTTTCCTTCGAAATAGTCACTCGAGTCATAGTAATTTTGATCGATTCGAGTTTCGCTCATCACAGTTGCCGAAAGATTTGAAGGATTTTCAGCCACCAAACACGCCACACAGCTTCCCTGACGATTTTCTTTGACATCTTAGATTCCCCGGAGTCCCGCTCGGTGAAAAGAATGGGGATTTCCGTCAGGGAAAAACCTTTGGACCAGGCGCGAAATTTGAGTTCGATCTGGAATGCATAGCCGTTAGAGCGAACTCGGTCGAGTTCGACGGACTCGAGTACTTTGCGGTGCCAGCAATTATATCCACCTGTAGCATCTCGCACAGGCATGCGCGTAATTGTTCTGGCATACCAGGACCCGAAGTAACTGATAAGCAGCCTCCTCATAGGCCAATTTGATACTGTCACGCGACCGTGTAGGTATCGGGAGCCAATGACAACGTCGGTTGCTTGGGCAGCTTCAATCATTAGTGGTAAAGCATCAGGTGGATGTGAAATGTCAGCGTCCATCTCAAATATCAGGTCGTATTGACGACTTACCCCCCAATTGAAACCATCGAGGTATGCCCTGCCGAGGCCATCTTTTTTCGGTCGATGCAATACATGAATCCGCGGCTCCTCAGTTGCCATGCTCTCAGCCAGGTCACCTGTGCCGTCAGGTGAGGAATCATCTACCACGAGGATGTCTATTCGGTCATCCTGGCCAAGAACTTGGGGAGCCTTATTCGAAAGATTTCCGAACTCATTGTACGTCGGAATAATCACAAGGAAGCGGCCTATACTCACTGAACTAGCTCCTCCCCTTCCCTTTTAGATGTTATGTGTTGAAACCAAAAGACAGAGGCTGGCACCACTTCGGTCAGGGTAGTCCAAAGTCGCGCGACAACCGCGATGACTCCAGAAGGCCCCACGCCGAGATGAGGGGATAAGAAGGCAATGAGGAAGCCCTCTCGTACTCCGAGCCCAGCTGGTGCAAAAATCATTAGATAGCCGAGGACGTAAGCTGCAGGAAATGCAGCAGCGACCGGTATCAGAGAAACGTCGGAACTAAAGCTTACTACCATCATCCAGAATGCGAGTGAGTACACAATCCAATTGACAAGATACAAAAAGAGCCAGCGCAAGCCTGAGGTTGGATTAGGGGTTCCAATCGGTTGGCTGTCTCTGAAACGAAGCCAGAGTTCTGCGCCAGCTTTGAACGATATTGGTATCGCAGCAAGGAGTATCATACTCCCAATGAGGACTGCTGCGATCAAGACAGAATAACCAGAAGGCAAGAGTGTATGGTACACTCCGATACCCAATCCGGCTGCTACAACAAGCGCGATCCCTTGCCCAAGTACAGCCGCTCCAACTGCGATACCTGGGGGTACTCCCCTATCTTTTGCTAGAGCTGCAAGGCCGGTGATCTGCCATATCTTTCCGGGGATATATCGGCCCAGATTCGCCATCATAAAGAGGCGTATCGCATCTGTCTTTGGTATCTGAGGGCCACCGAGATCGTTGACGATGTATGCCCAGTTAGCTGCTGAAATCGCGTACCCAATCATGAGTAGCAATGATGAAGCCCCGAGAAGCGGGAAATTGGGTATTAACAGATCTGTATTGAGTTCTCTTAGTGCAGCCATGTCGAACCCAACACGATTTATGATGAACCATGTCACAAGGACCGTGATTACCATTTGGCTGAAGTGCTTCACCCACGTCTTCAGCGGGTCCTCCTAGACCTGAACATTCGTAAGACGTCGAAAGCTGCTGCTCCAGCGATACCGAAGAAGAGGATGATGCTTATCCATAGGCTGCGTTCTAGAAGGACTGAGCGGTAGGTCAAAACGACCTGGTGTTCACCTGGCGAGACTGGGATGGCACGGAGTGAGTGATATGCCCTAAGAATATCCACTGGGGTGCCATCTATTTCAGCTCTCCATGCCGGGAACCAGTTATCTGCTATAACGAGGAGTGCCGGGTCCTCTGTTGAAACTTCGAGGCTCATCCGGTTTGGAGTGCGTTCGATCCAAGAGACTTCCCCAGTCACCGGCCTCCCTATGAGATCAATTGGTGCCGGTTCATTGAGCACCACTTCCAGTTCGGGATCAAATGAATCGGAGAGCATGTAGGGGATAGCTTCATTATCAGTTTTGACTACAAAGCTGCCCACGAGGCGAGCTCTCCGAAGACCGGGATCAGAGAAAATGGTTTCATAGACTCGCCCGTCCTGCAACTGAAGCTGAGCGACCGCAGGGCCTTGTATTGAGCCACCCATCTCCAAATCCGGCCATAGGATGTATTTCACGTTCAGCAAGTGACGGATATTCGAGTTCTCGTAGAGGTTGAGTGGCTCTGAGGAGCCGACCATCCCTATCAATTCCCGATAACGAGAGAGATCGTTCGGATGATGCCCTGCTGCGAGTTCTATACCGTGTAATGCCGGGGTGACGTCCTGACTTCTCTGTCGAAAAGAAAGGAGTCGATAGGGTTCAGGGTTGCCCTGTTCACGTTGGAGGATGGTTTGGATGTTTTCTGTTGGTGCAGCCCATTGCTCAAAATCCATCGTGTTCACATAAGGTTTGTCGATCCGTAGAGCGTCTGCAGAGATTAGAATTAACAGGCCTGTGAGCCATCCAAGCGACCCTATATATCCCCTCCTTAGTAACCATGTTATACCTGAGGCGGCCATAGAGAACAGAAAGACTATGCCCGCTCCCCTTACCAGAAATGGCAGGCTGTTCTGGAGTATCTCTTGTCGTTCAGGTGTGATGTCTGAGTAGAGCACAGTAGTCCACATAGATGTAAGAACACCTGTGCTAGCCAGTAATAGCAGTAGTCCTAAGAATCCCGTCCCAACCCATAGAACCCGCTCTACCGCCCGCCAACCTACTCCCTCCTGTTTTGTGACCAGTATCCGGTCTACACCGAACGCGGCTAGAGTCACAACGGAAAATCCGACTAGGAAAATTACCTGAGAAGGTGCGCGGAATAATTCTATACCAGGAACTAGTTCATAGAATAAGCTCCACAACGGGGTATGGGTTCCTAGCGTGAATAATAAACCAGTGGCCCCTAATCCGGCGAAGAACCAGCGTAGAGCAGGTCTTGCAGTTCCACCGACAAATGAGACCAACGAAAGGAGTAGTAATAGTATTCCGATGTACTCGTGGTTGTGCTTGAAAACATTCCGCCCCCAGTACGTCTGTCTAGTCCAATCCGTGCTGTCCACATTTCCACCTACAAACTCTGGGATCACTAAGGACATCACTTCTTCAGGATGGAGTGACCAAGAGCTCGACCATTCACGACTGGCCTCTCCCGCGGCTTCGCGGGTTGTCTGGATTCGCCGAGAATCTTCAGTGACGTAGTTTGCTGCTGGAAAAAATTGGACCGCTGCGATACCGACCCCTAGAAGAGCCCCGACGATGAAAGTAAGGAATCGACTTCCTGCAGTTCTGCGTCTGTTTGAAGAACTCAGACCTCGGCCTTTACTCAGCCAAAACTCCACGGTCCTGAAAATTGCGAAGGCCCCCACAGCACCGAATAAGAAGTATGCCATCTGGAAGTGGGTCGTGTAGATGATCAAAGCAACCACAAGCGAGATCCCGCAGATACTTCGGATACTGGGATTCCTGAAGTGTCGTTCTACAACCCAGAAGAGAAGCGGTGCGAGCGCTGTCACAAACATCTTCCCGTCGTGACCAGGGTTCACCAGGCTCACAAAGAATGGCGCAAGCATATACCCAGTACCAGCAACGAGCGCTGCAAAGCGTGAACCGCCAAGGGTTCGGATCCACCCGAACATGAAGAAACCAGCCGCAACCACGTGAATCACCAGCTTCCATCCTAGTGCACGGTATGGCTCGAGTAGAAGTAAGAGCGTTGTGGATGGGAAATAAAGCGCGTCGCCAGCTGATAATGCTTCCAGAAAAGGTGTCCCACCCAAGATTAGCGGAGCCCATCCAGGGACTGTACCAAGCTGTGTCAGTGCGTCCGCATAAAACGCCCGAGCGACATAACCAAGTGAAAGAGTATCATTTCCGACCAACATTTGGTTAGTGAAAATGAACGAGCGAAAGAGAAAGAGTGTCAACCCAACAAATAAGGCAGCCGGGATCCATGAAGGAAGATTGTTAGACCCAGCAGTAGGGTTATGGATATCGCTATCCAGAGTCCTAGCCCTAGTGCTCTGGCCTTGACCCCCCTTCCCTGCCTTTTGGACTTCTATTTTTCGCTTCCCCATCCCCGTTGTCAGCTACTCCTATTAGTTGACAGAGTGGCGTCTTGCCAACAGATCCTCGTAGATCTCAAGATGCCTATCTGTAAGTCGCTCATTGCTCCAGCGTTCCACTACCCTTTTTCGGGCCTCTAGACCAAGCTTCTGAAGTTGTCCGCCCTGCAGTAAGGCAATGACAGTTTCGGCTAGCGACTCTGAATCGGCGGGTTCAAAAAGTGCCCCTACCTCGTGGTTTAGAATCTCTGGTAGCCCTCCTGTGCGTGATGCAGCGACTGGGACCTCGCAAGCCATCGACTCAAGTGCCGCTATCGAAGTTGCTTCCATGAGAGAAGGAAAGACCGCGAGGTCAGAAGAAGATAGAAGACCGGGCATTTTGTCATGAGGGCAAACTCCCATGAACGTTAGATGATCAGTTACACCGAGCTTACCAGCTAACGATTCGAGCCTTCCTCGCTCGGGTCCGTCTCCGACTACAATCGCTTCCACATTTACTGCATCGCTAATCATTGGAAGTGCTCGCACGAAATACTCAACCCCATTCTTTGAGAAAAGCCTGCGTGGAATAATCAGACGGTACCGTCCTTCCTCAAGATGAGGGAGGGTGGGGTCAATTCTCCGAAAAATAGAGGTGTCCACTCCATTGGTGAGCGGCTCGACATCTACCTGAGGAGCGATGTTTTTTCCAACTGACGCTATCTCTGCACTGGCTGCGAGATTATGGTCTGCCATTCTCAGAAAAGTACGAAAGACTGGGCGCCAGAATAGTGATTTAGCACGCTTTAGAAAGTGACTTGTATGGTAAGTGGTCACTATTGGGATTTTGCGTCTCCGCTTAGCAATGATACAAGGCAGCACCGAGGCGATATCTTGTGCATGCAAGACGTCTGCATTCTGCCCTAGAGCTACTAGTTTTGGGGTTGAGCAAACGGCGTATGTCGCCCATCCAAAAGTGTTTCGACCAGGTATCCAAGTACGCCAAACACTGATCCCATCAATCATCTGGTGTTGTGGAAGGCCTGGCTGGGATAGTGAAGTAACAACGTTGACTTGGTGCCCTCTTCCCACGAGTGACCGACAGAGATATCGGACATGACTTTCAAGACCCCCCACTTCGGGATGGAAATACACGCAATGCATAAGGATATTCACCCCACCCAGTCCTCAGTCTGACGAGGGCATCCAAGAAAGTTAGAGAGGAGAATATCTGCGATACGGGTTCCAGCTCGCCCGTCACCGTATGGGTTCGGTGGACGCTCAGCACTACGCGTTTTATCTACCAAGCAACGCTTCCCCTCCACCAAGATTCGTGATGGATCAGTGCCCACAAGGGACGCCGTCCCTGCTTCCACTCCTTCCGTGCGTTCGGTGACATCTCGGAGGATGAGGACAGGAGTCCCGAATGTAGGGGCTTCCTCCTGTATACCACCTGAGTCAGTTAAGATCAGATCTGCGACCTCAATAGCTCTAGTCAGATCGACGTAATTAAGGGGTTCAGTAAGGTGAATCCGCGGGTGATTACTGAGGGACTCCTTGGCAGGGATCAATACGTTAGGGTTGGGGTGAACGGGATATACTATCTCGATATCGGGGTGCTCATCTGCGAGCGATCTCACGGCTGAGAAAATGTCTACCAAAGGAGCTCCGAAAGACTCGCGGCGATGTGCCGTAAGAAGGACTAGGCGTTGTCCCCCTTCGATCACCTTCCGAAGCGTCTCATTTTCCACTTGAGTTTTTCGTTCGCTGATGTGCAAGAGTGCATCGACTACCGTATTGCCAGTTACGTGGATATTGGAACCGCTGACGTTCTCTTCAAGTAGGGCCTTTCTGGCCTGATGAGTTGGCGCGAAATGGTAGTCAGCGACCACGTCCGTCATCCGGCGAAACATTTCTTCTGGCCATGGGGCCCATTTATCGTTGGTTCGAAGTCCAGCTTCGATGTGCCCCACTTTTATCTTTTCGAAAAAACCAACTAGCGAACCAACAAAGACTGTCGCGGTATCTCCCTGGACTAAGAGAAGATCGGGCTGAAAGTCCTGGACCACCCCTCGTAGCCCTTCGAGAGCCTGGTGTACCACGTCGTAGAGGTTCTGTCCCTCTTTCATGATATCTAGGTCATAATCAGGGCGTATATCGAAGACCTGAAGTACTTGCTCTACTAACGTCGTATGTTGACCCGTTAGTGCGAGGCGGGTTTCCACAAGCTCATCACGGCACTCCAGTGCTGTGATGACTGGTGCCATCTTGATCGCTTCGGGCCGAGTACCCACGACGATCAGGACCCGGAGCTGCGTCACTGCTTACGGAGGTTATCTAGCTCGTCACGGAGTTGGGCAACCTGCTCTGAGACCAAGCCGAAGCCTACAAGTAAAAAGCCCAGCATCTCGAGCAGCATGACGAGGTAGAGTAGAGGCCGGTAGCCAAACGGTGGTATATACGCTTCGAAGCCCAGCATTGGGTGCAAGAATCGCAAATAAAATGCAGCTACCGCAACTATGGCACCGAAGCCAGTAAGTACTAAACCTGTTAGTCCGAAGAACAGAAGTGGCTTTCTTGAAAACATTAGAAGAAAGCCAACAGAAACCAGATCTAGCAGCCCCACCAGAATCCTGAATTTGCTCGTGTACTTAGAAATCCCAGCTCGACGCGGATATAGATCGATATCGATCTCCGTTACTGTTGCGCCACGAGCGTATGCAAGGACTACGAAGAACCGATGCCAGTCATGCCGGAGCGTTAGGGAACTCAGGAGTTCCTTCCGAAATGCCTTCATTGAATTGAGATCTGAGACTGGAACACTAAAAATCTTTCGAGATAAGCGGTTGTAGATGGAGGAAACCGTTCGTTTACTGTAAGCTCCGAGCTTTCGTCCAGTAACGATGTCCCATCCTTCTGCCAGTTTCTCTAGGAACCGCGGGATCTCGTTTGGGGAATGATATCACTAAATACTTCTTTGAAGTTGAGTTTGCTCCAGTAACCATGGATTCGGTTTTCCCAAGATTCTTCTGATGACGAATGATCTTGAGAGCGCTCCACCCTTCAGCTACTTGCTCTGCGATTTCCGCGGTGTTGTCAGTTGACCCATCATCCACAAGAATCACTTCTCCCTCGAGGTGATGATGGCTAAATGCTTCTCGTAATTCGCTGATCAGTTCGGGAATTACGGGAGCTTCGTTAAATGCGGGTACGATGACCGCAAAGTCTGATTTTATCATACACGTTTCCTCATGCGTGCAGACAAAATACCCAATTGCTCTCTGTATTTGGCAACTGTTCTCCTTGCGATCTTGATTCCGTCGATTACTAGGAGCCTAACGATGGCTTGATCCGTGAGCGGTTTCAAAGGGTCTTCGTTGGATATGAGACTCTTGATCTTGTCCTTCACACCCCTTGAAGAAGTAGCCTCTCCACTGGTCGTAGATATACCACTCGAGAAAAAATACTTGAGCGAGTATACACCACGTGGGGTTTGAACATACTTCTTATTGGTTACTCGAGAGACCGTTGACTCATGCATTTCAATATGGTCCGCGACTTCCCGCAATGTGAGGGGTTTTAGTGACTGCACACCCTTCTCAAAGAATGCCCTCTGTTTGTCTACGATAAAGCTCATAACCTTGAGCATTGTTTGTCGACGTTGCTCTACTGCTTGAACCATCCAGGTTGCCGAGTTGTAATTCTTCGCGATGAACTCTTTCTCTTCTGAACTGAGCTTGGTCTTATCCCTCACCAGTGCTCGAGTGCTCTCAGCCACACGTAACCCTGGGAAACCCGTGTCGTTGACCTCAACCATATATTTACCATCTCGTTCTCGAACAACGAGGTCAGGGATCACATCTTGTCTGTGGTCAAGACTTGGCGCATACCTTAGCCCTGGTTTGGGATCGAGCTCACTGATTTCATCTGCGGCAGCTTGCACCTGCACGGGATCAACCCCGATTTCGTTGGCGATCTCATTCCACCGATGCTTACTAAGGGAATCAAAGTGTTTCTCAACGAGCTGGTAACTTAGGTCTTCTGATTTCCCAAGCCGCCGAAGCTGAATCAGAATGGATTCTCGTACATCTCGACCACCCACCCCTGCTGGGTCAAAGCCCTGGATGACCTCAAGCATCGCTACTGCTTCAGCTTGATCGTATGCCTGA
>JYMV01030016.1_pt1 | contig 13136 bp, 11 predicted proteins | sample 338911 | NCBI WGS metagenome assembly JYMV01 (sample SAMN03354496, study PRJNA234377) | hydrothermal vent metagenome | biome: Deep sea; feature: Hydrothermal plumes at the Eastern Lau Spreading Center, Western Pacific Ocean; material: Seawater | place: Tonga | collected 2009 | depth 2000 m m | reverse complement strand
TTACCTAGGAATAGGATAATTGGAAAGGCCACAATCGGCAGGACCGGAATCCACAGAGCATAATCAATCGCACTCACCATCTTACCACCTCAATGTTTGAGTAACTCCATCTCATCGAGACTGATTGTCTCCTTATGCCCATAAAACGAAAGGAAAATGGCCAGTCCGATGGCAACTTCCGCCGCCGCTATTGCAATCGCGAACACGGTGTATACCCAGCCGGTGACATCGCCGTGCTGCGCTGCAGCGGCGACGAAATTCAGGTTGACGGCATTGAGAATTATCTCTATGCACATCAAGACGATGATGGCATTCTTACGGGTTACCGCGCCCCACAATCCGATAGTGAATAGACAGATTCCGAGCACTACCGCCCACATCGGGTCAATCATTCCTCTTCACCTCCTAATTCGTACAGCAGATTTTCCATTCTCTCATCGCGCGCCAGATAGGCCGCACCGACCATCGCCAGCGCCAGCAGAGCACCGATGATCACCAGAGCGAAGGACCAATCGATGAGCAGGCTAGCGGCTAGGTCCTGGGTGGTCGGTGAGCCTGCGGCCTCGCTTTCCCACATCAGATCAGAGGTGATGGTGGTGATCAGGACCAGCGCCAAGCCGAGCAGGCCAACACGGGTGATGATGCTGAGCAGTTTCATTCAAAATCCTCCTCAAGGATTTGCCGACGGGTCAGCATTATCGCAAACAGCACGACAAGCATCACACTGGCAAGATATACCAGAATCTGGATGGTGGCGATGAATTCCGCCTCGAGTAGCAAAAAGACACCGGCAACCGCCATGAAGGCGAATATCAACGACATCATCGAGTGAGCAACCCTTTGCGCATACACGGTTCCCAGCGCCCCGAGAATCGCCATCGCCGCAAATACAAAAAATACGGCTTGCTCTGCTATGGTTGCCGGCTCCATTTATCTCAAGCCTCCGCTTTGGCCTTGTCCTTGGCCGCCTTTTTCACCCGCTTATCGCGCTCTTTGTTGGCACGCTTGGCGAGTTCGGCATCGACCACCTCTTGGTGCTCGCCAATCAATACCCGGGTTCGAGCGGCGTCGAACCACAATTCCTGACGGGTGAATCCAGACATCCCATCGTATTCATTGGTCATGAAGAAAGAGGTGAAACTGCAAGCTTCCATGCACAGTCCGCAGAACATGCAACGGCCGATATCGATTCGACCAGAGATGATCTGGTCATCGGCTTTGAGTAATTCACCACGCCCGACGACATCCTCTTCACCGGTATCATTCCAACGTACGATAGCGGTATCTCCACTCAGGTCAATCACCTCACCGAAACGGAATTCCTCGACTGGAGCATCATGCGAGGTGACTGGATTACGAGTCTCTTGGAACTCCTTTACTCCCGCTATCTCGACCGCGGCCCAGCCGCCGACCTCGAGGTCACTGCCATAGCCGGCATGCTCGCCATCTGCGCCATCGAGAATGTCGACTCGCAACTCGGTTGACATGTGCAGGCAATCGTTAGGACAGATTTTCACGCACAATTTGCACGCGGTACAGGTTTCCCAGATGACGCCGATTCGGCCGTTGTACTGACCGGGGACGAATAACCATGGTTCAAGGTCCTCCAAACGCTCATAAGGATACATCAAGGTCATCGGCTTCCACAGATTCGGATAGAGATTGGAACCCTCACGGTCAGCGGCATATTCATGCGCTGAAACATCATTCATCACGCTGCCCGATACCCGGGCTTTGGAATGCTCATCCAACATCTCTTCACTCTTGTTGTGATAACCCCAACCGAAAATCGGCCGGCCAAAAGTGCGCATGGCCGTCACCAATGTCATCAAAAACGGTTTGATGAACAGATTCCTGAAATTTGCTTGTGCGCGCGGATGTGTTGCCATTGTTTCACCTCATTCCTGTTTTTCCTACTCTTTGCCCACCATGACCTGAACCGGCTACGTGGGTTCCCGCCGGCTCGACGGTATGCACGTGATAAGGGCGAGAAGGTGGGTCTTTGTCCTCATCGATACTGTAGACAACGAAAATCGCCATCGAGATGGCGAATACCACCAGTGGCACCAACCAGAAGAATCCACTGCCACCATCCCAGGCCGAGCCAGAGCCCAGTCCGGCCGGGTCATAGAACCATAGTCTGAGGGCAACGGTAATCGCCAATTGAACCACTGAAAGCGGGAGCAGGTAACGCCAGCCAAATTCAAGAATCTGATCGGTGCGAACCCGGGGTAGGCTGGCCCGTGCCCAGACGAAAATCAGGAAGATGAAGAGTGACTTGAGTATCGTCCAAACCACTCCCGGAATGAGGTCATTCCAAACCACTCCGACAACCCCTAGGTTACCCATCAGGCCTGCGAACGGAGCGCTCCAGCCACCTAGGAAGAAAACCGTGCACAGGATGCAGGCAGCCCATACCCGCATGTATTCAGCGGCGAATAGTAGACCCCAGCGCATCCCGCCGTATTCGGTCCACCAGCCCTCGACCAGTTCGGCTTCGGCCTCGGGCATATCGAATGGGATGCGCTCGACTTCGGCTATCATGGTGATGATGAACAGACCGAAGCCCAATGGCATCAGGAAGAAGTTCCAAGCACCGGCAGAATGCTGGAAATTCACGATATCGATGAAATTGAACGAACCGGACAGAACACAGACGCCGAGGACGGTGATCAACAACGGAATCTCATAGGCGGTCAATTGTGCCGCCGAGCGGATTCCGCCAATCAGGGTGTACTTGTTATTGGACGACCATCCAGCGAAGAAGACACCGAGGGGAGCGATGCCGAATATCGCCAGTGCGAAGAGTACTGAAAGTTCTGGATTGATAGCATAAATCCCCGATGAGAACGGCATGAAGCCGATTATCAGGACGGTTGAAGAGATTATCAGGAATGGTGAGATCTCGTAAATCAACCGGTCGGCCTTGGTCGGCGGCATATGTTCCTTGGTCAGGAATTTCGCCCCGTCAGCGATGGTCTGGACGAATCCGGGCAAAGCCCACCACGCGCCGTGCCAAGAGCGATTATTGACCCGCGCCACCGAGGGGTTATCACTGGCATTGCCCATCACCTTGTTGAGCCATTTGTTGAGAGCGCCAATCGGGCGGCCGAGCCCATAGGGGACTTTATTCCACCATTCTCCGGCTGTCACTCCCTGTTCACCGACCCAGAGGCTGCGCCAATCGGTGGTTCGCCCGCGCCGGTCCATCATCCGCGCCCAGAGTTTCGGCTCAATCCAAAGTATCACACCAAGACCTAACATGAACACCCCCAATACCGATACGCAAGCCAATGTAGCGGCGAGTACCAGCGCCATAGGGCCAGCGAAGTCGGCCAGTGGAGTGCCGTGTAGAGCTGTTGCGAACAAACTATCAAGCCCGTCATAAAGCCAATCATTCAGTTGTAACCAGTCCGCCATCTTCTCACCTCACCTATCGGTCTCCCCGATACACGGATCGAAACTGCCCATGATGGCCGGAATGTCGGCAATCTTGTAGCCAATCATGGTCTTGGCAACGAATGGGATGGTGATGAACATCGGCGAGCGAATCGACACTCTGTACGGATGCTTGCCGCGCCCCTCGCCCCCTCCTTGAAGATAGAACATCGACTCACCGCGGCAGTCTTCGTAATGGTGGAAACCACTGCTACCGGCCGGTGCTCGAAGCGGCGCCTTTGACTGAATCATCGCATCGCCGGGCGAGTAGTGTGAATCGGCGCCGCCGGGAATCTTCTCAAGGGCTTCCAACACCATCTCGCACGAGTGTACCATCTCTTCCATACGAACCCGATAGCGGTCGTAACAGTCGGCGCCTTTGACAGAAGAAGGCTTCTCCACCGAGGGGGTCCAATCCAATTCGTCGTATACCGAGTATGGGTGCGCCCAGCGAACGTCGTAATTGACTCCCGCCGCCCGCAGGTTCGGCCCAGTTACGCCAGCATTGACCATCGCCTCGGCTGAAGCCAGACCGACACCTTGGGTGCGCACCAAGAACACCGTCGATTCGTCGAGAAGCATCTCATATTCTTTCAGCCGCTCAAGGAAAAGAGCAATTTTCGCCCGGCAGCGCTGGGCGAATCCGACCGGCAGGTCACGCTTGACCCCACCGACACGAGGGAAATTATAGTGCAGTCTCGAGCCACCGAGTTCCTGCATCAGGTCGATGAACATCTCACGGTCGCGCAGACACCAGGTGAATATCGTCAGATTGCCGATATCGGGAGAATATGCGCCCAGCCACATCAGGTGACTGGTAACCCTTTGAATCTCAGTTGCAATCAAGCGAATATACTCGGCTCGCTCTGGGACTTCGACCTCGAGTAAGTTCTCGGCAGAATAGATGTATGAGTGCGCCCAAGTCATCGCGCTGACATAGCAGAGTCGGTCGCAATAAGGGGTGATCTGAGTGAAATCACGCGCCTCGCAAATCTTCTCGACGCCGCGATGGATATAGCCCAGTTCGGGCTCGGTATCGACCACAGTCTCACCATCGACCTTCACCCGCAAGGTCCACAGGCCGTGCGTCATCGGGTGCTGGGGGCCCATCGTAATCCACATCTGTGCCATTTCTTCACCTCACTTGACCAGATCCACATCCACCGGTAAACGCATGAACCCTTGGGCATCGTCGTACATCTCATTATGACCGTGATAGCGCAGTTGATGTTGCTTCTGCAATGGGTGGAATCCCTGCGGGCTGTCGTGCGGGTTGAGCACCCGCATCATGTACTCATGACCCTCGAAATTGATTCCGACCAGGTCCCAGGTCTCCTTCTCATTCCAATCTGCTCCGACCCAGATGGACTGTACGCTCGGCACCACCGGGTCATCGGTCTGGGGGAGGGTGAGCATGACCTCATATTCCATCGGTACATCATTGCCTGATAATTTCGCCGCATCGTGCACCAATGCCTTACCGGGCTTCTGATCGACCACCGGCATTCGCATCAGATGGGCGATTACCTCCCAGCCCTTGTCGGGCCCACCATCTGGATGGTGCACGCCGGTAATCATCGAACAGTGGTTCACCCCGCCGTCAAAGCGCATCCACTTGGCCAGCGCCAACCAGTGCGCTGGCGGGCAGGTTATCGAAACATAGGTTCGCTTATGCCCGGAGGCGTGCTGTGTCGAAATAGCTTCGACTCCGGCCGAGCCGAAGCGGGCGTTGATGGCCTCGACCGCCGACTCAGCAGCGGCGATATTGGCCTGTGAACTGATTTTCATTCCCATCTCAATCATCTCCTATGATAATCGGCGCATCAGTAGGTCGCTCTGAACTCGGTTCAGCACCGATGCGGATGATCTTCTCGCGTAACTTTCCAAAGCCGTCAATCAAGGCTTCGGGTCGAGGTGGACATCCCGGGATGTAGACGTCGACCGGCACCAAGGTATCGACCCCTTCGAGGATATTGTAGGATTGGAAATATGGTCCACCTGAAATAGAACACTCGCCCATGGCGATACACCACTTGGGCTCGGGCATCTGTTCCCACAAGCGCACCAATGGGTCGGCGAATTTCTTCGAGATCGGCCCATTGACCAACAGAACATCACACTGGCGCGGGCTACTACGGAATACACCGTTGCCAAAGCGCTCGGTATCGTAGCGTGGTCCACCAGTCTGCCCCATCTCGATGGCACAGCATTTGATTCCAAGATGAAGAGGGAATAGTGACTTGCGTTGTGCCCAGTTGAAGAAACGACCGCCTAGAACACCGATGAAATCCTTGATTTTTGTCGCCTTCAGCGCCTCATCGGTCACATCACCGATCACTTCGACCAATGAACGGGAATTGAAAACCGTGTAATTCTGCCCTGACTCGCCCATTTCACCACCTCAAATGTAGATTTTTCCCCGTTTGCGGAATACGTGCCAAACGCCCAGGACCATCAAGGCGAAGAATGCTGACAACGCCAAAAGGGCACGCTCGGCATCGTGAATCGGGCGACCATCGGCGCCGACATCTGATGTTACCACACCACCGAGCGCCATGAACATGAACGCGACATCGAATACTAGAAAGATAATCGCATACCAATAATACTGGAAGTGGAATTGAATCATCGCATCGCCGATTGGCTCACTGCCACACTCAAAGGTGGTCAATCGGCGCTGGTAGAGGCTGTGGTCAACCTCGTAACCAGGGAATAGATACGAGCGGGTGACATTGGGATTCGAGGCATCGGGAATTGGCCTGACGAAGTATGACGTCACGAACGCACCGAGCGGAAACATGATGCCGATTATCGCCATCAAGCCGACCGCAAGATAGGCTTCGGGGACACTCATCTTCTCACCTCAGGAACGCGCGCACGCTCTCTTGAGCCGTTCCAAATGATGGACAGACATAAGCATATCGTCACCACCTACGGTGGTGGAATACCCGTCGCCGCTGTCGGATGAATAAATTATCCACGAACACCGGCATTTCCAGAAAATTCCTAATTATTGTGACCTGAGAATAAGCCGATGGATTCAAGAACAGCGGACCCTGCGTGTTTTCTGTTTCGCCCCCGTGCTGGGTGAATCGGCGGCTCGCAAGACTGCCTTTTCGCCCAGAAGCGGGGTTTGCGGAGCAGCACCCCTCAGGGGGGTTCCAAACTGGCACAAGAAGAAGAGCAAAAGCAAGCGAGTGAGATTGTAATCGATGGGCCAAACATCGCCATGGCCCATTCGGTGAACAAGTGGCCGGCATCGGCCCGTGGCATCGAGTATGCGATTCGCCATTACCAGAAACTGGGATGGAAGGTGCGGGCGATAGTTCCACGCCACTTCCTCGGCAAGAAGAGCCGGCGCGGGGTCGATGACCCCGGACTGATGGAGAAACTACAGGACGAGGGTGTGGTGTTCACCGTCCCGAGTCAAGACCACGACGATAACTACTGGATTGCATACGCTTTCCAGAGCGGCGCCTATGTGGTGACGAATGACCGCATGAAGGACCATGCTGAGAAGCATGCAGAGGGTGAAGATGTGTTCTTTCAATGGCGCCAACAGCGAGTGATCTCCTATGCTTTCATCGATGATACATTCCTCCCCAATCCAGATTTCAAACTGCCAAAGCCACCCAAATTGCCGGCCGAGGCAATGAAAGCAAAGCCTGAGCAAAAACAAACTGAGGTAAAACAGAAAGTTGCGCGCCATGAGAAGAAATCCCAGGCCAAGACACCACCTCGCAAGAAATCGCCGCAACAGCAATCTCAGGCTAAGACCGCACCGGCAAAGACCCCACGACAAAAGAAATCACGGAGGGGTGCAGGGAGTAGAAGTGCACAGGGTGGAAAACCAGCACAGGGGGATTTAGAGCAAAGTGTGAAATCAGCTATCAGGTCACGTCTTTCCTCAGGACCACTACACCTGCAAACCCTTTCCCAACACCTGTTGAAGGTCATCAGGAAAAAGGGCGGCCAGAACTACACCAGCATCAAAGCGATGATGGGAGATATGAAAATTTCCAGGTCACGTCCGTTCTACTACCAATTAGAGAAATTGATAGGTGATGAAGTCGAAATCGTTCACAAAGCCTCCCTACCTCATTCTGCCAAGTTGAAGACCGGCGCGAGGCCAGAGCAGCAGCGTCATACTGTAGGCGAGCACAGGAAATCCTCTGGGAAATCCCCCAAGAGAATGACTATTCCCTTCTTCAAACAAGCACTCGGAGAGAGGAATGCTACGGCTTTGAGTGGCAGTATCGAAGGATTCCCGGTGCCTATTGAGAAGGCTTTTACGATGCTATGCGACCTCGATTTTCCTATCAATGTGGCCGCGGTCGGCAACCGTTTCAAAAGCAAGACTGGATTTCGCTTATCGAAACTTTTCAACAAGATGGACAAGTTGGCCTTCTTCCTGACCATACGCCCCGAGTGTGGATGCGGCGAAGTCTATGCTGAAGATATGTACTTCCACTGTCGCGCTGCACCGGAATCACCGAGTGACGGTGGTAAAGATGGGGTGCTGAAATCTGCAACCCGGCCGCTTTCAAAGATGTGGAATAAGTTGAAGGGTTTCTTTGCTCGCTAATCTCAAATCAAAGGCAGAAAAATAACTCCACCGGAAACTCGCCAGATATTATTCAGGCCTCTTGCCGCTTTCTCATCCCATCAGGATAGCCAAGGCAACCAACCACATCGCCCGAGCATCGAGGTCGGTTGTGAATCTCTCGGCCGACAATTCTGTCGTCCCAGACTCCTCCTTACTGATGCTTATCGCGCCGTAGACATCTTCACCATCAATAGAAGTGAATGACCAGGTCTTGTAACTGCCTAGACCTGAGCGGTGAACATCGAGCCAAGGGCTGCCGTCAACCCGTAGAATACTCCACTTCTTCTTGCCGATGTTCTTGACCACGCAGAACGGCGTATTGCTATTTGAGTCCATCACATCGAAAATACGCTTCTTCTTGCTTCGATGGATGCAGTGAAGTTGCGGCTTGGTACGGGTATCGTCGTTAAATACCCACATGTCTCTCTTGCCCTTGCCCTTGGTCGAGCGAATTGCAAAACCGATTACCGAGTCTGAGGTAGATGAGGTGATGGTGACCACCGACTCGACACCGACCTGTTTCGCCACCATCTCAATCTTGTTGGTCTTGAAGCGCTTTGCTCCTGATTGAGTAACCGGTAGAGGCTCCAATTCAGCCACGTACTTCGGACGCGCCGCCTTGGACGCAACTCTGGCTCGCCTCTTTGGCTCGATGAAAATATAAGAAATCAAAAGGAACAGGCCAATGCTAATGCCGGTCAAGCCCTCGGTCGTGCCTAGGAAGGAGAGCCCCCCTTGCTCTGGCATCCCATGGACTTCCAACTCTTGGTTCACCCTACCGACAATCTCCAAGTCGACCGGTTCAGCTGAAAATGTGAAGACGAAATCATCGGCGACCGCGGTGCCGTACGGAGATTTCACTATTGCTCGAACTGTGATATTGGTGCCGGGTTGTAGAATGCAGGTCAACTCGTTCCCTTCGTCGACCGAACAGGTATTGGCAGGCACGGTAATCCCGTCTACGACATTACTTTCACCGCTCAAATCAGCCTCAAGACTGACCACCCAACCGCGCAGTCCCTCACTGGTGAAAACTCGAATTTCGGTCGGGGTATTTCCCTCATTGGTAATCGTGGGCGAGAATGTCGCCGATTCGGGATAGTTGACAGTCAATTCATCAACCCCATTATTATCGATACTGATCTTCTTGATGCTCTGCACTAAAATTGGGATGTTAACCGTCGATTTCTGCACCGTATTCTTGGTACTGCTGACCGAAATAGTGGCCGAACCACCGGCACCGTTTTCGGCGCCATCTGAGAGGGTGATAATCAGGGTGACCTTTATTTTGTAGACTCGAGTTTCGTGTGATGTATTATCCGAGTTCATCGAAATCCATTGTTCAACACCGTTCTCGGCACAGTTCACATCGCAACGCCGACTCTTAACCTCGTGGAAAGCCAACGAATCTTCTGAGTCGGCTTGATAATCATTTGAGGAGTGATTCCACGCTGCATATGCTTTGGCAACTTCGACCTGATATCCGCTCAGAGCGAGGTCAGCCCCTTCATACTCTAGCGACCTGGTGCCGATCCCTTCGAGCCCGCTGAGTAAGAAATATGCTTCATCGGTGTAATCGCCAGTATTCTCAATCCAGACCGGAACTGAAACCGAACCGCCGGGGGCAAGGACAACCTGTACAGAACCGGGCTCACCGTATCCGTACGACCACTCTTCATCGATGGTGATAGCCATGCTGTGATTACGGTTTGATAGAGTCGCTTTGAAGTTCAATTCGCGTTGATTGTCTGGAATGTTATCGCCATCTTCATCGCCATTGTTCTGGTCGTCAGAATTGGTGATTCTAATCGTCATGGTCGCCGAGTCACGCTCTTCACCGCTACCATCTGCGTCTATACTGACCGCCAGATTAACGGTTTTTACACTGAATGCAGGGACCACAACACTGGTGACTGGGGTTTGGCCATCCATGAAATGAGTGGCCCAGGACGAGCGGGTGTTGAAGATTACCGCTAACATGAAATTATCGCCGATATTACCATCATTGACAATGGTTATCGGGAAATTCACCATCGTCCCACTGCGCCCGGTCTGATTCTTGATGGTAGTCTCCTGCACATCCCAAGCATGAATCGGCATTACCGTAATCGTCACCTCTTCCATTGCATAAGATTGACCACCGTTATTAGGATAAACCGATATTTCGATGCTGATAGCATCGTCGGCCAAGGCATTGAATGGGGCATTCACGACGACCTCAACGGTAGCCTGACTGGATGACCCGTGCCTACTTCCTACGTTAACAGTGCTCGACGAAAGACTGACTCCCCAGCCTACTGGTGGAGCGCTGGTAGACAATTTGAGGGTATCAGGGCCATTGCCGAGGTTCATTACCGTGACACTGATTGAACCGTTTCCGCCCGGCTCAACCTGATCGATGGTAGAAGACGACAGGCTGATTGCCGCACCATGGCTCTGGCCGACGATGACCCGCAGGTCGGTCTCGCATAATTTCGGCCCACTGGAGCCATCATTGCCCTCAATGGTGAAGACGTGCTCTGAACCGGCCTCGTCTTTATCGTCTGGAGTTATCTCAATCGTGAATTGCCTCTCCCCCGAGCCATCGTCATATGGTAACAATCCCGACGAGGAACCTGCAAATGATGCCCAACCGTCATTAATTGCTGAAATCGTCGTCGAAATAGTGAATTGAGTATTGCCTGTATTGTAGAATGTGACTATAACTGAGCCGGTGGAATCAGGGTCGACACTCAGCATCGTGGGCGACAATTGTGCAGTGCATTCGTGAATTTCTGGTATCGTCAAATCGAGGTCGAGGTCGTCGGAGGCATTTTGCGTCGGATCGTTCTGTACCTGACCATGCAGGGTCCAGCAGTACTTTGCGGCTGAGGAACCAGCGGGAACCGTCGCTTCGACTTCAACCCACTCGGATGAATTGTTATCGATGCTGACGGTGGATGGATCTACCTCGATGTCCAAATCGCTCGGGTCACAACCGGGATTATCATTTTCATCGATGGTCAGTATCACGGTTTCATTGACACGCCCGGTATTCTCGACCTCGACATCCCATACCATCGTCTCGCTACCATCCCATTCCAAATCCGCATCGTCGGTCTTCAAATCGACGCCATAGAGAGGCCCGGATTCTCCTTCTCCGGATTTGGTGGTCACCGTCGTCTCTTGCTGGTCTGGCTGACCGGGTGGGGTACCGCCATCCTGAGCGGTAGCCCGAACAGTGGTATCACATTCGTCAGTTGCGCCTTGAGCCAAGTTGACATCCATGGTTGCCTCGCCGACCTCACCAGCCTCGATTTGCCCGGTGATTTGGGTTATCGTAGAAGTATAGGCATTACATTCCTGAGTCGTGTCTTCATTGCTCTGTAGATTGATGGTGACCGGTTCGGTTCCGAGATTACGCACCGTAACCGTGTATTCCGCCGATTCGCCCGGATTGACGGTTTGCATCGTCGGGCTGACCGAGAGCATTATCGAAGCATCCCGGGCGCCATCGGCCAATACCACAGGGGCGCTGAAGACTGAAAAGGAGGCGGCGACAAGAAGCGCCATCAGCAATAACGAACCCCGCGATTTGGCGGCGTGAGATTGGTGCCTGCGGCGGGGTTCCATAGAACCCCGACCCACTAGACCATCAAAAGGGATACGTCTGCGCGGGCAGCGGTGATTAATCCTCACCTGCGCGTCAAAGCCGGTGACTGCGGCCAGAACAGGTGATTGTTTTGAGCAATTTAGATTTGCCGTGCCCGAAGATATGTCGCGCCGCAATATCTCCACCGCCTAACCTGCCATTGTTATTCATGCCCACGGGTCATCTGAATCGCCGAGGTCGGGCCATTCCGGCTGGGTTTCCTCAGGCACCCCATCCTCCGTAGATTCATCGTCGGTGGACTCAACAGCAACTGATTCCTTCTCTTTGGAGTCACCCTCGGAAGATTGCGCATCCTCGGCTGGCTCGGGGGTCGGCGCGGTTTCTTCGACCTCGCTAGGCTCATCGATGGGAGGTTCAGTGCCGGTGGACTCGGTGCTGAGGGATTCGGTGACGGATGACTCGGACTGGGGCGAAGGGTGGCTCGAGTGTTGCTGAGGCCGTTGCGCCCAATTGAATGATATGTTCGACGGTGCGACCTGCGGCACCGGCTGTTTCTGCACCGGTAAATGCGCTACAGTTTGCCCCGATTGAAGTGGAGACGCGCCATATGCCTGAGCCGTATTAACTTGCCCGGAGGCATAGGATTTCCCTCCACCCTTCTCTTTTCTCATTATCAGGACGATGGCCAAGATGCCTCCGACGATGATGATTATCAAACTCGACCACATTATCACCTCACCAATACTGCTGCCGACAATAGTCTTCACCTCGCCGGTAGCGGTCAGATTGAATGTATATTCTGAGTCGGCAACCGCTTCGGCATTGGTCAGGCGTACCGTACACTGTTCTAGGCCAGGGGTCGAAGCGGTGACAAATAAGCGCACAGAAGCACTTTGCCCGGCTTGCAGGGAAATCGTCGAGCCACTATCGATGATGACCTCCCAACCATCGGGTGCATCGACTGCAATGACGTGTGAGAGCATTGAGTTGCCGGTATTCTCAATTCGTAATTTCACCAGATGCTGGGTTCCGGTCTCTAGTTCGGGTAGCAACTCATCAGACCAGGTAACTGCCGCGACCTCGGCGATGAGCAAGGACACGGTATCACTGATTTCCAAACCACCACCATTCATCGTCAAGATGATTTGTGGTTGCATGTCTGGCATCGCATTAACCGGAATCTCGACGCTGCAGGTTAACGATTCAGTATCCCCTGAATCGACCTTGGGGACTTCATCACAACTGCCATTGTATCCAGTTGGTAATTCTAGAGAGACAATAGGTGACCAATCGCCATCACCTTGGTTTTCAATCTCCCAAGTCAGATAGTATAGTTCACCTGGAATGTGAGCGCCCCCCTCGGTGATTTGTGGATAGGTTGAAGAATCAGGATAGGTGATTGAAGAAAAGGATATCTGCGGGTCGGCGATTGAAAAAACGCTCAGGTTGGTTGACCAAGAGATTTCTCCAGTCGGGGAACTCAGAACAGACCGCAACATC
>JYMV01029216.1_pt1 | contig 13139 bp, 17 predicted proteins | sample 338911 | NCBI WGS metagenome assembly JYMV01 (sample SAMN03354496, study PRJNA234377) | hydrothermal vent metagenome | biome: Deep sea; feature: Hydrothermal plumes at the Eastern Lau Spreading Center, Western Pacific Ocean; material: Seawater | place: Tonga | collected 2009 | depth 2000 m m | reverse complement strand
TACCGCCCGGAGGAGAATCTCTATCAAGGCGGTTCTTACGACGGATAAGTTTCCTTTTCTCTTTCCCCTTTAGGGCTTACGATTTTTCTTTATGATTAAAAGGCTTATAGTCGGCTTCGACGGAAGTCCCTCATCCTATGCCGCGGCGAATTACGCCTTCGATTTGGGGTCGAAGTTAAACATTCCGGTTGTCGGAATCTACGTAATAGACAAGCGGCTTCTGGACGAAACTTTGCTCGAAGACCTAGCCGGAATACTGGGTTTTACCTTCTACCTGGGAATTTCCCAAAAGGTAAAGGAAGCCCTCGAGAAAAAAGCCGATGTTCTGTTTCAGGAATTCGCCGAACTGGGGAGACAGAAGGGGGCTAAGGTTTCGCTGGTGCAGGTAGAGGGTATTCCTTACGAAGAGATAGCCGCGGAAGCCGATGAGGACGACCTGATTTTTGTCGGTTATAAGGGTATGCACCTGGTAAAGGGTGTTTTAATAGGTTCGACCGCCGAGAGGGTTATAAGAAAGGCTCCCTGTCCCGTTTTTGTGTCGAGGGATAACTACAAACCCATTAAGAGGGTTGGGATAGCCTTCGACGGCTCCCCCGTTGCAAGAAAGGCTTTAAAGGTTGGGGCGGAATTGGCGAAGGGATACGGGGCGAATTTAGAGGTTATTTTCGTGGAACCCAACGAGAATTTTCCCGAAGAGGTGATAGACCAACTGAAGGCGGAGGCGGACAAAATCCTGGGTGAGGAAAATGCCGATTACACCTTTACCCTCCTAAAGGGTTTTCCCGAGGAGCAACTGGTGGAGTATCAGGCTAACGGAAATATCGACCTTCTCGTTATGGGAGCCTTTGGAACCCGTCCATTAAAGGAGATACTGCTTGGAAGCGTTGCCTATTTCGTAATGCACAACGCGCAGGGACCGGTAGTCTTTGTCAAATAGGTCTAAATTAATTTTTGGGGAGGCGACCGAATGTTAAAGAAAGTTTTGGTTCCCGTGGACTTTTCCGACGTTACGGAGGCGGTTGTCGCTTCCGCTAAGTTTATCGGTGAGAAATTCAAACCCAAATTTTATCTGCTTCACGTCATATCCCCTCTGGTATACGTGTCGATGCCGGAAACTATGGTGGTCGACGTTATAGACGCTTCGGTAATTGAGGAGATAGAGGAAACCAAACGGAGGGCGGCGGAAAATCTGCTCGAAAATTTGAATTTTGAGGTCGAAACCATTATTGATATAGGCAGTCCCGCCGACGTTATAGTCGAGCAGGAGGAGGAACTCGACGTAGACCTCACCATTTTAGGTGGACACCAAAAGGGACTGGTTGAGAGGATACTGCTCGGTAGCACCTCCGAGGCGGTCGTTAAACACTCGAAAAGACCGGTTTTGGTGGTTAAGGGACACGCCATTAACAAATTGGAAAACGTTGCCATAGCCTACGACTTTTCCGAGATAGCTGATGCAATGCTCGAATACGCCAAGGAGTTTTTAAAACCCTTCGGGTCTAAGGTAACCTTAATCCACGTTGAGGAGGAGATAGAGCTTCCCATTCTCGAGAAGTTGGGAATAAATATCCTCCCCCAAATAAGGGAGAAGAAAGAGGAGAGGTTAAACCAAATTAGGGAAAGCTTTGAAAAAGAAGGTCTCCCCTGCGAGGTGGTCTATATAGAGGAGAGAGACCCCGCCGAGGGTATCATAGAGGTTCTCCAACAGAGGGATTTCGACATGGTTATGGTGGCGAATAAAGGTCTTTCCGGTCTAAAACGCATCCTCATGGGTAGCGTAAGTTTGGAAGTCCTAAGAAAGGCACACATACCGGTTTTCGTTTACAAGCGGAGGTCTTAAACCTTTCCCCTTTCTCCTTAAGGGTTCTCCGTTAAAAATAACACCTCTTAATGATATTGAGCGATATAACGATTAAAACCCTCATAGCGGAGGGAAAGTTAAAGGTAGAACCCTTTTCGGAGGAGTTGGTTCAGTGCTCCTCCCTAGACCTCCGATTGGGTTTCGAAATTGCGAGATACCGCGTTGGGGATTACATAGACGTTAAAAACCCTACGTGGGAGATAGAGAGGCAAACCGTTGGTAGGGAAGGTTTTTTCATCCAACCTAAGGAGTTTATACTGGCTACCACCCTCGAGTATATAGAGCTTCCGCCCGACCTTACCGCCTTTGTGGAGGGAAGGAGTTCCCTGGGAAGGCTTGGGCTGTTCATAGAAAACGCCGGCTGGGTCGACGCCGGTTTTAAGGGACAGCTTACCTTAGAGCTATACAACGCCAACAGCTACCCTATAAGGCTTTACCCCGAAATGAGGATATGCCAGCTCGTCTTCGCAAAGGTCGACCGCATTCCGCAAAACCCCTACAACGGAAAATACCAAGGTCAACGGGGGGTCGTTCCCTCAAAGATTTTTCTCGATTACAGGAAATAAGAGCCCGCGCTTTGCGCGGGGATTTCCTCTAAAGGGGATAAAAAATGACCGAAAACCAAAGGGAGGCTATAAAGGAGGAGATAAAATACCGCACCGAAATTATTAAACTCCTAACCATTCTGTTGCTATCGGTGGGAGGTGGAACGCTTGGCTGGAGTTTAAAACATTACACCGGATGGTTTAACTTAATCCTAATAGCTTTGGGAGCATTAACTTTTACCCTCTTAAGTTTTGCACTAATCATGGAACACTTTAGGGTTCTTCGTTTAATTAAAGTCCTAAAGGAGGAGAACGATGAACGGTTATGAAAAATGGATTGCAAATACTATTATCCTTGCAATGGCTCTTTTTTTCATTTACGGACTCTACAAGTTTATAAAAATCGAAAAACAGTTTATGGAGGACGAAAAGTAGTTATTCGTCGAAGGGAATTTCCTCCTCCATTCCCAGTTCGGTGAGTTTTTCCGTTATAAGTCTTTCCTCCCAACAGTTTTTGCAAAAGCATAAACCGTCTATATAGGGGTCTCTGTATAAGTCCTCTTTTGAGCCGCATTTAAAGCACTCCGCGTTGGGGTCTTCGCATTTTTCCAAATTCCCATAGGGGTTTTCGTAATTGCGTTTTCCTTCCATGGGATTAAAGATTAGGGGAAACTCCGGGAGGAAAAATGAAAAAAGACCTAAAAAGGGAATTACTTTTCCTTTTCCCTCTTATAGGAAAGGGCTTCTCTTATAAAGTCCGCGAAGATTGGAGAAGGTTGGAAGGGTTTCGATTTGAATTCGGGGTGGAATTGGCAACCTATATACCAGCGGTGGTCTTTGAGTTCGATAATCTCCGCCAGGCGACCATCGGGGGATTGTCCCGAAACCACCATGCCCGCCTTTTCGAAGGTCTCCCTATAGGCGGGATTGAACTCGTAGCGGTGGCGGTGGCGCTCGTAAACCTCTTTTTTCTTATAAATATCCCACGCTTTAGTCCCCTCGAGGATTATGCAGGGGTAAGCGCCTAGTCTCATAGTTCCGCCGAGCTGGTCTATGTTCTTCTGCTCCGGAAGGATGTCGATTACGGGATGGGAGGTATCGGGGTCGAATTCGGTCGAGTGGGCGTCCTTTAGTCCCAATACGTTGCGGGCGAATTCCACCGCCATCATCTGCATTCCGAGGCATATACCGAAAGTGGGGATATTGTTTTCCCTGCCGTAGCGGAGCGCCTCTATTTTTCCCTCCACTCCCCTTTCGCCGAAACCACCCGGAACGAGGATTCCGTCGACACCCTCTACATCTTCAGGTTTGAAGGTCTCGGAATTTACCCAACGGAGTTTCACCTTAACCCTATTCGCAATTCCCCCGTGGGTGAGGGCTTCTATCAAACTCTTATAGGCGTCCTTTAGTTCTATGTATTTCCCGACAATGGCGATTTCGACCTCTTCCTCCGCCTCCCTTAGGGTTTGGACGATATTTTTCCACTTGGATAGGTCGGGTTTTCTGTATTCCAACCCGAGGAGGTCGGTTATCAGTCTATCGAGACCCTCCTCTTGGAATTTAAGGGGAACCTCGTATATGTATTCCAAATCGGGGGCGGATATTACCGCATCCTCCCTCACGTTGGTAAAGAGGGCGATTTTTCTCTTAATACCCTCCGGCAGTTCAAATTCGGAACGGGCGACTATCACGTCGGGTTGAATACCTATAGCCCTCAACTCCTTGACCGAGTGCTGGGTCGGTTTGGTCTTGAGCTCGCCCGCAGCCCTAACATAGGGAACGTAGGTAACGTGAACGAAGGCGTAGTTGGGTTTCCCGAGCTCCATGGCGAGCTGGCGCACCGCCTCGAGAAAGGGAAGTCCCTCTATATCCCCAACCGTTCCGCCTATTTCAACAATCGCCACGTCTACCCCTTTTGCAACCTTCTTAATCCAATTCTTTATCTCATTCGTAACGTGGGGTATCACCTGGACGGTGGCACCGAGATATTCGCCCTTTCTCTCCTTACGGACGATGTCGTAATAGATTCTTCCCGCCGTTACGTTGTTATCCCTCGTTAAAACTACGTTTGTAAACCTCTCGTAGTGTCCCAAATCGAGGTCGGTTTCCGCCCCATCCTCGGTGACGTAAACCTCCCCGTGCTGGTAGGGGGACATGGTTCCCGGGTCGACGTTGAGATAGGGGTCGAACTTTTGAAGGGTTATCTTGTAACCCATAGATTCGAGGATTGTGGCGATGGACGCCGAGGTAACCCCTTTACCTATGGACGATAAAACACCACCGGTGACGAAAATAACTTTCCCCATTACGGGGGATTAAATATTTTAAACGGAAGTAGACGGGATAATGAGAGGTTTGTTATCTGTTTTTTACGTGGGCGGGTTCTTCGGTTCCCAGCTTCCAGAGGGCAATGGTCAGACCGCCGATGAGGATTCCCATTACTACGGTTACGATTACCGCTCCCAGCATACTTTTCAATTGTAGCAATATAAAAAGGGATGTCAAGAAGGGAAAGGATTACTCCTCGTTCCCCAAAAGGGAGAGAAGGATTTCCAATAGGCTGATAAAGATGTTGTAAAAGAGAATAAATACGCTCACCGACTCCCAAAGGGCTAGGCGGTCGAGAATCTCGGGGTCGGAACCTACCATTTCCTCTATTTGGTCCAATTGGTTTAGCGTTATAAAGAGAGCCGCAACCGACCACACGAGGAAGACAATAGCTATTATCAAACCGAGAATTCCCGATTTTAGGAAGATGTTTACAATGCTCGCAACGAATGCGGCCAGTCCAACGATGATTAGAAATTTAACGGCGGCTTGAGCCTTATCCTGCGAGATGTTTACCGTTCTGGCGGCGTAGACGGTTGCCCCACCGATTAGGAAGGTGGTAACCAAAGCCCCAATCAAAATCCCGCTGTTGTAGTAGGCGACCAGATGGATGAAGTAAGAGCTTATAGCCGCCAGTGCGAAAGAGGTAAACGCCCCGTAACCGAAGAGCAAACCTTTGGAAGCCTGAAGGGGGTCTCTGACCAGAAAGCCACCGCCCATTACGGCTAAAGCTAGAATGATGGAGATAACCGGATTGGCGAAAACCCTATCCAATCCGGTGCCGACTAAAAGGGCAACGAAAAGCCCGTATAGAACCGTCCAAAGGGCGGTGTAGTTCATAGTCCTAACAAAGAGCGACTGCTTAACCGCGGCAGCCACCTGTTGGGGATTTTGATTCCACATCATCATACCTCGGGGATTATAGAAGGTTTGAGGAGAAAGGCAAGTGAAAAAATTCCCAAAAAAGGTTAGAAAAAACTAATTAAGCGTTTGCGGTTTCGGGTTCTTTGACATCAACCTCTACAACGTCGCTTTCCCAAAGACCGTGTTTGGTGCAGTAGGACATGGCGTGGAGTTTGAGTTTCTTCTTCATGGGGACTATGTAAAAGTCGACCTCAACCTGGTCTTTTTGGTTTCCGAGCATTTCGGGTTGGATTTGAACGTGTCCCAAAAGGGTATCCCCATCCCAAAGTTGAACGTAAGCTATGTAGTGGTCGTGGTCCATAGGGTGGGCGTAATCCTTTCCAACCTTAACCTTTACTTTGAGTTTTTGACCCTTTACGGCTTCACCCTCTACGTAAACGAAGGGAGAATGCCTGTCAACGTAGTCAACCTTTGCCTCGGTTTTTGCGGTTTGGATTAGTTCGCTATACCTGTTTATTTTGGGCATCGCCCTACCTCCTTAAGTGGTGTTGTCTTTTAAGTTAACCCCACGAAGGGGGAATAAAAATGAGCCTTGTCAAAGGTGGGAAATTTAGTTTCTATTCACCAACCATAGGATTAGGTTCAAAACCAGTGTGAGGATTAGGCTTATAAGCAGGGAGCTCCCCAAAGGTATGTAGAGCGAAAAGTTATCCCTCTTAATCTCTATATCCCCCGGAAGGTGTCCCAGGAAGGGAAGAAATTTTCCGAAAACCCACAGGAGCAGACCTAGAGAGAAAAACAGAACCCCCAGAAGGATAAGGAACTTTGCTACATCCTGCATAAGGACTAAAAATTTAAATTTCAAAAGAAATGTCCATTAGACAGTTTAAAATTTACGGGAAAATTCAGCGTATTGGCGGTATATATATAGAAGCTACAGTTCCCTATGGAAAAGTCGGCGATTTGGTCGAAATTAAAACACCGCAGCAAACTATTTTGGGAGAAATTATTTCTATTAACGGCGATGTAGCGGTTATAATGCCCTTTTCAAATCTTTACGGGATAGGTAGCAATTCACGTATAGAGGTTAAAGATATACCGGTTTCTGTCTATGTAGGAGAAAGTTTAATTGGTAAAGTTGTTAACGCCTTTGGTGTACCCTTAGATAGAAACCAACCTTTATTGGATACCATTCCTTTAGAAATCAAATTGGAACCTATAAATCCCCTTATGAAGGAAAAAATAAAAGAGCCTTTTGATACCGGTATAAGGGCAATAAATGGACTTTATACCCTTGGAAAGGGTCAAAAAGTGGGTATTTTTGCCGCTGCAGGTGTGGGTAAGACAACAACATTGGGAATGATAACGCGTTATGCCGAAGCAGATTTAGTCATCCTATCTTTAATAGGAGAACGGGGAAGGGAAGTTAAAGAGTTTGTTGAGGATATTCTGGGTAAAGAGGGAATGGAAAAAAGTATAGTAATTGTTTCCACCGCCGATGAACCACCCGTCAATAAGGTTAAGGCAGCTTTTTCCTCTATAGTGATGGCCCGTTATTTTGCTTTGGAAAAGGGCTATAACGTTTTATTTATTATGGATTCTATCACCCGCTTTGCTATGGCAAAGCGGGAATTGGGTTTGGCTTCGGGAGAACCTCCGACGGCCAAAGGGTATACTCCCTCTGTGTTCTACGACCTATCCCTTATAGCGGAAAGCTGCGGAAAATTTCGGAAGGGAAGTATCACGGGTATCTTTTCGGTATTGGTAGAAGGCGATGATATAACCGACCCGGTAGCCGATTTTATGATTGGTGTTCTCGATGGGCATATTATCCTTAGCAGAAAACGGGCGTATGAAAATATATATCCCGCTATAGACCCTTTAAAAAGCATTAGCAGAATTATGCCTAATGTCACCCCACCCGAAATATATGAGGCTTCCCAATATATAAAAAGCGTATATGCAACTTACGAGCGGATGGAAGATGTAATTAACCTTGGAATTTATAAAGAAGGTTCTAATCCTCAAGTAGATTTGGCAATAAAGGCTAAGCCTTTAATAGACGACTATTTCAAACAAAGAGTTAATGAAAAGGTATCTTTGCAAGAAAGTTGGAATCAGCTTCTCCAACTTTATAATAAAATTAAACAATTGGAGGTTGTCTCCTAAATGCAGTTAAATGAAATAGGAACAAATATCCAATATGTGGATAACGACTACAACCCTTACGATATAAGTACGGAAGATTTTTTAAAGATTTATTTGAAAATGTTAGAGCTTCAAGACCCTACAGAACCTTTAAAAATCGAAGATATGATAAATCAAAATTATCAATTGCAACAGATTTCATTCTTAACCCGTTTGGAAGAAACCATGCAATCCCTAGCGGCGGCGCAAAGATTGAATTATGTAACCCAAGCAGGTTTTTTAATAGGAAAAAATGTAGTTTTCCAAACCGATGAGATTACCGATACTTCTCTCCAATATGTTTTATTAAGCCCAGAAAATTATGGAACGGTTGATGTAACTATTACCGATAAAAATACCGGAAAAGTTGTAAAAACCGAACAAATTGACTTGGTAAAAGGTTTAAATAATTTAAATGTTGCGGATTTACCCGCCGGAGACTACACGGTTGCCGTATATAAAGATGGAAATCAGCTCAATGATGTAATTTTAGGCATTTCGGGAACGGTTGAATATATAAGTTTGATAAATAATGAACCTATGTTGGGGTTACCTTTTGGGGAAAAACCTTTAAAAGATGTTGTATACATTTCAACTTAAGTGGGCAAAAATTTAAATAAAAGGAGGAAAGAGTCGTGGCTACAAAATTCAGACCGGTTTTAGAAAAATTGGTTAGAGATGCTAATTTGGAGGGTGCCGTTTTAACCACTGCGGATGGTTTGCCGGTTGAAGCCGTTCTACCCGCGGGAATGTCGGAAGAGCGTCTAGCGGCTATGTCGGCGGCTATTCTATCGCTGGGTGAGAGGGCGGTATTTGAACTCGAAAAAGGAGCATTGGAGCAGATTACCGTAAAATCGGAAAAAGGCTATGTTATTGTTACCGGTATTGGAGATGAAGCGGTTTTAACCGTAATGGCGCCGGAAGATGCCAAGTTGGGATTACTCTATTTGGAAATTAGAAAAGCGGCAAACGAATTGGCTAAGCTGCTTTAATACCTCCCTTTATCCTTTTTGAAAGGAAGTTAGAGATATCTAAAAGTAGGGAAGAGGCCACAAATACGGAGGAATAAGTTCCAACGGCTATTCCTATAAGAAATGCAAACGCAATATTTGAAAGCATATCTCCGCCAAAAATAAAGAGAACAAATGCTACTGCAAAGGTGGTCAAAGAAGTCATTAGGGTCCTGGATAGGGTTTCATTTATTGAAATATTTATAACCTCTTTAAGAGGGGTTGCCGGTCTCATTTTGAGATTTTCCCGTATACGGTCGAAAACTACGACGGTATCGGTAACGGAATAACCGGCAACGGTTAATAGGGCACCCATAACTTCAAGATTTACTTCCCTAAATGTTAGGGAATAGGCTCCAAGTGTAACGATAATATCGTGAAATAGGGCTAATAAAGCGGTAAGAGCCCATATAGGTTTAAATCTAAAACCCAAATATAGGGTGATAAGCATTAAAGCGCTCAATATAGCGTAAATTGCTTTGGTTTTTAGTTCCGAACTAAAAACAGCTCCTATCATTTCAAATCTTACGAGTTTTGCACCCTTCAATTTTTCCAACAAAATTTGTTCTATTTTTTTAACGGGTTGGTCTAATCGAACTTTGACAATAATATGACCTTCTTTGGTTTCCTGAACGAGGAAACTTTTGAAACCGTATCCCTTTAGAAGTTCCTTTATCTTTTCTTCACTAACCGGTTTGGGAGGTGCTATTTCTATAACGTAACCTCCGGTGAAATCTAAACCGAGATTTAAACCTCTAAATTGGATTAGGAGAAGGCTACCCAATACCAAAAATAGGGAGAGGATATAAGTTTTAAATCGAAAATCCATAAATGGGATGTTTTTGGGAAGTTTTACCATTAAAGTCTGCAATTATACATTTCTAACCCTTTTAGGTTTTTCCGGATAGCGTATCCTCTCGTGGTAATAGGAAAGTAAAAGCTCCGTTAAAAGTTTTTTTATTTTTTCCAACTCCTCAGGAGAAAAGTTTACCTTTTTCAGTTGTCCCTCTTCCAAAAGAAGATTTAAGGCTTTGTTTGCCGTATTTTTAATATCTTCGACTGTAGGATTTTTTAATGCCCTAACCATAGCTTCAACGGTATCGGCTATCATTACGATGGCAGTTTCCCTACTTTGCGGAATGGGTCCCGGATAACGAAATTTTTCCTCTGAAAGATTTGGATTTTCCTCGAGGGCTTTGTAATAAAAGTATTTAATTAGCTTGGTTCCTTGGTGCTCCGGAATAAAACTAATAATTTCTTCCGGGAGTTTATATTTCTTAGCCAAAGAAATACCTTCTCCGACGTGATTTTTTATTATAGAGGCGCTTACTTCGGGTTTTAGATTTTTGTGGGGGTTTTCTCCGTTGACATTTTCAATGAAGTATTGGGGATTTATTAATTTACCGATATCGTGAAACATAGCACCGACCCGTGTTAAAAGGGGGTCGGCTCCCAATTTACGCGCCAGGGTTTCCGAAAGGAGTGAAACCATTACCGAATGGTGGTAAGTTCCGGGAGCCCGCAACATCATTTCCTCTATCAGGGGATTGGATAAATTTGCCAATTTTTCTAACTTCTCGTCGCTATACATGTGGGGAAAGAGGTCTAGAAATTTTTGCAGACCAAAAACCAAGAGAATAACGGTAAATACCGATATAGCATAGATGATGGGAAGCTCCCAAAGTTTATGAGGTGCTATTTGTATCCACTTCCCCATTAAAATAGCGGCAAAGACGATGTTTCCCGCCAAAACACCCAGTATTTCGGAAATGGTATCCCTCCGCCGACCGTAAAGGTCGGCGGCTACAACATTTCCCAAAATAAAACCTACCAAGGTATACGGGTCGGGTTGGGCGAAAAGTAAAGTAATAGCTACTATTAATAGAATTAGAAAAATGTTTTCTCTTCTAATAAAGGTTTTTAAAAGAATTCCTGCGGATGTTCCTACCAATAAAAGATAATAAGCTTCGTTAAAGGGTTTTAGTTTAAAGGGGTCGTAAACGGAAATTATTTTTGCGAGAAGTATCAAAAGGGAAAAAGTTAACACTAAAGTTGTAGCCGTTTTTTTATTTTTTGGAAGGTAGCCGATAACTTTTTTTTCGACATACAGAAGAGTAAGACTTAAAAAAGTCCAAAAAATGGGCAAATATTTCCAATCACCTAGGTGAAAGGTTATTAGTAAGCTCCATAAAAAGGATAGTGAGAAGAGGAAACCTTTTCCGGCGAGATTATCAACTTTGTTCCTCTTTGGGTGTCGCATCTGACTCTTTCTGTTTCTCAAAGCGCTCGTAAGCCTGTATTATTTTCTGCACTATAGGGTGTCTAACCACGTCTTCCTTGCGGAACTCGACAAAACCTATTCCCTCTATACCCTTTAGCACCCTCATAGCGTCAATAAGACCGGAATCCCTCTTTTTGGGGAGGTCTATCTGCGTCACGTCTCCGGTGATGACCGCCTTCGAACCGAATCCAATACGGGTTAGGAACATCTTCATCTGTTCCCGTGTGGTGTTTTGGGCTTCGTCCAAAATGATAAAGGCGTCGTTGAGGGTTCTACCCCTCATAAAGGCTAGGGGTGCTATTTCTATAACCCCCTTTTCGAGAAGGTAGTTAGCCTTATCGAAATCCACCATATCGTATAGCGCGTCGTATAGGGGGGTTAGGTAGGGGTGAACCTTCTCCGCTATGGAACCGGGCAGGAACCCCAACTTCTCACCCGCCTCCACCGCCGGACGGGTCAGGATAATTTTGGAAATTTTGTTGTCCTTTAGGTATTTGAGCGCCATAGCCATCGCCAGGTAGGTTTTACCCGTTCCGGCGGGACCTATACCGAAAACGATATCGTTCTCCTTTATAGCCTTTATATAGGCTTTCTGAGAAGGCGTTTTGGGAACTATAGCCTTCTTGCGGTGGGTGACAAGTATAACCTCTTCTCCCTCCGCAGTCTCCTCACCTTTCCCATTTCCGCGCGTCGGTTGTTCGATTTCCTCCAACTCGCGGAGGTATTTTTTTGCCTCTTCCCTGACCTGTGCGGCGTTGAGATGTCTTTTGGGAACCTCCTTAAGCATCTTCCGGAGGAAGGAGGTGAATTTTTTGACCTTATCGGGGTCTCCCTTTACTATAACCTCCGTTCCGCGGGCTATAACCTTTACACCGAAGAGGTCGGCGAAGAATTTGAGGTTTTCGTCCGCCCTTCCCACAATCGCGAAAAACTTTTCGTCAAAGCTTCCCAAATCTATCCTTTCCTCTATCATTGCCCTCCTCAATCAAATATAGTTTCCAAAATGAAATTAATTTCTCGCCGAGCTTTTCGGCGGCTATTAATTCGCAACCTACACCCACTTATCCTAAAATTTTTATGAACACCACGCTCCTAATACTTTTCGGCTTAATAGCCCTATTTCTCGGTTACAAGTTTTACGGGGGGCTTATAGAGCGGAAAATTGCGGAGCCCGACGACAGCAGACCGACCCCCGCCCACGAGAAGTTTGACGGGTTGGACTACGTTCCCGCTAATAAGTGGGTTTTGCTCGGACACCACTTCGCGTCCATAGCGGGGGCGGGTCCCATTATCGGTCCCATCTTGGCGGCGAGTTTATACGGTTGGCTACCCGCCCTTTTGTGGATTGTTTTCGGCGGAATATTTATGGGGGCTGTCCACGACTACCTGGCGCTGGTAAGCTCGGTAAAGGAGAGAGGGGCTTCGATAGTAAAAATCGCCGAAAAGAGTATCTCGCCCCTCGCCAAAAATCTATTTTCGGTCTTCCTCTTTATAGCCCTCTCCCTCGTCGTTGGCGTTTTTGCGGTGGTTACGGCGAAAACCTTTATCAAACAGCCGGAACTTGTTCTCCCGAGTTTCGGACTCATTTTGGTCGCCATTTTCGTCGGAACCCTCATTTACCGCTTCGGTGTCAACGTTTGGCTTGCCGCCTTTATAGGGTTTTTCTCCCTTCTCGCCCTCCTGTGGTTGGGTTACAAAATTCCCATCACCATCGGAGTCCCCTATACACCCAACCACGATTATTGGGTTTCCATAACCTTACCCTCTTTTGGTCTTAGCCCCTTTATTGCCTGGACGCTTCTACTACTCGCCTACGCCTTCGTAGCCTCGGTAACCCCCGTCTGGGTTTTGCTCCAACCGAGGGACTTTTTGGCAACCTTCCAACTGATTTTTGGGCTGCTACTGGGCGTTTTCGGCGCCCTTTTGGCGGGTGCAACCCTAAAAGCCCCCGCTTTGGCGGGCTTACATCTAACCGACAAACCGCTTTGGCCCTTCATGTTCGTTATAATCGCCTGCGGTGCAATAAGCGGTTTTCACTCCCTCGTGGCGTCGGGAACAACCTC
>JYMV01014580.1_pt1 | contig 13139 bp, 8 predicted proteins | sample 338911 | NCBI WGS metagenome assembly JYMV01 (sample SAMN03354496, study PRJNA234377) | hydrothermal vent metagenome | biome: Deep sea; feature: Hydrothermal plumes at the Eastern Lau Spreading Center, Western Pacific Ocean; material: Seawater | place: Tonga | collected 2009 | depth 2000 m m | reverse complement strand
ACTGCTTATCGAACTTCGAAGAATTTGCTGCAGGTTTTGGACTGCAAAATTGCCAAATAATACGCCGGTTTTTTCAGTTTCTGTGTCTAACGCTAATTGTTCACTTAAGAATATTGAGAGATCGTTATATTCATCAACAAAGTCTGAGACTTTGGTTGTTATGGCTTCTGTGTCAGTGGAAAGAGAAATGGTTCCTGAACCTGCTGATTGCAGTTTAAGTGCTGCACCACTAATAATGTCTGTAACTGTGTTAGATGATTTAGTAATGGAAACCCCATCTAGTGACAAGCTTGCATTCTGTGCCGTTTGTGTTGTTTCAAAACCCATTGTTACCGTACCGCTTGTGATATTAGTGCTCATTGTTACAGTACCGCTGCTGCCTGTTTGGGTGCCTGAAATAAGTAGGCGATAAGGATTGGTGGCGTTACCGTCATTGAGAAAGGACGCCTTGACGTTGAGTCCTAGATTATTAATAGCCAGCCTTAACCCATCAAGCGTGTTGTTAGTACTATCAATAGTTACTGTTGAGGAAGCAGATGATCCAATAACGATTGTTACGGTTCCAGATGCAATTGATGTTGTAGTTTCTGCATGCCCACTTGTTATGAGTTTACTTTCTGTGGCGAGGTTATTAACGATGAGAGAATAGGTTCCAGATGATGCTGAACTAGTGGTAGTAATATCTACAACCTTATTACTATCTGAAAAACTATTGTTTGAAAAAACGCTCTTATTGACTATGAAACGACTTTTGGTATTCAGTGTGGTCACAACGCTTTTGAATGTTTGCAGCCTATTCTTTAATTCCTGAAAACTAGCTAATTTTTGCTCCTCGATTATTTTTTTGGCTTCGACCAGATCCATTGATCGAGCTTCCAGAGAAACCATCTTGTTGATGATGTCTTGGGTATCTAAGTTAGAATTAATGCCAAATACTGCGTTTTGTGCCATTAGATGAATTAGATCTCTAGGGTGGGAATAATTTCATGAATCTCTTCATAATTTTATCGGCTTATAAAATTCATACCTTTAATGGATTTAAAGGGTTTGAGCCATTGTTTATAACTCTTTAATCATGGTCCTAAAGAATTTAAAGTGACTTTCGATAAATACATGTTTTATCTAATGTTGAGTTGTTTTCCTTGATTTGGTGCTGGGGAGTGCTAGAGTTGTCAAATTTGGTCCAAATGGTGGTCTAAGGGGAGTGTGCGGTCTCAATATTCGGAGTTCGAGTGCTATGTCAGAGCAATTAGATCTATTTGCAGAACCTGAAAAAGATAAATTAAACTCTGAAATTGTTCCAAAAGCTTCCAATGAGCACCGCATTCTCTATTTCGACTTGGAGACTCAAAAAAGCGCCGATGATGTTGGCGGATGGGGAAATATTCATGATATGAAACTGGCAGTTGGCGTGGTTTGGGATAGCTGTGAACAAGAATATTTCAGCTATCTAGAAGGCGCTGCCTCACAACTGGTAAAAAAGCTTCAGACAGCTGACCTCGTTGTGGGGTTCAATGTAAAGAAATTCGATTATGGAGTGCTACAACCATATGCTGATTTTGATCTTGATGAAATTACCACTTTCGACATGCTTATTGACGTGAATAAAAAACTTGGTCATCGACTCAGTCTGAATCACTTGGCAGAAAATACACTGAATGCGGCAAAAAGCGCCGATGGTTTGGTCTCGTTACAATGGTACAAAGAAGGGAAGATAGATAAGATCATTGAGTATTGCAAACAGGATGTGGCAATAACCCGTGATTTGTTTCTCTATGGTGAATCACATGGCTACGTAAAATATTCTACTCGCTCAGGGGTAGCTAAAGACTTGAAAGTAGATTGGGAAAGAGCCAGCCTAATAAGTCCTTCCTAGCTCATGGTTTTATGGAATTCAAAAGTTTTTCGATAATATCATTGGTGGTGATATTTTCGGCTTCGGCCTTGAAGTTGAGTATAATTCTATGTTCCAGCACTTGACGACTTACACGTTTAACATCTTCGATAGTGGCAGCGACCCTATTGTCCATCAGGGCTCGTGCCTTTGCTCCCATCAGGAGATATTGAGACGCGCGTGGCCCGGCTCCCCAGTCAACCCACTCGTTTATAAAATCCAGAGTGGTCCCATTTTTGTTTGGGCGTGAACTTTGCGCAAGTCTTACCGCATATTCTGCGATATGTTTTGAAACAGGAACACTGGGTACCAGCTGTTGGAATTCCTGAACCTGTTTCGCATTTAACACCATATCCATTTCAGGGCGTACTCCAGAAGTAGTGGTCGTTGCGATTTCCACTTCCTGCTTCAGGGTAGGGTAAGCAACGTTTATGATGAACATGAAACGGTCAAGTTGCGCTTCAGGTAAGGGGTAAGTGCCTTCGTGTTCAATTGGATTTTGTGTCGCAAAAACTAGGAAAGGCTGATCTAGTTCGTAGGTGTTCCCGCCAACTGTTACCTGTTGTTCCTGCATCGCCTGGAGTAGTGCGGCTTGCGTCTTTGGTGGGGTTCGGTTTATTTCGTCTGCTAAAACAATATTTGAAAAAATCGGACCTTTGATAAAGCGAAATTCTCTTTTATTGGTTGTTTGATCTTCGTAAAGTATATCCGTTCCAGTAATATCGGAGGGCATCAAATCAGGAGTAAATTGAATTCTACTAAAACTAAGGTTGAGTACTCTTGCTAGAGTTTTTACGAGTAGGGTTTTTGCCAAACCGGGGACGCCGACAAAAAGGCAATGTCCTTTGCAAAAAAGTGCTACTAGTAAGTCTATGATTACTTTGCGAATTTCATTTACTATGCGACTTTTTGAGTCTACTAGCTCTTTTGCTAGCTCTAAGTTTTCAGTCATTCTAATCTCTCTAATCTCTGATAGAAGGTATGATTAATGATCTATATATCCGAAAAGCTTTGTTTGCAATTCTTTTTCTTTTTTCCACTCGAGTCTCTGGTAGATCGTCATTAGCCGCATATGTACAAAAGGATTGAATGGGTTAATCTGAATAGCCCGCTCGTAGAAATCACGAGATCTTTTTGTGTTGCCTGTGTCAAAATATAATTCGCCCATAGTTGCTAGAGTTGAGTGAAACATAGGATAGTAATTTAAGCTCCTATTTAGGATAACTTCGGCCTTGTTATATTCCTTGGTGATGAGGTGAGCCTTGGCTAACTTATTATGGAGTATAGGGGAGAATGCTTTTGATTGGTCGATGGCGCGCTGATATTCGATAAGAGCTGCTTTGTAAAAATTTCTTGATTGTAAAATATCGCCTAAAAATGTCAGGTCGCGGCTCTTTCGATCATCAATCTCACGATATTCTTTGCTTGGTTCACCAGGTAAACGGTCTACTTTGAAATGGATCCCTGGAGGTTTTAGCCCTGGGATAGTTTTGAGGTTTTTTTGTTTTACGAAGTTCTTCCATTTTCTCTGAAAGATATCCAAGTTTATTCCTATAGTGTCAGACATTGCCAAGTCAAAAGATTCTTCTTTAGCCAGTTTTTCGAGAAGAGTTGAAATCACTTCATCTCCATGGACTTGGGTAAGATATTCAATCATTGTAGAAACTTCAGCATACGCAAGTTGGACGTCTTCGGCTGTTTTTAGCTTTGCCAAGGAAGGCATCATGTCGTCTAATGATATTAGATAGTTTTTTTGCAGTCCTCCTGCAAGCATTGTTTCCATGATAGGCGTTAGATATGCGTGGTTGTTTCGCCATCGAGTCTCGAAATACTTTGCAATCCCCTCATGCATCCATAAAGGCAAGTTGTTTCGGCTTTTTTTAGTGAGTATGTAGTGGGTGTATTCGTGGCTCAAGGTGTCCATCCAATTATAGCCGCGTACCAGAGACCCTGGGGAGATCATCATAATTCGGTTGTATTTACAGAGAGCCACGGTGCCGGAGATGGCAATATCGTCAAGAGTTAATGGGGAAATTTTGGAAAAGGATTCTCTGTTGGGGTAGAACTCAACCAGGACTTTCCCTTTTGGGTAGTAATTAAAAATTTTTCCTAGGACCTTATATGATTTTTCCAGAACTTTGGTTGCGTAATGTACCAGTATTTCATCTGGTCCTTTTTTATATCGGTAGACAAAATGTTTTGACTCGCTGGTTGTAAATAGTTTTGTTTCCTCGTATGTATCGTATACGAGATCCTTGAATTCGTGGACTTCGCTATGGTTGCCAGTTACTTGTTTTAGGATTTTTGTGGCAAGTTCATGGTTTCCTTTTAAAAACTCCACGCGTGCTTTGAGAAAATAGGCATCTCCTGATTTAGGGTATTTTTTAAGCAGGGTATTTGTGAAGTGTTCTGCCGCTTCAGTATTCCAGTGGTCTATTAGTTTATGTCCCGCGTATACTTCTTCTGGAGGTAATTCAACCCCTGACGCAATGGGTGGAAAAGTTAAGATCAACCCAATCAAGCAGGCACTTATGGTCAAAAAGGTATGTTTCACTTCACTAGGTCCTTGTAATATTCCATGACCATGCGTTCATAATCTTTAGGTGTTTGTTTTTTCATCGCATTTAGTATTTCTTCGCGGAATTCTTTTGGGGCCTTATATTGTGTTTCATCTGGTAGTAGCACGCGTTCCTTTTGCAATCTTGTGGCGCCTCCGCGTCGAGAATCTGGGTTGCTTCCCGTGCCAAGTTTTCTGGGGTTTTGTCTTTTTGCTTGCTTGGTTTCTCCCTTAAAGTTTTTCATCTGGTTTAATAGGTCGCGAGTCTCGTTTAGTCCCTTGAGAGCTAGGTTTTCAGATTCGATACTTTTCCGCATGTTCTGTTCTCTAAGGTTTGTTTCCGCCTGTTTCATGTAACGCTCGGTTTGTTTCATTCCTTGTGAGAGTTCTGATGGTATCATTGGATTTTTTTTGCTTAATTCATTAAACCGTTGAGATAGTTCTTGTGATTCTTTTCGTATCTGATGCTCTTGTTTTTCCAACTGTTTTAATTCTTTTTTTTGTTCCAACGTGATCGGGGAGTTATAATTTTTTCTAATTGAACGTATCATTGACCCGAGTTTTTTAGATATTGAGTTGTTTACCTGTGACGCTCGAGTTAAGTCCTTCTCCAGTTTGCTAGACAGTTCTTCCCGTAGATTGAGTGCTGTGCGTAATCTATGCTGCCATTTTAAGACATTTGGGTATGCTTGTTTGAAAACGTCTGCAAATTCATTGAGGTCTTGTAGTTGGGCCAGTTTGTTCAAAGAGTCGTATTTTTTTAGTAGCTGAGGTAGAGCTTCCTTGAATCGTTGGGGTTCATTCACGTGAAGCGAATTCTTTTTTTCAATCAACTGAGAGAGGTCGCTACGTGCCTCTTTAAGTTTACTGAATTTCTGGTCTAGCTTTTGTGACTGGAAAGAATCAACTGTTGCCTGGCTTAATTTTTTTATCTTTCTGTTTATTTCGATTTCTTTGTTGATTAAATTTTCCATTTGTTTCATTACTTCATGATTTGCAAGAAACTTTTTATCTCCTTTAAAAAGATTGCGGATAGTACCTACGTCATGCAGGAGGTCTTTGAATAATTTATCCACTTGGTTTTCAAATTTCTTTGATTGCTGTCGCCTCATTTTCTGACTCATCTGAGTAGTTGCTTCTGCTAGGTTTTTTTGTCGCCTTTCTAATTGGTCAAGATCTTTAATGCCACTGTCGAGTGTTTTTATTGTTTCAGGGTCAAGAAAACTTTCTCTTTCTGAGTCAGCACGATGTATCTGATTCGCAAGAAGTTTGAGTTCGTCTTCCATTTTCTTTAATTCTTCCATCGCTTCCTCAAATTTTCCTCGGCTTACCATACTTTGCATCTTTTTTAGAGTCTCAGAAAGCTTTCTCATGTCCAATCGTTTAAATGCATTTGGGTTTAAAAACTCATCCGGCATCGATTGCGTCTGATGTGATAATTGATCCATTAATTTCTGTAAGGTTCTTTCAATTTTGTTTATTTTGTTTTTTAATTCTTTTGTAATTTCGGGAGATTTTCTGTTGTTAAATTTTTCCAAATCTTCGCGTAGTGTTTGGGTAAGTTCATTAAGTGTTTCTTCTAGGGCTTTTGCCCTGCTTAGTTTTTGCTCGTTGGTCATTTTAACCAGAAATAAAATATCTTTTTCGAGATGTTCTGTCATTTGAAGGTTGACAGAACCGTATGGCGACGTGAATTTTAGTTTTGCTTGAGTAGGTTCATGTATTTGGCCTTGAAGGTCACTGAGGGTTTTTATCTGGTTTTTGCGAATTTGAGACAATCCTCTTGTGATGTTTTTAAGCAAATCTAAATAATGCTGAGGAAATTGATTGATTGTTTTCCCCCGATCGTAAATTTGCTGTGCAAGGGTTACTATTTTGATCAGTTCGTCAATGGTGACCGCAAATAATTGGTTCCAGCCGATGAGATTGTTCGGTTGGCTTTTGAGAGAGGCTCCTTTTACTAATCCCGTAGCGAGAAGAGCGATCATTTTTTCGGTAAGTTCTACCTGCAGTTCGATAAGGTTTTCCATCTCTTTTTCCGAGTCAAAGATTCTGAAGTTGTATGCCTCTGACTGGCCGTTGTTGGGGCCGAAAATATTGTCATTGTCATTTACCTCAAGATAGTAATTAATCTGATCGCCCGGGTTTATAGTCATTTGTGCTAGAGACCATGTGTAACTGCCTTTAACTTCTCTTTCTTGATTCTTGTATTTTTTTACGAGAATACGATTTATTTCACCGTTAATGGAAACCACCAAATTTACGGCATTGATACCAAAGTCATCTTTTCCTTCATAAAATAACTGAACTTTATCGGTATAAAAATATACAGGCTTGGGATTGGCTAAAAACAAAACAATATTTGGGGGCTGATCTTTTGCGAGTGTTACCGGATATTTTTTTGTGAGCAGATGCTTATTGCCCTGTGGGTCCTTAACCTTGAACTGATAAACTCCTTTTTCTTTCACTAAGAGGTTTGCCTTTAACGAGGTACTGCTTTCTTGTTTCATGGAAAGAGTATCTTCTTCGTTAAAGACTAAATTGGCTCCAGTTACCATGGCATTAGTTTTGATAGATATACCGACTTCGGTACCCGGTAGGACATGGATCGCTCCGTTGGAAGGTTTTGTCAGTTCTGGTTTTTTTCCCGTATAAGATGGAAAATGAAAGTTCAAACCCAAAGAATCAATTGAATAACTGATAACACTGGGTTTGGGGCTTGATTGATTTTGATTAGCTATTTCTTCTTGTGAAGCCTTAGTTAATTTTTTTGGATTGGTCCAACGCTCATAGCCCTCTGTGAGAAGTTCGGGAATGAAAACGGTTGTTATTGCTAGCAACCCTAATGCACCTAAAGACCAATTCCGGCCAAGAACTACTCTGCTTTGGTTGATTATTGATGATGGGTCAACTTTGTCTAGTTCCTTACTTGTTCTTCTATGCAACTCCTTGATTAAGTCTAGGGAAGCGGTGTTTTCAAAATGCGAATCTTTGAGGTGCCGGCTTAACTGGTTAGAGTTTATTAGAGAGTTGTTTATTTCCGGATAACGTGATTCCGCAAGTAGCGCTGCATCATCTTTGGAAAACGGTATGGTTAGGATTTTAATGAAATGACTATAAATTATGTAGGCCAGCCCGATGCAAAATATTCCTATTACTGGGAAAGCCCATTCAACGATCGGTTTATAACTCAGTGCCGCCAGACAAGCTAAAAGGTAGCTTCCGACAATGTATGTTAGGAGAATGTATGTTCCGTGGAGGATATTGGCATATAAACGTAGCCGTCTTATCCGTTGTAAAAAGCTTGAGATGATCGCTTGAGGTTCCATGGCTGTAAACTTATGAAAGCAGATCAGCGTATAGTTTTATTGCATTTACTTTCGCTCGAAAATAAGTGGCAAACTGAAGCTCAGCTTATTTTAATCACCATGACTGTTATTCTCAGATTTCCTCTGTCTATAGAATCCCTCAAATAGTTCCATGGGGAGTGGGAAGAAGGTAGTTGTGTTTCGGTCAGTCGAGATATCTAGAATTGTTTGCAGGAACCTTAGTTGTAAGGCGGGTGGGTGTTGCCCTATGGTATCTGCTGCTTGACCTAGTTTTTCCGCCGCTTCAAATTCGCCCAGCGCATTGATTACTTTGGCACGCCGTTCCCGTTCTGCTTCCGCTTGTTTAGCAATGGCTCGCTGCATTTCTTGAGGCAAATCAACATTTTTAACCTCAACATTTGCGACTTTAACTCCCCATGGTTCAGTTTGTTCGTCTATCACCCTTTGTAACTGGGAGTTAATATCGTCTCGTTTAGATAAAAGATCATCTAGTTGACTCTGGCCCAAAACACTTCGTAGTGTAGTTTGTGATATTTGAGATGTTGCGTAAAGAAAATCTTCTACTTCTATAATGGCTTTCTTAGAGTCCATTACGCGAAAGTATATAACTGCGTTAACCTTGACTGTTACGTTGTCTCGAGTGATGATGTCTTGTGGCGGGACGTCCATGACTACTGTGCGTAGGCTTACCTTAACCATTTTTTGAATACCGGGAATAACGATGATGAGTCCTGGACCCTTCACCTTCCAGTATCGACCCAGCATAAAGATAACTCCACGCTCATATTCCCTAAGAATATTAAGCGCGCTGAAAAGAAACAGGCCAAGTATTAATAAAATAATTATGGGAGCGTCCATTTACCACCTCCTTCATAGTTTTCGTATAATAATGTTAACAGTTTTTCCTTTTAATAAACAGAAAAGCGTAACAATACTTCTAGATTAATTTTTAATGGTACTGATGCTTTGAAAAAGGTGATTTTTCTTTTTTTATTTATTTTTAATTTTATTCCTTTGGTTTTGGCGGATAGCCAACAACTTATTATTACCACTAATACTTTGGTGACTGAAGAAGGCAAAGTTCGTATCCATTTGACTTTACAAAATAATGGGCAAAGGACTCTTTATGACGTTCAACCAATGGTTCACTTTCATCACACTATGGCTATGATGTCTAGAATCGTCCAACTTGAACCAGGTCGGAAAGTTATGCTTGAAAATGATGATCATCCTCCAGTCTTAAGAAGCGGACGATATCCTCTTGTTATCATGACCCAATATAAAACAGATCTGCGTATTGAGCCTCATGCGCATATTCATACGGACTCATTTTATTTTCGCGAGCAGGTGGAGTCTGCTATTGATGGTAAAATCATTACGACCTTAAATGGCGATGAATCATTACTGGATATTTCTCTGAAAAACAATTCTACTTCATTTAAAAATATTAGATTAATGCTCCTGTTGCCTCCAGCGCTTGTGGCAGATGAGTTGACGCAAATGATGGGGGTCACGATTCGAGGTGGTCAGGAGAAAAACATAAAGGTAGCCGTAAAACGTAAAAAGGGGAGCCCTGCTATTATATATCCTGTCCACCTTTTGGTGGAATATGGCGAAATGTTGAATCATTATACTGGAGATATTAGCGGTGAGGTTGACTTTCGATCTATTCAAGAACGAACGGCTATAATTCCAGCACTGGGAGCAATCTTTTTTTTCATAGGAGCCATTCTTTTACGATCTTATTTTCAGAGCAAGAAACAATTCAACTTTCCCCAGGCGGTGAAAGGAAACTAAGAGGATTTTTTAGGCATCGACTAACAAAATTGCATTTTGTGAAAGTTTGAGAGCGAGCGTTTGAGGGAATATTTAAGAAGGGTTACTTTTAAAATGTTTAATAATCACGCCAGCGAATATAAACCAGCCTAACATGAAACAAAGTCCACCTAGCGGAGTTGCCGGACCAAAAAAGCGAGGTCCATCAGAAATAAGTATGTAAATACTACCCGAGAACATCAATATTCCAGCAGTAAAAAAAATACCAACTTTCTTAAGTGCTTTTGCACCATTATCGCTAAGTTGCAAAGAGACAATACCAACAAGTATCAGGGCTAGACCATGGTAACCCATGTATTCAGTGGCTGTTTGAAATGCGCTAAGATTTTTTTCAGTTAGAATATTTTTTAAGCTATGGGCTCCCATTGCACCGAGCATCACACTAAGCCCGCTGAATATTGCACCTGTTGAAATCCAGTTCATAGCTCTAAAGAAAAAATATTTATGGAAAATTGTAAGTTAATACGTTGGTGTTGCCACTAGCTGAGTTTAGGGATGCCTAAGTCGAACTATCCGACGATATTATATCGCCTTGGTCTATATTTGACATCAAAATCGTTTTTAGACATCTCTTCACACTTTTCTTCATCCACTCCTTCTTGGTGGGTCACTATAGTTGCCTGTACTTCTGGAATATATTTCTTTGCCTCTTCAATAAACTCCTTAACTTTATTATATATTCCATTGCGTAGGCCAGGAAGAGGTCGGACGATTTGGTCATATGCTTCTTCCGTATCTGCATTAAGACTTATAGACACAGAATCAATCAATCCTTTAAGCTCAGGAAGGATATTCCTCTTATTAATAACATTGCCGTGTCCGTTAGTATTTAATCTAACTTTTCCTCCTGCTTCTTTAATCTTTTTGGAGACTTTTTTGATTGTATCTAGCCTTAACGTTGGTTCGCCATATCCGCAAAAAACTATTTCATCATATTTTTTACAATCATCGATCGAGTCCCACACTTCTTCGGACGTGGGTTCGCGGTCAAGTTTTAGGTTGTAGCCTTGCACTACTGGTCGAGTCAATCTAGTGCAAAACGAACAATCGGCTGTGCATCGTGTTGTTAGGTTTAAGTATAGCGAGTTACGAATTTGGTATGATACGGTTCCTGTTTTAGCTTCCTTGCCTATTCCAAACAATTCAAAGAAATTGAGCGTGGTGGTGCGTTGAATATCCTTAATGTCAAGCCCGCGAACATCAGCAATTAGTTGAGCTGTATGTATGACATAAGATGGTTCGTTTCGTTTGCCACGCTTTGGTACTGGAGCAAGAAATGGGCAATCAGTTTCAACGAACAATCGATCCGCAGGAATTGTCTTAGCAATAGCCCGAAGTTCTTCTGACTTTTTGAAAGTGACCGAACCGGAAAAAGAGATATAGAAACCCATCTCAAGTGCTCGATCTGCAAGTTCTTGATTTCCTGAAAAGCAATGAAAAATTCCCGAGCGTGCGAAAGGATCTTTGGGAAAATAGTCAGAAAGTATAGCAATAGCATCTTCGTTGGCATCGCGACAGTGAACAATAATTGGTTTTTTTAGTTCACGTGAAAGTTCAACTTGTTTACGGAGATGCTCCTTCTGTTGGTCGGGAGGAGAATAGTTTTTGTAAAAATCGAGGCCAATTTCTCCAAGAGCGATCATTTTAGGATGTGCAAGTAGTTGCTTGAGTTGATCATAGGTTTGATGGTCTATTTTTTTCACATCATGTGGATGTACTCCGGCGGTTCCATATATAAAATCATAGCGTTCTGCCAGTTCCATAGAACGCAAACTACTCTCGATATCGCATCCAACATTAAGAACGTAATCAACTCCATTATCTTTAGCGCGTTGTATAACCTCAGAACGGTCATCGTCAAACGCATCCATATCTATGTGAGCATGCGTATCTATAATCATCTTACCCTAATTCCTTGTCTTGGCATGGGGTCGAACCCGGCTAATATGATTTGGCCATTGTTGTTAGCGGCTAGTAACATGCCTTGTGATTCTACACCCATTAATTTTACTGGTTTTAAGTTGGCAACCAAGATGATAGTACGGTTGATCAATTGATCTGGTTCGTAGCATTCCGCTATCCCTGCCACGACTTGCCGTACTTCGGTGTCAATATCGACTTTTAGTTTGAGAAGTTTTTTGGATTTTTTGATCCTTTCTGCCTCAATAATTTTCCCTGTACGGAGGTCAATTTTCATAAAATCATCTATGAGTACTTGATCACATATGCCCTCTATTTCTGTATGTGAAGATGGTTTTTGATCTTTGTCATTAGGTGATTCGACTGAGTTGAGAATTTTTTCAGCATCTTTGTCGTCTATGCGAGGAAACAATTGCAAACCCGGTCGAATTTTTATCCCTGATTTGATACCTCCCCAGGTTTTGAGAGATTCCAGTCCCTGCTCATCTATCGAGGTTTCAATACCTAGTTGTTCCATCATGGTTTCTGCGCTTTTTGGCATAAAAGGATAAATAAGAATGGAAATCGAGCGGATACACTCCGCTGTATTGTACATCACCGTTGCGAGTCTTTGTTTACCACTTTCTGTTTTTATGAGGTTCCAAGGGCTATTGGTGTCTATGTATTTATTTGTTGCATCTACCAAAAGCCAGATACGTTCAAGAATTTTATTGTAAGCCAGATCGCCATATAGTTTTTGCACAGCTTCAGTCCCCATCTGGAACTCATTTTTGAGATCGCCATCTTCATCACGCGAATTTGGTTCCGGTATAATTCGATCGTGGTAGCGTTTGATCATGCTCATTGTTCTGTTGAGAAGGTTTCCAAGGTTATTGGCTAAATCACTATTTATGCGACCGATCAATGCTTTGTGCGAAAAATCTCCATCCAATCCAAAAGGTACTTCACGAAGAAGAAAATAACGGATCGCATCAACGCCAAACTGGTCCACAAGTAAGTTAGGTTCCACCGTATTGCCAACCGATTTAGACATTTTGTGACCATTTATTGTCCACCACCCGTGCGCAAAAAGATTAAGCGGTGGGTCGAATCCAATTGCCTTGAGCATGGTTGACCAGTAAACAGCGTGCGTTGTGAGGATATCTTTTCCTAGTAAGTGATGATTAACTGGCCAGAAACCAGTAGACCCTATTTTCTCCAGTGGACCATGTGCTGAAATATAATTGATGAGGGCATCAAACCAAACATAAGTTACATAGCCTTCATCGAAGGGGAGGGGGATTCCCCAGGGAAGCCTTTTTTTCGGTCTCGAGATGCATAGATCACCAAGGGGTTTTTCGAGAAAACCAAGAACCTCATTGCGGCGTGACGTAGGCTGTATAAACTTGTCATTTGATTTGATATGTTTCTTCAGCCAGTCTTGATATTGTCCCATTTTGAAAAAATAATTGTGTTCCTGAATCTTCTCAACTTTACGCTTGCATTCAGGGCAATTACCATTAACGAGATCCTTTTCTGTCCAGAACCTTTCATCCGGTGTGCAATACCAGCCTTCGTAACTATCTTTATAAATTTCTTTGCGGTCATAGAGTTGTTGCAGAAT
>JYMV01004783.1_pt1 | contig 13139 bp, 7 predicted proteins | sample 338911 | NCBI WGS metagenome assembly JYMV01 (sample SAMN03354496, study PRJNA234377) | hydrothermal vent metagenome | biome: Deep sea; feature: Hydrothermal plumes at the Eastern Lau Spreading Center, Western Pacific Ocean; material: Seawater | place: Tonga | collected 2009 | depth 2000 m m | reverse complement strand
AAAAATTGGCAGAATCAGTTGCGAGCTATTCAGTCGTGCCGAGCGGGTCAGATCTCGTACCACCGGGTGATATCTTAGACGTCGCAGACGGGTGGTCGGAAATGATGAATCGGAAAACATGTCTTTTGAATGGGCCGCTGATCTGGGATTGTGGGCTGCAGGACCTTAGACTGTGCAGGGTATCGTTGGGCTTGACTCAGTTACTGCACATCAAATTTCGGGCAGACGCCAAATGGGAAGTCTTTTCCATTATCCCACGTTCGACCGTCTACCGTCTACCGTCCTGTCGAGCACAGTCCCCGATCCCGATTTTCGATAGGTTCAATCCGTCCGGAAACCAACCACAACTCCTGTTATAATCCAGGCCTAGCCATTACAACACCGCACGTGAGGAGAGTTTATTTTGACAGGCCAAACAGCGGAATACGTCCCACTGGCCCACGACACCAACCAGGCCAAAGGCATCGCCCGTTACGCCATCGAAATGGTCAATCAGCGCTACCCGGGACCCAGCCGGCAGGTGCTGGACAAAGTCGAACAGTTTCATCGTGACAGCGTCGCTTGCGCTGTTTCGGCCATCGCTCAACGAGCAAATGCCCCGCTCATTTTGCGGCAGGATGCGTGGTGTTATGCCGGTAACTACCCAGACGGCGTCACTTGTTTCGGGTCCACAACGAAAGTTCCACCTGAAAAGGCCGTCGCCGCCAACTGTTCGGCAGTGCGGGAATGGGACGCCAACGGGACCAATTTTGGCTTCAACCCGGCCATTGGAAATACTCGGGGGGAATTCGGACACAATGACTTTTATCCAGTGGCTGTCGCAGCAGCACAGATTGCCGGATGCGATGGCAAACAGACATTGTACGCCATGGTCTGTTTGGATGAAATTCGTGGACGTTTAGCAGAAGCTTTTGCACTTCGTGACTACAAAATTGATCACGTGGTACATGGTGCCATCGCTTCGGCGGCAGTCTACGGAGCAATGCTGGGGGCTACAGTGGATCAAATCGAATCCGCAATCGGTACGGTGGTAGCACACTACATTCCGTTCCGTGCCATTCGGCATGGAACGCAACTTTCCGATTCCAAGGGCGCTTCTGCTGCACTCAGCGCCGAAGTGGCCGTGACTGCAATGCGCCGAGCGTTACGAGGGTTTGTCGGCCCGGCAGATATCTTCCGAAACCCTCAGGCAATCTTCTGCTTGTTCGAGGCACCCGAGCAGCCGAATTCCAGCCCCTTCGACTTGCGGTTTTGCACAGGCGGAGACGATTTCGCGGTGATGGACATGCACTTCAAGATCGGACTGTATGAACATCAGTCAGCGGGAGCAATCCAAGGATTGATTGATGTGCTGAGCGCAAACCCGCAGTTGCTGGACGATGTTGCTGCCTTCCAGAAAATTCGGATATCCATCTACCAGCCCGCTTTCGGAATCATTGGTGATCCCGCTAAGCGCAATCCTCGCACTCGTCAAAGCGCAGATCACTCCATACTGTACATCATCGCCACTGTGTTGAGGAAAGCGGTTGAAACACGGGCGACGGATTGGGAGACACTCATGCTTCTGCCTGAAGATTTTGACGAGCAGAGCCTTTTTCACCAAACCACTCGGCAGCTGATGGAAAAAATTGAAGTCCTCCACGGCGGGCCTGAATTCGACAAGTGTTACCCCGACGGCATTCCCACGACTTTAGAAATTGAACATGCCGCATACGGAACTTTTTCCAGTGGCCTGGTAATGTATCCGCAGGGACATGCTCGAAATCAGAGTGGCCAATTGGACAAGCTGTTAGCAGTCAAGTTTCGCCATCTGGCCAGCCACGGAGTGCCCGATGTCGAGGCTTTACACGACAGGTTTTCCGGATGGGAACGAAAGTCCGTAGAGCAAATACAGACCATTTATGAATTCGAGATGGTGGAGCGTGATTGATTCAAAGTTAAATGCGTCCCCGCTATGCGGGGTTCTGATTCTAAACAAACCCTCTGGCGTCACATCCCGTGAGGCGGTCAATCAAGTCCAGCGATTGGTGCGTCCGGCAAAAATCGGCCACACAGGGACACTCGATCCGCTGGCGTCGGGGGTCCTGGTACTCTGCTTGGGAGCTGCGACCAGACTGGTTGAATATGTCCAGCGGATGCCGAAAACCTATCTCGCAACGTTTCTATTGGGACAGTATAGCGACACGGAAGATATCGAGGGAAATGTCACTGTGCTACCGGACCCACCGATTCCAACTCGGGAACAAGCGGAAGCCGTCTTGGGAAATTTTCGGGGTACAATTCTCCAACAACCACCCATTTATTCCGCTCTGAAGATTCGTGGTCGCCGTGCTTGCGACCTGGCGCGCCAGGGCAAGCCCGTGGATCTGGAGACACGATCTATTACCATCGAGGAATTAAACATTCGCAATTACAACTATCCTCAACTGATGCTTGATGTCAAATGTGGCAGTGGCACCTACGTGCGATCTTTGGGCCGCGACATCGGTTCAGCTTTGGGAACAGCTGCCGTCATGTCATCCTTGGAGCGAACGGCGGTTGGTTGTTTCGATATCACTCAGGCTGAAACACTGGAGCAATTGAATCACTCCAATATCATGAATAAGCTGCTGCCCTCAACGTTCGCTGTCAATCTGCTAGAGAAAATGACATTAACGGAAACACAACAGGAAAGGATTGCTCGAGGCATGTCGATCGAACAACCGCCCGGAATCTCGGACACCGAGGTGGCAGCGCTGAACGCCAACGGCCAGTTGGTTGCAATTCTATCGAAACGCGGGAATGGACTGGGGCCGCTGAAAAATTTTCTCTGACTGTCATGTTAGCAACGTGCAGCGTGACCTTTCACAGTGATCCGCTTGTTATGTTCGCAGGTTTCCATCCGCGTGCGCTGGAAATAACTTGATGAATCATCCAAGGGAAACAGACCAAACAAATCCATCCACCAGGACAATTCGATGCACTGCGAACCTACGGGCAGGCTGCATAACCTGTAGAACCATCACACCCGGACTGCGGATCGGCTGGAGCCGTGAATTTGCCTGCTAACCAAGTTCCGATCGACTGGAAAAAAAGCTAAAATCCAGCAGGGGGAGTTCTTAAAGAAAGCATCCTGTCGATTTTTCACAACTCAGCGGAAATCCCTTTAGTGACTCCCTGGTAAACCGCACGGACGTCCAAGGTCGAGTTGGCCAATCACGCCCCTGCTTACCGATGTTTACCAGAGCAGAACAGGAGTTTCTTCGGGCAAGGACGGGCCCAAGGGTTCATCCACCTTTTTGACGGTGCTCGATATTCACACCGCCAAGGCTCCGCTGTCCATGTTCGAAGAACGCAGTCTGAAAGTGGATCTCTGTGCGCTGGTTCTCTGTGCGCTGGTTCTCTTCTTGTCGGTCGCCTTGCTGACCTACAACCCTGGTGATCCATTGCCCACTTGGGTCGCTCCGCTCAATCACCTCTACACGGCCGACGTGCTGGTTTATCCGCCTAAGGTGGAAACAACCAACGCGTGTGGATTCTGGGGGGCTTTAGTTGCCGATTTATTGCTTACCGGTCTCGGCTTGGGCAGTTATTTCCTGGTGGCGTCTCTGGCCATTCTTGATGTGTTGCTCTTACAACGTCGGCAGATTGATTCTCCATTAATACGGTTGGTGGGCTGGATTTTTTCGCTTGTCGGGTTCACCGCTATCGTCTCGACGATGGCACCGGGTATTTCACCCGGCCCCGTAATCGGTTCGGGAGGTTATCTGGGAGCCCTCGCTTCCGCTGCGCTGGAAGCACACTTCGCAACCGCCGGTGGCATCATCCTGGCTTTCAGCGGGGCAGTGGCAGGTCTATTTTTGTGCACCGATTACACGCTCTTGCAGGCCACCCGTTCGCTGGCAGACGCGTTGCGGCAGATTGTGCACAGCCCCAGGTTACGACCGATGGCCAGCCAAAAATCCCTGTCCACCGGTGAAGAGGACGAAGACGAGGACGACCCGGCACTCGAATACGAAGACGAGGACGAAGAAGAAGAAATTGAGGAAGTTGCGATTCGCATCCACGGCAAGCGAGTCGAAGAACCGGTCGAGGAAGAGTGGGAAGAAATCGAGGGAGACGAGGAGGAGGAATGCGACGAAGAAGAATACGTTGAGTCCGAGGAAAATGAGAATCAGCCGACGAGTTCTCGCACGAGCGTGGCCCAAGCGTTAGGCCTTCAAAGGAAGGAGGAGCCAACTCGCGAACAAGTGATGGAAGAACTGGAAGCGGCCAGCCTAAACGAAGAGCCGGTCAACTACGAGCTCCCTTCCCTGGACTTGCTGCAGTCAGGGGACGATTTCTGCTTCGATCACCAGAAAAAAGAAGTTCGCAAGAAAGCCAAGATTCTGGAACAAACGTTTAAAAACTTCGGTTTTCAAGTCAAAGTGGTCGAGGTGGAAACGGGTCCTGTGATTGCTCAATACGAAGTCGAGTTGGAGGCCGGCCTCAGGCTCTCACGTATCACTGGCCTGGCGGACGATCTGGCGATCGCCCTGCGAGTACCTACCGTGCGTATTGTCGCACCGATTCCCGGAAAAAATACCGTCGGTATCGAAGTACCCAACGAACAACGACAGTTGGTGCGATTACGTGAGGTGATGGAAGAACTGGAAGGTCAATGCGACAAGATGCACATCCCGTTATTCTTGGGGAAAGACGTTTCCGGCAATCCGCTGGTCGTTGACTTGTCGACCCTGCCCCACCTGCTGATTGCAGGCCGCACAGGAACAGGTAAGAGCGTCTGCCTGAACGCCATCATTTCTTCCATCTTGATGGTGCGGCGACCCGATGAAGTTCGCATGCTGATGATTGACCCTAAAATGGTCGAACTGAGTTGCTATAAAACCTTGCCTCACTTGATGCATCCCGTGGTGACCGATATGCGTAAAGCCGAGGCAATTTTGGCCTGGGCTGTCGAGAAAATGGAAGAACGTTACGAGTTGTTGGCCCGGGCCGGCGTGCGACACGTCAGCGTCTACAACCAGTTGGGCGAAGAGGAGTTGATGGAGCGGTTAGAACCGACAAGCGAAGACGAACAAAAAGCGATTCCCCTTCACCTGCCATTCATTGTCATTGTGGCCGACGAAATGGCAGACCTCATGCTGACCTCTGGAAAGGAAGTGGAGCAACACATTATCCGTCTGGCTCAAAAAAGCCGTGCCGTAGGCATCCATCTGATTCTGGCCACCCAAAAGCCGACCGTGGATGTCATCACGGGGCTGATTAAGTCCAACCTGCCTGCACGAATTGCTTTTCAAGTCGCCAGCCGTACGGACAGTCGCGTTGTTCTGGACGAAATGGGTGCAGATAAATTGCTCGGAAATGGGGACATGCTGTTTCTGTCGCCGGGGACAAGCACGTTGCTACGAGGACAGGGTACCTATTTGAATGACGACGAGATCGATTCCGTCGTTGATTTTGTCAGTACAGGTGAGCAACATTTCGTCAAGGAACTCGTTCATATGAAGGTCGAGGACGTTTCCAGCGACCCGTCCGAGAAGCTTAAAAATCGAGACGACCTTTATGGAGTTGCTGTGGGCATCGTGGTTCAGGAACGGCGCGGCAGTGTTTCACTCCTGCAACGTGCTCTGGGCATCGGCTATGGCCGAGCTGCCCGCTTGATCGATTTCATGGCCGAAGATGGGATCGTGGGCGCCTATGCCGGGTCACAAGCACGCGAAGTTCTGATTACTGACGAGCAATGGGCACTGATGCAAAACGGGTCAAAGGATGAATCGCCCACAGACACCAATTTCTCTCCTACAGGGATGGCCCTGACGGTGGCTGCCACCCAAAAACCGATCTCTGCTGCCGTCGGTCTCCTTGACGCAAAAATGTCCGCTGACCCCCAAAGCCAACTCCAGCACACAAAAGACCTCGAGTCAGGCCGTGACCCCTGTCAAGAACTGGAAGAAGAAGGCGCCGATGAGCAGGAGGATCACCCAGAGGAAGAAGTCGCTTCGTCTGAACGAGACGAGTACGAGGTTGATGGCAATGAAGAGTACGAAGAAAAAGATACTGATGAAGAGGAAATGAGCGACGACGAAGAGTACGAAGAAGAAAACACTGATGATGAGGAAATGAGCGACGACGAAGAGTACGAAGAAGGCGAAGCTGAAGAGGATGATGATTACCAGGACGAGGAAGCCGATTACGAGGACGAAGATTCTTACCAGGCAGAGAGCGCCTAAAACCTTCTCAGTCCCACAGTTCTCATAAGATGCCGTGGTCCTCCTGCACGAATGAAGAACTCAGGACGATACGGATGGCACACGGCGTTATCTGGAAAAGGCCCTCAAAGGTCCGTACCGACATGTAGCTGCCGAGCCGACCTACCAACGACGGCAAGCAGTTCCTCAAAAGAAATCCCAGCTTCTGGCCCTGCTCTGGCAGAGAGCTGTGAACTGGCATCATCGTCGGGGCTTCACAATAGGAACTTTTTTCGGCAGTTGCCGGTCGACCGTGTTCATTGGGTAAACTTTGCGGCTTCTACTCTACCAAACGCCCAGTTAGATCTTTTTCTACATTCACCGTACATCCGTCCGATTAAAAACCTAGAAACAGCGCTAGTCGGGAGTGACTGTTTGGGTCGAAGCCATCGGAGGGGATCGAAATGACCGCGCCAAGGCCAACATCAATGTGGCCGCTCATCAGTATTTTCTTTTGTGTCTTGACCAGCTTCTCTCTGCCGTGTTACTGGAGTTCCCGGCACGGTTTTGAGTCCGATCCGGTCGGTCTCAGGACAACTCCACCGAGAAGCTGTCTTCAAGCTGACGCTGGGGACGAAATTGCGCCCTTGCTCAAGGAATCCGAAGTCGCGGAAGTCGCTGATTGGACTCGCAAAAGATGGCTGGCCATCACCATGGTCAGCCATCCCTCTCCAGCCAGACTCCGTGTGGACCCGGCGATTCACGATGAAACCCGACTGGCCCCAACCATTAGCCAGATGAAGCGAGCTGGGCGACAGCCTCGTCTTTCGCTCTCACCGACAGTCCTGACGACGGCACAGGCGGCTCGTCTGGTAACCGATACCATCTCTTCAGTATCCACGTCAGCCGCACAGCCAAGTCGCCCGACCCCCCTGATGAAACAAAAACGTGATTCCAACGAGCACATGAGACCTCGTACTTTGAACAAAAAGTTGGACAATCGCAGTTCCGAATGGCCTCGACCCGCCACTCTCTATCTTCAGCTAGAGACCCTCGTTGATCAACTCAAAACTCACCAAGACCATCCAGAGGTACATCACTGGTGTCAACAGGTGTTGACAGAAACGGATCAACTTTGCGGAACTGGCAGCATTGGCTCCGCAGAATCCTTGCGGATATTACAACGCCTGCGAGACCTGGTAAACGACGGAAGCTACCACGTCCTGAACCTGAAGCACAGTGAACAGCGACCCGAATTGTCCCGAGTCGTCTACGCACTTCACCGCCGGTTGGATCTTTGGGAACCTCTGAACAAACTGGCTCACCATGACATCAACAGTGGTTCTTTGCCAGAAACTTCAGCAGCCGTACTGTTGAAACAAGTCCAAGCGGTCCAAACGCTCTTCGAGAAAAATGACAACGGGCCAAACTGGACGAAATATTTTCTACTGGATGAGTTGCGACAGACGTTAGAATCTCCCGGCTCCGAGTACCGGGATTCCTGTCACCTGGCCGGTCGTATTGTGGGGAGATTTGACAGCGTCCGTCTTTCGGCTGAACAGAGGACTTACATCTCGCAAACTGCCATTCGGAATTTGGCCGCGGGTCTCAAACAGTGGACCTGCTACGGAGCGGCAGATTACCGTGAACTGCTTGTCCGGTTGGAGAAGTTTGAATCAGAAGGCCGCGTATCTGATGAAAAATTCATCGCCACTCAAACTTGTATCTATTCTCGCTCACCTCATGAAGACTTCGCCAAGGCCGGAAAAACGCTGGACCAGCACTGGAGGAATGCCAATCTTCGTGTTGCAATTCACCAACGGTTATTGAATCGATATTTGACGGCAGACAACGGCTCCGAAGACACGATTCGCGGGTTCTATTCTGGATCTCACATTCATGGTTCCAGCTGGACCAACAGAAGACTGAAGTGGAGCTTCGTTCCTGATCCCAATCGGATACGACTCAACCTGCAAGCCGAGGGGAACGTCCGCACACGGACAACGGCCAACTCGGGAAGCGTCCGGACGACGAACCAAGGGAACTCCACTTTTCAGGCAAAGAAAAGTATTGTCTTGGACCAGCAAGGTTTGCAGCACAACGAGACAACGTGCTCCGCCAAGAACCTATCGAAGATCCTCAGTGTTCACACCCAATACGATAGCCTTCCTTTGTTGGGTGACTGGGCGCGTTCTCTGGCGAAGTCACAGGCTAAAGAAAATATAGGTCCAGTTCAGGAATATGCCGAGCGGCAGGTGGCGCAGAAGGCAAAACGTGAACTAGATAAAGAATTTGATCATCAACTCGGGCAATTGAAAAGAAAGTACTTAAACCACATCGTTCCGCTCGCCGACTTGGGATTGGAACCGAAGCCGATCCACCTGCAAACCACTGATCAAAGAATCATCGCGCGTTACCGGCTGGCGGGCCATCATCAACTGGCTGCCTATTCACCCCGGCCCCAAGCTCCCTCCGATAGTCTTCTGAGTGTTCAATTGCATCAGTCCGCACTGAATAATCTTGTCGAGCAATTGTACCTGAACGGAAAAAGATTCAAACTCGAAGATCTCTATGTTCATTTCGCTCGACAAATGGGGGGGAAAGAGCCGTCGATACCTGATGATTTGCCCACTGGAATCGAGCTTCGTTTCGCCCAACAAGAACCGTTGCGGTTCACTTTTCATAACGGCCACGTGAGAGTCACCCTACGTCTTTTCTCTTTGACTCGAGGCCGTCGTGATCGTTGGCGAAACGTCACTGTACATGGTGACTACCTCCCAAATCCCTCAGCCATGCAGGGAAGCCTGGTGCGAGAAAAAGGGATTCAACTTACTGGTCGCCGCCTTGGGTTTGCAGATCAGGTGGCTTTACGAACAATTTTCAGCACGGTCTTCTCGCGAAATCGAGAATACACCCTTCTAAGCCAGCAATTGGCACAGGCTCAACAGTTTCAAGACCTCAGGATCCATCAGTTCGTCATTCGCGATGGCTGGATCGGCATCGCCTGGGGCCGCCCGCGCTTGGCTAGCCGGTAACTTCTCTTACCTCCGGCAGCAAATCAACAAACCGGCTCAAAAGCTTGTTGACGCCAAAGAATGGCGGAAAATGTGCCGATAAACGGAAAGTTCTGTGTAATACGCAACCATTGAACAGACTGTGTATTCATTGCAGTCCTCTTTTTTTAACATCCGATACCTCGGAAAGATGGCCATGGCGCACGTCTCTTCACTCCCGGACACAACCAACATTCAACGTCCTAACCAGGTCTCATCCAACGAGGAACTGCTGCAGCGAGCTTGCTTGTCGATTGCCGGCGGTGACAGCAGCACCATGCGAGTGCTGCCCTACCATCTGCCATTTGTGGCCGAGCGCGGTAAAGGTTCACGCATCTGGGATGCGGAAGACAATGAATACATTGACCTGAACATGGCCTACGGACCGCTCATCTTTGGTCATTGTCCAACCAAAATAGTCGAGCGCGTGTTTGACCAAATTAGTCAACGAGGTAGTCAGCTTGGATTTCCCTCGGAAATCAACACTCGCGTTGCAGAAAAGATCAAGCACCTGTTTCCAAGCATTCAACTGATGCGCTTCGCTAATAGTGGAACAGAGGCTATTGCGTCATCCATTCGCTTGGCCCGTGCCTATACGGGACGTCGAAAAATCATTATTTTCGAAGGACACTATCACGGATGGAGCGACGCGACATTTCACCGCTACCACGCGCCGTTGGAAGAACTCCCCTCAGCAGACTTCGGACCCGCACTCCCGGGAACTTTGGGGATGAACGGTGCTCCGCACGACTTGGTAGCTGTGCGCTGGAATAATCTGGACGCGCTGGCGGGCTGTCTGGAAAGCGATCCTCAGGCCTTTGCCGGATGTATCATGGAGCCCGTGATGGGGAACGCTGGTGTCATAGCGCCGCAGTCAGGCTTTCTTCAACAGGTTCGTGAACTGCTTCATCATCACGGCAGCCTGTTGATTTTTGACGAAGTTATCACAGGCATGAGGATCGCTCCGGGCGGTGCCCAGGAACTCTTCCAGGTACAGCCGGACATCACTGTGGTCTCCAAGGCGCTCGGTGGAGGTTACCCAGTGGCCGGTTTTGGCGCGTCGCGAGAAATCATGGATTTGATCGTTCAAGGAACACTCTTTCATGGCGGAGTTTATTCGAGCAATGCGGTGGTAATGTCTGCCGCGGAGGCGGTCTTGGATGAGATTCTTGCAAACAGCAGACAAATTTATGACCATTTGTACGCAATTACCAATCGGCTCGCCGGAGGTTTGCGAGATATTCTGTCTCGGTCGGGAATATCCCACGTGGTGCAAAATGTCGGACCCATGTTTTCTGTCTTTCTGACTCGAGGAAATGTGGAAAGGTTGTGTGAATACCGAGATGTTCGCCAGCATTGTGATTTCGACCGTTACATTGAATTGCAGCATCGGTTGCAGCAATCGGGTGTCTATTTTCACCCTAATCAGTTCGAACCGATGTTTCTTTCAACCGCCCACACGACTCACGAGATCGACTTGGTCCTAGATCGATTTGAAGAGGCCGTGCGATGTCGACTTGTAGCATAGAATCGAAACTGAGCCCCCTACCGCTTCTGGCAGCCGCCGAAAGTTACCAGGGATCGATGATTGACCTGGAACAGGGTCGCATCATCCGACCGGACAGTTTTCGCCGCGGATGGTCCGCATTAACGGTGTCACTTGCGCAGCGGGGCCTGGTAGAGGGTCAACGCGTTGTCCTTGCCGTTAGCAACGGGCCGTCTTTCATCGCATCTTTGTTGGCAGTGATCAAGTGCGGAGGATCTCCAATCTTGGCACACGCCAAGTCACCTCCGGCAGAACTCGTGCGAACGGCCCGACATTTTGGTGCCCACCACATTCTGAGCAGTGAATGGAAATTCAAAGACTTTCGAGAGGCTGCTGACGGCGCAAACAGGCTGGATTTCGCATGGTCAGACTTGGTGTGGGCAGACGTTTCTGATGACTTGGAACACTCCGGGCCACCACTCGTAGGCGTACCGCTCCATCCGACTTCAGGAACGACGGGCCGGTCAAAGATTGCCGTACGACCCGCCGAAGTCGCTCTGGCCGAGGCGAGTCACTACATCGACGCAATCGGGATTGATTCCCAGGATGTTGTCCTGGTCGCCACTCCTCAAAGCCATGCTTACGCCTACGGGATGGGTGTTATGGTTCCGCTGTTGAGTGGAGCGAGTATTGTCACCATGCGGATGTTCAATCCACTCTTGGTCCGGCGGGCTTTTACAGACCACCAGGTAACCATCTTTCCGGCGGTTCCCGCTATGCTCGACATGCTTTTGTTAGAACCGGCCGCCGAGTTGGGAATTACGGCCCGGGCTTTGTTCAGTGCCGGCGCCCCACTTTCTCAGCAAACCGCTTCTGAATTTCAGCGGAGGACCGGTCTGACCGTCCGCCCGCTGTATGGAACTACTGAAACAGGGGGGATTTCCGTAGGTTCCGAGGAACACGGTCGAGTCGCCGGTTGTGTGGGACCTGCCATGGCGGGTGTTGAAGTGTTCGTCCAACCCCACGACGAAGACCAAGTTGCAGGACTCGGTCGTTTACTTGTTCGTAGCCCTTCCATGATGGCTGGTTATCTGGAATCCGGCGGTGTCAACACGTCCTCCCTAGTTGACGGTTGGTTCGAGACGGGAGACTTGGCTTCTCTTGACCCCCAAGCGGCGATTTGCCTCAGTGGCCGTCAAACCGACCTCATTAACGTGTGTGGAATGAAAGTCGTGCCCAGCGAAGTGGAAACTGTGATTGCAGCAATACCAGAGGTTGCCGAAGTCAAGGTTTACGGTACGGACACTGTCAAGGCCGTAATTGTTCCTGAAGGGAAGATCGATCAGGCAACCGTACACCGCCACTGTGAACAACAACTGGTTTACTATAAACGTCCAACCCAACTCACGCTGATGGCCGGACTACCGAAGACACCCAGCGGTAAAGTCATCCGGGATCAATTGCCCTGATACTAGATGAGTTCCATTTCACTGAGCACAAGAGGGACCGCTAGTGGAACACCGTTCAAATTCCATGACTGCGGAACTTGTCTTTTTTTCGTTGCTGGTCCCAGTGTACCTCTTCCTGCTGTTCATCTTTTCGTCAGTCACCACAGAATCCCTTTGATAGCAACATCACCAGACAAGTACTCCTGAGACGCGAGTCACTCTTGATACAGTGCTCCTGTTTCTTGAATTATCCCCGGAGTATACAGTTCTTACCACCCAACCACAGGACAAATCAGCCATCAACGATTCTATTGAACACAAACTGAGCCAGATATGGCGGGACATCGTAGAACATGAAGTCGGTGCCGACGAGGACTTTTTCCTGAACGGGGGCGACTCGTTAAAGGCAATGCGACTGTTAACACAAATTGAAAGCAGTTTCGGCCAGCGGATCGGTCTATCCACGCTTTTCCAGTCACCAACAATTCGCCAACTGTCCTCCGTGTTGAATCAATTTCGCGCGCCGATGTCTGAGAGCCCGCTAGTTCCTCTTCGTGTAGAGGGTGATCAAACACCCCTTTACCTAGTCCATCCTGGAGGTGGGGGCGTGTGGTGTTACCGGGAATTATCCCAGGCATTACCTTCCAACCAACCCTGCTACGGATTGGAGGCTCAGGGAAGTGACGGTCTAAGACAACCACTGGATTGTGTGCACAAGATGGCCGAAAACTACTTAGCCGCGATCCGCCAACAAAGACCTCACGGACCGTACGCCCTGGCTGGATGGTCTTTCGGAGGTCTCGTGGCATTTGAAATCGCCCAACGACTCCAGCAGGAACGTGAACGGGTTGATTTGCTGGCCATCATCGACTCGGGAATCATCTACTCTTTCGCCCTCTTACGAGCCATTCTGCCTGGCTGCCAGTCCGTGTTCACTTTTTATTCTAGACTTGATCGTGAGGAAATGTTACCGGTATTCATT
>JYMV01024495.1_pt1 | contig 13141 bp, 13 predicted proteins | sample 338911 | NCBI WGS metagenome assembly JYMV01 (sample SAMN03354496, study PRJNA234377) | hydrothermal vent metagenome | biome: Deep sea; feature: Hydrothermal plumes at the Eastern Lau Spreading Center, Western Pacific Ocean; material: Seawater | place: Tonga | collected 2009 | depth 2000 m m | reverse complement strand
TCCTGTTAACTTTTTTTCTAAAACCATGTCCTTCATCAGAAAAAATTAGATAGTCTACATAAACCCCATTTTCTGTAACTTGTTCCACCATCTCATCACTTTCTACTTGATTATATTTGAGCAGGTACCCAGCTGCCATGGAAACCAAACGGCACCCTTTGGGGTAGTTTAATTTGGGCTATTGGTCCTGACTTAATGTTTTGCGCATTAAAAATAACTAAATCACTTTTATCTGAAGCTTTGTCATAAACATATGCCATCAAATAACCTTCATCTTCGTACTTTTGATTCTCAGAAGGAATAAAAACAGGTTCTGCGCCCCTCTTGCCTTCACCTAGCTCATATACTTCATTTATATTCTTAGTAAAGTCATACTTTATAATTCTTCCAAAATCAGGTTTTTGCTGTGATCCAGTGCCTAGTGAATATCCAAATTGATTAAATTGACCATTTAAATTTGGATGCATTCTTGGAAATTCTGCAGGAAGGTCATCTAGTTGTTGTTCGGAAGCATTGCCATTAGATAAATTCAAAGACCATCTAGTTAAAAGAGGTGGGAACTCTGTAAACGGACCATTCCAATCTTCATCAAACACCCTTTGGTATCTCATGGCATCGACTATGACATTGCCTTGGTGGTCTTCGTAGGCGTTTACAGTGTGGAAAAAATAACAAGGATCTATATTAAACCACTTAATTTCTCCATTATTGCTCTTCCTATTTAAAAGGCCAATCCTTGCCTGATGATCATCGTTCCAAGAAAAAGGGAAATAACCAGTGCCTAATTTGTAAAGACTAAAAGTGATTGAGAGATCTAACACCAACACATAATTTTCAGTGATCGCACATTCGTGCAACATTGTGCCGCTGGATAAAGGTAATAAATCCGTCCTCTTTACTCTTCCATCCTTGCCAACTACAACGTAATGAGCTTCGTAGGATCCCCTTGGAAAAGCATAAGTAATGCCATGTAATTCTTTTGATTGAGAATCAAACTTAGTATGGGCAGTAAAACCTGTCTCTAGAGTTCCATGAAATGGATCTGTATCTAAAGAGTTGAGTTGTTGATCTACCTCTACAGGCATATTTCCAGCTTCTACGATGGCATAAATTTTCCCCGCATGAGAAATCACATGTGTATTAGAAGCATTGCCTCCTACAAGCCTATTTCTGTACCAAATAGCTTCTCCTGCATCAATTTTTACACCATGGAGCATCCCTTCTCCCTCGAACCAGTGATACTTTTTAACATTTGGCTTACCCATAGGATTAGGTCCATTTCTTAAGTAGAGTCCTGATAACTCTTTTGGGATGCTTCCAACTACCTCTAGTTTGTCTTCAGAGATTAATTCTTTTACAGGGGCATAGTTTCCTTGAAGGTAATAATTTTCTTTACTACCTATGATTCCGAATCTATTTAATCCCCAACCTAATACAGCGGCAGAACCAAGGCCTAATCCTGTAACCTTCAAGAATTTTCTTCTATCCATTAATTTAAATAATAACTGTAATTTAAATGTTTTTCTAAATAAATTGAACTATGTTGTTTCTATCCTACAGCCATTTTGTTTTCGCTTCTTAAACTTTTATTATTGAATAAGACTTGATGTAACATGCTCATAAGCATCATCAACACTGCTCGTAATAAAGAACAGATCTAAGTCCTTCCTGTCTATTGTTCCAAATTCAACTAAAGTTTCAAAATTAATTAATTTGTTCCAATACTCTTTCCCAAAAAGGACTATAGGCAAATTTTTCTTAATTTTTTCAGTTTGGATAAGTGTAAGAATTTCAAAAAATTCATCTAAGGTTCCAAATCCCCCTGGCATAATTACGAGGGCTTTTGCCAGATAAGAGAACCAAAATTTTCTAGTAAAAAAATAATGAAATTCAAAATCTAACCCTGGACTAACATATGGATTAGGTCTACTTTCAAAAGGTAAGGAAATTCTGAAGGCAGCGGTTTTACCTTCTGCTTCGCTTGCCCCACGATTGGCTGCAATCATGATACCCGGACCCCCACCTGAACAAATGACATATTTTTGGTCTTCCTGAGTTAAATTCTTAGACCATTCTGTCAATCTTTTTGAGAGCATTCTTGTGGCATCGTAGTACTCAGCTAATTTAGGACTTTTACTTCTTCCTTTATTAAAGCCTTCTTTGCTACTTAACTCCTCAGGTGACGGTGCTCTTGCTGATCCAAAAATTACTATGGTGTTCGTTACCTTTTGTTCTTCAAGTTGTTTTTTTGGATAGAGATATTCAGATAGAATCCTTAAAGTACGTGCATCTTTACTATTTAAAAAATCTAAATTTTTGTACGCTTTTTCTGTTTGGAGATCTTTTGTATTGTTAGTTTTATTCATATTCTAACTATACTTCTTTAGCAGATTTTTTACAGATGTAAGAGGATATATAGGTAGAGCTGCTAAGTAAGTATATAAAGTCTAAAAGAGGTGGTGGACCCTCTAGCTAAAAATTGGAACCAACTCCTAGCAGCTAAGCTGGTCTTTTTCTTCTAGTTTGGCACCCAAATCTCTTCCTTTTTATTAAATCTATCAGCTGCTTCTATTACATTATCTTTGTTCAATCCTATTGGTTTTAACAATGCTACATGAATACAGTCCACCTCTTCTTTACGAGAAACACAATATGTTTTTCCTTCACCAACTTTGTTAAAACCTAGTTTTTTTAACACATTTGCTGAAGCAACATTTCCTTTCATGTAATTTGCTTTAATTTTTGGTGAACTTAATTTTTGAGTAGCATAATGAAGCAATCCCTTGCCTGCTTCTGTAGCGTAGCCTTGACCCCAATAATCCCTTCCCAACCAATATCCAAATTCATAAAGCTTATCTTCGTCTTGCGCTAATCCGATACCACCAATCAATGAATTATCTAAATATACATTCAAACTGAATTCCTTCTGATGAAGTTTTTTAAACCAAGCTTCAGCATCATCCTCAGTGTAAGGGTGAGGGACGTTGCATAACCATTTCGCTACTTCCCAATCCCCTATGCGAGAGACAAGTAATTCTTTATCTTTATCACTTTTGCTGGTTTTTTTTAGGACTAATCTGTCTGTGCTAATCTCTATCATTTCCTTTTTTAGAGAAAGATTTTGTGTAAGTACCCATGTCAAAATAATCTCGCCAAACTTTAATTTTTCCCTCTTCCATTTCAAAGACACCACAGCAAGGTAAGTCCACTTTAATATCTCCTACTTCTGTTCGATCAAGACGTTCGGCAATTACAACATCACCTTCACCAATTATGTTTAGAGTGTCCCAATTAGTTTTTGTCCAGTTAGATATAAAGCTTCCAATAAATTGTTTTAGTTGTTCTTTTCCTTGGACTGGCTGAGTGGGCATATTGTAGTAGATGCCATCTTCAGAGAAATAGCCTACCAACTCATCCGAATCCAGATTCGACCAAGCCGCGATGAAATCTTTGATTGTTTGCACATTATCAGACATTTAAACTCCTTAAATTGGTTAACAAAGATATTAGTTTTTTATTCTACCCACTTATTTTTTCAACAGAAGGGGTAAATTGGACTAGGCGATGGAGCTTCGATGGGAAAGTTGGAACAGACCTATTCTTCTTTTAGAAGAAATTTCGTTCTATTACTTCACTATATCTTAAAATAACAAAAGTTTTAGGAGAACTAAATCACTAATTATGGCTCAAGACTTTATAAAACTTATCGGTAATACCCCTTTGATAAGATTGAATGGTCCGTCCGAGGAGACTGGATGTGAAATTTTAGGAAAAGCAGAATTTCTAAATCCAGGGGGCTCAGTAAAAGACCGAGCTGCTTGGTATATAGTTAAAGATGCAATTGAAAAAGGTGAGCTACGGCCCGGAGGTACCATAGTAGAGGGAACTGCAGGAAATACGGGTATAGGACTTGCCTTAGTGGCTAATTCGTTAGGATACAAATCAACAATAGTAGTACCTGAAACTCAAAGCCAAGAAAAACTACAACTTATCAAAGCCTGTGGTGCACATCTTATAACTGTACCAGCCGTGCCTTACAAGGATGAAAAGAATTATGTCAAATTCTCAGGGAAGTTAGCCGAAAAGCTCAATAATGAAAACTCTCAGGGTGCTATCTGGGCTAATCAATTTGATAATAAAGCGAATAGAAAAGCTCATTATGAGACTACAGGACCTGAGATATGGTCACAAACTGAAGGCTCCGTTGATGCCTTCGTCTCGGCAGTAGGCACAGGTGGGACAATTGCAGGAGTAAGCATGTTTTTAAAGGAAAAAAATCCTAACATAAAAATATGTCTTGCAGATCCCCCTGGAGCTGCGCTTTATAACTACTATGTTAATGGAGAACTGAAAGCTGAAGGATCCAGCATCACTGAAGGTATCGGGCAAGGTAGGATAACTTCTAATCTGGAAAACATAGAAATTGACAAAGCCTTTTTTATACCGGATCAAGAGTCCATTGATACTATGTTTCGTATGATCAAAGAAGAGGGGCTGTTTTTGGGCAGCAGCTCTGGAATAAATGTAGCAGGTTCAATCAGGTTGGCTAAGGAAATGGGTTCAGGTCACTGCATAGTAACGGTGTTGTGTGATTCGGGAACCCGATATCTCTCAAAATTATTCAATCCTGAATTCCTAAAATCGAAAGAGTTAGAACCTCCGGAGTGGTTAGTTTTCTAAAACAGGTTTTTTTCTTTCAATAATCTAGTTAGAATCGTGAAAAGCTCGTAAAGCTTTTTTGTCTACTTTGCCTATATCCAATAAAGGAAGTTCTTCAAGCAGTAGAATTTGTTTTGGAATCTTGTAATTTGCCAACCGCTGTGCAACAAAAGCGCGGAGTTCATCAGGCTTGGGTGTGTCCTTTTCAGTCCCCATTACATAAGCAATACCAACCTCTTGAAAGGTCAGATCAGGTACGCTGATCACAGCGGCCATCTTAACATTCTTGTGTTCCTCCAAAGCCAACTCAACCTCGCGTGGGTAAACGTTGTAACCTCCACTTTTAAACATCTCACTTATTCGTCCCACAATCTGAATGTTACCGTCTTGTAGTTGTATGGCCAGATCGCCCGTGCAAAACCAGCCATCCTCTGTGAAAGCCGCTGCGGTTGCATCGGGATGTTTCCAATAACCTACCATTGTGAAGTCGCCTTTTACCTGAATTTCTCCGGGCTCATCAGTTTCTGCCAATCTTCCATCTGGGTGCCAGATACGTAATGGTTGACGCGGGTCTGGAGTTCCGATGGTATTGGCTAATACTTGTACAGAATCATGCAAACCACTATAGGTGACTCCTCCTGTGGTCTCGGTCATTCCATAACCCATGGTACAACGAGTACATTCAGTTTTTTCCATCAATGTTTGGAGTAGTTCAGAGGGTATGGCTGATCCACCCCAAGCTATAAGATCTACTGAAGTAAGGTTAGTCTGAGAAAAATTCGGGTGGTTAACATACATCTGTAACATAGTCGGTACCCCTACTAATGTATTGAGTTTTTCACTTTCCATAAGTCGTAACACTTCAGATGGAGAAAACTTTTCTTGAAAATAAAGAGTTCCGCCTCCGGTTAATGTACGCCCACAGATATCACCAATGGCTCCGACATGGTTTATAGGGAAATTACAGATAATACTGCGATCACTAAGTGCTTTACGATCAACGGCAATGACATTGCAAAGGTTTGATCCCATGTGTGTCAATAATGCACCTTTGGGCCTTCCGGTGGTTCCTGATGTGTAGACAATGTAAGCAGGGTCTTTAGGAGAGATTTCAGAACGACGGACCATAAGATTGGCGTGGCTTACCTGTTGCTCCCCCTCAAGAAAGTTATCCCAACTGTAGTCAGAATAAGAATCCTCTTGCTCAAAAAGAATTAGTTGACGAATGGACTTATTAGATTTAGTTAGATCCAAAAGTTTCTCTAGGCTATTTTCAGATTGATTTCCAAAACCGAAGAGCATTGAAGGCTCGGCATCATTCAGTACATGACTAAGTTCATTCTTAGTATGCTTGGGATTTAATCCCATCCAAATTGCCCCAATACTAGTCACAGCTAAAAAATGGATGAAGAATTCAGGCCGTGGGTCACTCATCATAGCTACCCGATCCTGCCTCTCAACCCCAGCAGCTATTAAAGCTCTGGCTATGCGATCTACAAGTTTTTGAGTCTTGGCGTAAGTTAACCGAAAGTCATCTAAAATAAGAAAGTCACGATTAGGCTGTAGTTTTGCTTGACGATTAAGATGGTCTGAGATCAGATTGAGAACTGGCAAAGTGATTTTATTCACAAAGAGGTCTAAGATGAGAGCTTCAGAAAAGCTAACCAATCAGCAACTATAGCTGGTTCTTTTGTTCCTTCGACTTCCATGATCACTTCCAAGTTCATAAGGGCACTATTTTCACCACGAGTTTGTAAGTTCTTTAAGTGGAATCTAGCTCTTATTCGGCTATTAACAGGCACTGGTTTAATAATCCGAACCTTATCAAAGCCGTAGTTTAAACGATATGCAATTTTATCCTGAGGAAAGTGTAGGCTTTTAGCTAATCCTGTCAGGCAAGATAGGAGCATAAAACCCTGGACGATGGTGCCCCCGAAAGGAGCTATCTGGCGTGACAACTCTGGGTCATTGTGAATAGGGCCTGCATCTCCAGTCAGTTCGGAGAATTGATCTATAGACTTTTGGTCAATTAACTTCCAGTCACTCACTCCGACCTCTTGACCGAGTAAAGAGAAAAGTTCTGGTAACAAATGAGCTATATCTTGCTTCATATAAAATCTTTTAAATTTCAGGTTATTTTGCCTTGTTTTTGGATTAGCTTTGTTCCACTTTAATATAAGCCTTTGGTCTTGTAAGTCTCAGCAATACGATCAACAGCAACTAAATATGCTGCTAACCTTAAGTCGCTTACATCATTTCGACCATGCCATACTTCTCGTATTGCTTGATAGGCACCACACATGGTGTCATCAAGTCCCGAGCGAACTAATTCTAGTTCTTTAGCACCCTGCTTGTATTTTGTTAAAAAATCATCCGACAGTTTTGTCTTTAATCCACTCTCACTAAAGACTCTATCCAACTCTTCAACTAAAAGTTTGTTTTTTATTTCTTCTTGTCGGTTACTCATTCTCCCAAAGCGTATATGGCTTAGGTTTTTTACCCATTCAAAATACGAAACAGTAACACCGCCTGCGTTAGCATACATATCTGGGATGATGACACATCCTTTATTAATTAGGACTTGATCAGCTGGTGCAGTCACAGGCCCATTAGCAGCTTCAATAATTAAAGAAGCTTTGATTTTGTCTGCATTGGTTAAATTTATGACACCTTCAATTGCTGCTGGGATAAGAATATCGCACTCTTTCTCTAAAATAAGCTCACCATTTTCAACAAATGTTCCATCACTACAATTTTTAAAACTTCCTGTCTGATGAAAGTGAAAGCTTGCTTTTTCTATATTAATACCCTTTTCATTTATCAAGGCACCATCTCGTTCAATTATGCCGGTAATCAGAACGCCATCTTCCGTTGAGAGAAAATGAGAAGCATGATAACCAACATTACCAAAACCTTGGATAATCACACGTTTTCCCTCTAGACCATCTTTTAAATTTGCTTTTGCTACATCTTCAGGATGTCTAAAAAACTCTCGAAGGGCATACTGAATACCCCTACCTGTTGCTTCAATCCTGCCTGCTATCCCACCGACATTTAAAGGTTTGCCTGTGACACAAGCATTGCTATCAATTTCTGCTGTATTTAATCGACTGTACTCGTCAGCAATCCACGCCATTTCTCTTTCACTAGTTCCCATATCTGGGGCCGGAACATTCTGTGATGGATGGATTAGATTGCGTTTAGATAATTCGGAAGTAAAACGTCGTGTAATTCTTTCAAGTTCATGCTCTTCGTAAACTTTAGGGTCAATACGCAGCCCGCCCTTAGCTCCACCAAAAGGAACTTCAACAACAGCGCACTTATAAGTCATTAAAGCAGCTAATGCCTCTACCTCATCTTGGTTTACTTCTTTAGAAAAACGTATACCTCCCTTCACAGGCTCTATATGTTCTGAGTGTACAGAACGATAGCCGGTAAAAGTTTCTATCTTACCTTTTAGCTTTACTCCAAAACGAACAATGTAAGTTGAATTACAGACACGTATCTTTTCTTCAAGACCAGAAGGAAGATCTAGAATAGCAGCCGCTCTATTAAACATTAAATCTACTGATTCTCTAAAACTAGGTTCTACTTTATATTTCATAAGTTTTCAAATTTCTTTGTAATACTGAACGTTAATTCTAAGGGCGTGAAGTAATAATACCTAAAATACTTACTTAACCAAAAAGAGTTATGAATTATTCCAAATGGACTAGGTGGTGAAGCAAGTTGGCAAAGCTATAGTTTTATAATCAATCCTCTAAGCCTGACTCAACAACTCTTTGCGCGTACAAACGAACACGCTTATTTTCGTCCTGCTCAGCTAAAAAGTGGATCTTTGACAGGATAGAAGAATTAAGGAACGACTCCCCTGCCTTACATACATCACATTCCAATGCGTGTAGGGCATGCCAGCGAACACGGGGTACAGGATCGTTTAAGAGATTTAATATTTCCGGGACTGCCCTATGATCTGGATGTGCATCTAACAACTGAAGACATTGCCATCGGACCACTGGATTATCGTGGCTCAACCCCCATATCAGCGCTTCTAACTTATGTTCTGATACCTTTTTTCCACGTTGCTTTGATGGACGTGTTCCGGGTTTTGCTGACAACAAGTCTCCCAAGATGTATCGCTCTTTCTTTATTTTTAGACGATCAACTAGCTCAAAGAAAGGATTGCTTGTATCAATAACCTTGGAAATCTTTTTCATCTCTTTTATTTAAATATATAAGGATCCAGCGTCTGTTCAGCGTTTGCTCGATATTTATGCCATTGGCCTCCGCCGTAGTAACTCAAACTTCCTGGTTCAGCTTTGCCTTCTCCATTGTAATAAGAAATACAGTCTCGAAATGCACTGGTACTTATATCAACTGCTCTACAGTGTTCCGCGTACTCGTTCTCATGTTCCTTCTTAACGTCAACTACTCCAACTCCCTGGTCTCTCATAGTTTCTAAGATCCATATTAAGTAATCGCTATGCGTTTCTATGGCTTCCGTGAAATTAAAACTTCCACCGCCTCCTTGAGGACCGGTTACTATAAACAAATTTGGAAACCCATTACTGTGAATCCCCAGGAATGTCTTTGTACCTTCTGACTGCCATTTTTTGCGCAAGGATTGTTCGTCTTTACCAACAATCATATTGAAAGTAGCTGTTTCCTGCCATTTAAAACCCGTTGCATAAATCAACACATCCAACGGATATTCTGTTCCTTCATGAATCACTCCATTTTCATTGATTTTACTTACACCTCGAGGAGCTGTATCCACTAATGTTACATGTGGCATGTTAAAAGTTGGCAAGTATTCATCGTGAAAGGTGGGTCGTTTACAGCCATATGGATAATAAGGTTTCAGAGAAGCCGCAACCTTCGGGTCAACCACTATTGCGTCAACTCTGGCACGAATTTGTTCCATGATACGAAAGTTGGACTCTAACTGCTTTTCGATCAATTCTTCAGGAGACAACTCTCTTTCGTGGTGTTTCCTTACTTTGAAATCCTTCACCCTCCCCGACAGATAATCGTCGTTCGCTTTCATTGCAGTGCGTCCAGCTGAAATTTTAGCGAACCTAGCTCGTCTCGCTCTTGCCCAACCAGACTCCTGCTTCCAGATTTCAATCTCTTCTGGAGTTGTCTCTCGTTGGTCACGTACATCAATAGAAGATGGGGTGCGCTGGAATACATAAAGCTTTTTAACTATTTTTGCCAACTCAGGCACTACTTGGACTGCAGTGGCTCCTGTCCCAATTATGCCGACCGTCTTATTTTTTAGATCCAAGTGATAGTTCCAACGAGAAGTATGGAAGGCTTCACCTTTGAAAGTTTCCATTCCTTTAATTCTTGCCAATTTAGGTGTAGTGAGCAAGCCGTTAGCAAGAATCACGAAACGTGCTTTCATTTTATCACCACGGTTTGTCATTACTGTCCATTTCCTAGCTGATTCATCCCATACAGTCTTTTCTACTGTGGTGTGGAACAGACAATGATCATAAAAGCCAAATTTCTCGGCTAAACGTTGACAATATTCCATAATTTCGAATCCGGAAGCAAATTTCATGGTGGGGAAATAACCCATTTCTTCGAGTAGCGGTAGATAGCTGTATGATTCTACATCGCAAGCAACGCCGGGATATCGGTTCCAGTACCACGTACCTCCCACATCACCACCTTTTTCACAAAAGCGAACATTGTTGAAGCCGGCTTTCTGAAGTTTGTACCATAACAATATACCGGCAAAACCTGCTCCAACTACAAGAATTTCACACTCATCACTAAGAGAATCTCGGGGCACAGGATCGGCCGAATACAAATCCTCTAAGTAGATACTGAAATCTCCAACCATATCCATATAGTCGGCTGCCCCTCTTCTCTTTTCCTTGAACTCGCGATATTTAGCCTGCTCCTCTGCGCTAAAGACTGCTCCTTCTGGTATCTGCGGGAGAGTAGTAAGGGACTCGTCATGAAGTATTGAGTAGCCTTTGCCAGTAATCTTGTCACTTGCTTTAGATGCACGAGTATCAAATATTTTTAAGCCACTTACAGGATCAATTCGTATTGCCATAGAGTACCAGTGTTTTGTCTTGCTCTAATTTACACAGATTTAAGGATTATTCCAAATTGGACTAGGTGGTGGAGCTGAGTGGGGAATGTTGGATCCGTATAGTCGTTCTCTTAATTAGAGAATTAACTCTCTAGGCTATTGCCTTTCTTTTTGCTTATATTTTCTTGCTTTGGAGGACATACAATATTTCCGTAAGAACAAAAAACACAACAGTCTCTCTTTATTGGTTTTAGGATAGATTTGCACTCTAAACATTCATAAAAAAACTGACAACTATTTGTTGGCATTAATTCTTTTTTTTGAAAGCCACATTTAGGGCAAGTGATGGTTGAGTTGAGTTCTAAATTTCGCATAGATTTCTTACTGGTTTAACTAAATCTAAAATTGAAACCGTTAACATCAAGCTAATTGCTCCATAAAACATGTAAGTACTCCAAGAGTATTTCCACAATGGGTACAGAATGAGTAATATCAAAATGGGACTTAATACACTTAATCCACCTCTCAAATGATTTTGATGTTGATACCAAGCATAAAGGTTGATTAATAAAACAATGCTGGCAAACATGGGTAATAAAACATTGATAGCAAATCCCTCAAAAGCTGACAAAAAACCAAGTCCTAGAAGAGAAACTAGAGAACCAAGCGCTGGAAAACACGCAGGACAACTCAATGCAGCAACCCACACACCAGTAGTTCCAATTTTATCTAATGTTCTATTCATATATTATTGATTTATTAATTTATTTCTGCTCAATGGAGTAAAAGAGTTTTGTCATACTCTAATTTAAACAGTTTTGAGGATTATTCCAAATTGGTACCGCCTACACTCTAAGTTTATTTTCCTTCATCACCATTCGGAGAACAACTCATGAAAGCAGATCTTAAAGAAACCATAAGAGATCAATATCGCATGAAAACATCAATTTAATCATTCTATCGTAGAATGATTATTAAATGACTCTAATATTTAAAATTGCTAAATGGGGAACTATGTCAATAGTTGCATTCTCATTAATGTCTTGTGGTGATAATCCTTCAATAAGCGAATCATTAACCATCAACGAAAAAGAAAATTCTCTTTATACTGATTTAATATGGGAAGAAGCCACTCCTACAAATGTTGGAATTGATCCTGTCCTTCTTGAGAATTCTTTTATTTATGCACTTGCAGATGAAACATATACACAGGCAGCCATAATAATAAAGGACGAAAAACTAATTTATGAAAAATACAGAGGTTTGGAGGCGAACGAATTAGGTTTTTGGAATCAGTCTTTGACTGAACGCTTAGAGCTAGGAGTAGAAACTCCACAAGAACTTCAAGACGCCTTTATTAATAGGGATAGATATAGCCTTGCAACTTCTTGGTCAACCGCAAAATCATTTGTTGGCATTTTAATAGGTATAGCCATAGATCAAGGCTATATACAATCAGTGGATGAAAGCGCATCGACCTATATTACAGAATGGTCTAATGATAATAGGAATCAGATTACTATAAGAAATCTACTAGATATGAGGTCTGGGCTGCCAGGTCTATGTGCTACTGGTTCTCAACCAAATTATGAACTTGAGGTGTGCCCGTATTCAATACATTGGTCCGGAGGTAACCTAACTCCTGTTCAAAATCAGTTGGATGCTTGTATTAATAGAGAAATTGCTGAAACTGGAATTATTCAATCTTGGTATTCTAGTGAACGTACATGGGAAAAAGACTATTTACTTTATAGTAACTGTGATGCACAAGTTCTAGGTGAACTCCTTTTTAGAGCAACTGGTAAAGACCTCCAATCTTATGCGGACATTAATCTATTCTCCAAGATAGGATTTGAGGGTCATTGGTGGAGAGATAACGAGAATAATGGACAATCAAATGGTAACTATCTAGCGTATTGTTGTTTAGATGCTACAGCTAGAGATTTTGCTAAATTTGGTCAGTTAATTCTTAATAACGGCTCGTGGGGCAATGAACAAATTGTATCTTCATCTTATGTTGAAAAGATAAAAAGAATAGGCATTGACTCTGTTGTTGAAGAAGATGGATCATATTATAGCTATGGCATGCTTTTTTGGACACTTGACCCTACCCAGCAAGACGATGGGACAGATTTCCCACCAGCTAATAAGATTCTCCTAACTGCAGGAACTGATGGTCAGTATATTATTTTAGACATTGAAAATAATATGGTTCTTGTAAGAAACAGTCTTTACTACCCTATGCAGTTTGCTTCATTTGATAGAAAAATGATTGCTACTGGAGATTTAAATGCTATTAATTATCCCCAAACCCTGCCATTAAGCTGGTTTGGGTATTATTCTTCTTTTCACCCTTCGGTTTTTTTATACTTAGTATCAAAGTCCTTAAATTAAATGAATAAAATGTATAGGGTATTAAGGTGGTGGAGCTAG
>JYMV01010093.1_pt1 | contig 13143 bp, 9 predicted proteins | sample 338911 | NCBI WGS metagenome assembly JYMV01 (sample SAMN03354496, study PRJNA234377) | hydrothermal vent metagenome | biome: Deep sea; feature: Hydrothermal plumes at the Eastern Lau Spreading Center, Western Pacific Ocean; material: Seawater | place: Tonga | collected 2009 | depth 2000 m m | reverse complement strand
AAAACTTTTGCGTCTCTTACAAACTCTACATCTTGGGCTGGTAGTGGAAGTTGGGGTGCTTGGTATCAACCCATCATAGATGTAACAAAAAGTTATGGAGGAGTTGTGATCGCCGCAAATGCTCCAAGACGATATGTACGACTTGCAAGAACTGGGGGGTTTGAAAAAATTGATTCGTTGCCTTCAGATAGAAGAGTGTTTGTAAGTTATCCAGACGCACTCTCGGGTGGTCGTTATAGACAGCGTTTTTGGGAGTTAGCAAACCATGATGAAGATGTGACGAGTGATAAGATTGATGTTACAACAATTGATCCTGAAGATCCACTGTTACCGATTTTTAGGAGCCAGCAGGTCTGGGATGCAACAATGGCTGAATCTATCGCACTACAAAAACCAACCGTTCATAAAAAGGTGTTGCTTCTGGTTGGCCAATTTCATATCGAATACAACGGTGGTGTTATACAGGAGTTAAAAAAACGATTACCAAACGCCAGGGTTCTTTCAATTTCTATTCAAAAGGAAGTGCCCAAAGAGGCGTGGAGTGGAACCCCAATAATTGCTGATGTCATGATAGTGGGAAAAGATCCTGATCACTAAGAAGAAGACGCTCGACTAAGACGGTCGTTCACTGCAACCCACTCTGGGGTTGTTGGCGGGGTTTCCACACAAATCAACTGGGGATTCAACTTGTCTGCTTCCCGAATTGCCCCGTACAGTTTCTTTGCATATTCAGTTGCAGTTTTTGGCATTTGAATCGTATTGTGTCCCACGATCTCACCGCTCTCTAGTAGTAGATAGACAGTTTGGTTGTTCGTGTCTTGAACAATTTCTTTCTTGTTGCGTAAAACAAGTTTTGCTTTTGGCGCATAATGTTTGTCCCTTGTTCCTGGAGATTCAGATTGTGTAATTGAATCAACGCATGTTACTTCTCCGATTATCTCCGATATTTTTTGTTGACTAACTGCACCAAGCCGTAAAATCTTGGAATCTTTAACCATAGATAAAACCGTTGATTCAATTCCATCACGGCATGCACCACCATCTAAAATATAAAGCGAGTCTCCAAAGTCATCGTGTACATGCGCGGCGGTGGTTGGAGATATGAATCCAGAAATGTTTGCCGATGGTGCGGAAATTGTGCTCCCAAACGCAATTAAGAGCTCTCTTGCAACCTTGTGGTGGGGACTTCTCACGGCGATGGTATCTAGCCCGCCACATGCTTCTTTTGGAACGGATGGGTTTCTTTCTAAAATAATAGTGAGTGCCCCGGGCCAAAAAGTCGTTGCCAGTAAATCGCACCGACTGTCCCAACCAGTTGTAATTGTTTTTGCGGCTTTTATATCAAGCACGTGAGCAATCATTGGGTTGTTGTTTGGTCTGTTTTTTAGTGTATAAACACGCGATATCGCTGTTCTATTTCTCGTGTCACACCCAAGACCATACACCGTTTCTGTGGGGAACCCCACCACGCCGTTGTTCTTCAAAATGTTTACAGCATTTTGAATATTTGTTTGTGAAGCACCAACAATTGGCATGTTAATAATCCAAAGCAATTGCATCGTCAAAAATGATTTGATGCATTTCTAGAGTCGTTCCCGATGCCAAATATAGCGAGGCTAAAGCAGAATTAAAATTAACCGCCGAAGTAAACTCGGCGATTCGAGCATTTGCTAAGCCCGCTTGTGTTTGTAGTTTTAAATTTAGGAATGTTGGTGTCAGCCCAGCAAGTGTATCCTCCTCAACCCGTAATGCCCGAAGGTTCTCTGCCTGTGCAATTCTAAAAGATTTGTTTGCTGAAACCAGTGCTGCATTTGTTGCAACGTTTCTCATTGCTACTTTTACTTCCAAGATAACTTGCTGGATCGCCTTGTTATATGTTGTAATTGCTGCAACGCGTTGCAGCCTTGAAGACCTGTATCCTGCTTTGGAAAATCTGTTGTCAAGTGGTTGTTCAAACGAAAGCCCTATTAGATGGTTGATATATTCGCCGCTGAATACTTCTGAGTATGCGTTTCCAACTCCAGAATCAAGTCCGTAAAAAGAAAGTTGTGCTTGTAGATCAAGTTGTGGAAGAGTTGCGTTTTTTGCAACATTGACTTTGATGTTTTGGCTATCGACTGAGATTCTAAGACTCTGGAGATCCGGTCGATTTGCTGCGGCAGTTAAAATAGTGTCTCGAAGTGATAGGTGTATATCTTCTACCTTAATATCTCCTTTGGGACAGAGAACCGTCGTTGTTTCTATCGCAATCGCGGGGTTATTCATCAATAATTTGAGTTGGTCTGATGCGTTTTGGACTTCTGCCTGTTGAGAAATCACGTTTGCTGAACGCTGTTTTACTGTCGCAACTGCCTGTGCATAATCCGATTCGCTCGTGTCGTAGGCTCGACGCAATTCAAGAATTTCTACAATAGATTCTCCCTGTTCCAACAACCATTCTTGAACCTGAAGTATTCTCCATTGCAGGGCGAGTTGGAGATATGCTTTTTCTGTATCTGTCACAAGGATGTGTAGGGCGTGTTTAAACTCTTGTATCGATTTTGCACTGGCGTTCTTGGTAAGTTTTACTTCAGAGAGCGCAACTTTTTCCCCGAATCCGCGCAGAAGTGGTTGTTTAAAGTCAAGGGTTCCTATTGATTGCCAACTTGGATTTGGGTTAAAGGTAAACCCAGAAGTTTCTGAATCGGTTTTTGTCACAGTCGACGCAACTGTAAACGTTCCGCCACTTGTTAATTTTTTTGCCAGAGATGCTTCGTATGTTTGAACGTCGCTTACCGATTCCGATGCACCAAGTTGAATACCACCCACCAGTGTCTGTTGCTGGGGAATCTTCAGCCCCCTGTTGGAAGCGTTTCCTGCAAAGACAAAATCGAATACAGAATCAGCTTGAATATATGATTGTTTTGAAATAGCTGGCTCTAATCGTGCAAGTTGTAAATCCAGGTTGTTTTTTATTGCCCAAAGAACTGCTTGGTCTATGGTGATGCTTGTTGTTGAGAGTGGCTCTCTGCTGATGGAGGTGGTTATCTGGGAAGGCCATGTGCTATCAGTACCAACTGGAGTAATAGCGTCTAACTCATCCATTCGCCCAATGAGTGCTGGTTCAATATCCTTGGGTATTCCCTGAACCGAAACTGAAAGCCCATCCTCAACACGGACGTCTTTTCCCAACAGGTGGTGGATGTTCTTGAGATTTGGGGTGTTAAATTGTGAACTTAGGGGGGATTGGCACCCCAAGAACATGGTTACAATCGCTGCAGACACTGCGATCTTTGAAATTCTTGATCTCGCCACTCTCTTGAACTGTGTGTGTGTCATGTGTACAGAATATCATTCTTCGAAAGTACTGCGGTGTTTTAGGTTGCCGATTGTGCCGCTTGGCGATATTCTCATACGCAGTATATTACTGAACGAGAACTTTCCCCCAAGCATGGATGTCGAGGAGGCGAATCATGACAAATCAAAGTACTCTCTGGAAAACTGCCGCCGCCGCAGCACTATCAATCACACTTTCTTCTTTTGCCCAAAACGACACTTCTGAGGATACCGCCACGGACAACTCCTGGGTTGGCACAATTACAACTGAGCCTACAGCGGTTCGATGTGGCGCTAACGAAAGTTACTATCCATTAAAATTTCTCTCAACGGGTGATGTCGTTCGTGTTGTTGGCAAAAGACAAGGGTGGTATCAAATCGTGACAGAAGGAAAATCTTTTGCTGGGGCTGTTGGATATATCAAGTATCCAGAAAAAAGTGCTTCGGTTTTCATGATTGAAGGATCAAATGGTACGTCTACGGGTGAAATTGAAGTCATCGCAAAGAACATAGAATCAAACGAGATGTATCGATCGTGGCGACCAGTCTATCGATTGCGCGCTGGTGATACTGTTGAAATTATGTCAACAGAGACAAAGGAGCCGGGGACACTCCACAGAGAGGCGTACGTTGTGCACACTGTAAAACTTCCCACTTCTGCAACGGCGTGGATACGGGTTTCAAATGTTGAACGTGCAACTAACCCAACACCCGGAGAAGGTGGTGAAAATAACTTGCTTGGGTATGAAACTCTTGCAGACGGCGAAGGTGAAGCGTCAGAAAACTCGGGGTTGGGTGTGAATGAAGTTGAAGAACTTAAAACACTTACGCTCTCGGAACTTGAGGAGGCGTGGATAACGATTTCTCAAGAGCCTGTTATGGGTGCTGAAACGGATCCACTGTTTGATCTTTATGGTCAACTGTTGGAGGAAAATGTTGGGGACCTTGTGATTGAAAGAATTGCATCTGGCCGTATGAAACAACTTGAAGTCTGGAAACAACTGAAGTCTCAAAAAGACAGAATCACCGATCTTCAAGCAAAACTTGGAATTGAATCAGGTGCTGTAGGTGAATATATTGAAGTCATGGATACATATGGTAATTACGCCATTGTTGGGAAAATTGCCCTTTCAAGCATTTTTAATGGGAAAATTCGACCCTTTATGTATCGAATTCAAAACGGTGCTGGACGAACAATTGGTTATTTGCCGGCGAAGCCAAATTGGGACCTTTCTTCAATGATTGGCCAAGTCGTTGGCGTTGATGGCGAGATGGTGTGGGACGCGGCGTGGCGAGTAAACATTGTTGATGCAACCGGGTTTGATCTTTTAGCACCCACTACCGCCGAAGTGGAGAGTGATATACAATAGTACGCTTGCTTAGGAACAATCGGTAGACTCCCATTGGTAGTTCCTTTGCCCAGTGTTCCCATCTGGGAACAATTGGGGCATTAGCTCAATTGGGAGAGCGCTGCCTTTGCAAGGCAGAGGTTATCGGTTCGAGTCCGATATGCTCCATTAAAAAACTGGCCCATGGTCAGTTTTTTTATACACTTCGTAGCGAACTTGTTTTCCTTTGTGTATCGCCACCGGGTTTTCACCTAACGGCTGAGAGTGGTGGGGCCGCTTTACGACAACTCTTTTTGCGTCTGTTTGGCGTGCTTTAATAAATAGTTGGTCGGCATCTATATCACTTCCAACTATTTGATTAAGAAGTTGGATGTGCCCTGGTGGTAGTGGTGATATTTTTTTCTTTGGGGGAAACATGGGGTCTAGATAGACTACGTCTACGTGTTGATCTGTTTGTAATAGGTCAATTGCATCGCCCTCTACCACTCGCAATCTGTTCCCCAGCGCATTCCAAAGCAGCCTATCTTCCTTTGCGCGACGCATTGCGTCTCGAAGAAGAACAGAGATGATTGGGGACCTCTCTATTGCCAATACATCAAATCCCATCAAGGCAAGTAGGATGGCATCGCCACAAAAACCAGCCGTTGTATCAATGATCGTATTGTTTTCAGCACCAATAGCCTTAGGTAGGGGTTGTTTTTTAGATAGGTTCCCAGCCCCCATCCTTCTATCTACCGACGAAAAATTGACAAAAAAGCCGTTTCCGACCTTCGTGTCTGGTCTGCGTAATTCGGTGTGGGTGTCAAGAAAGGACAAAACCATCTCAGCCCTCGTTTTTACTTCGCTGAACCCAAGTTTGGTCAAATGATGGGCTTCTTCAACGCTATTCGCATCAGATGTTCTTATTTCTATCTTGATATGTTGGAGATCACTATTCATTGAATTTGCGGTATTTGATACACTGCTCGGTTGTCGAACGATTTTGACATTGTTTATTTTATTTGATTCACTACACACAATAACGTCAACTGAAAAGTTGGAGCATTTTATGAAACTATATGTAGCAATTCTCTCTACACTTGTTTGTGCACAAAACCTGTTTTCACAACAGGTTGAACCAGAGGTGTTTACCTTAGATAACGGAATGAAGTTTCTTTTGTTACCGCGTACCGCAGAGCCAAACAATGTGGCTGTTGGGTGGCTAGCGAAGGTTGGCTCTGTCAACGAGCGACCAGGGATCACCGGTTTAAGCCACTACTTTGAGCATCTCATGTTTAAGGGAACAAACACGATTGGAACTAGTGATGTAGCAGCAGATGCCGAGTTCACCCGCATTGAAAGTTTGCTTCGTGACAAGATGCTTCAAATCGTGTGGGGGGATCAATATGATCGTTTCCAAAACGGTGAAATTGATGATCCGTGGGACGAGGCAAATGACACGCCCCAACTCGCCGCTCTGCGAAAAGAGTTGACTGAAACAATGAATGAACATCGTTCTGTGATTGTGAAAGATGAATTTTCATCTGTATATCAAAAGGCTGGAGCGGTTGGCATGAATGCCTTTACTACTGAGGATGTTACTTTTTACATCAATGGGCTTCCTGCAAACAAGTTTGAGTTGTGGTGTTGGATGGAGTCCGACCGCCTGCAAAATAGTGTGTTTCGAGAGTTTTTCGCAGAAAGAGATGTTGTGCACGAAGAGAGACGAATGAGAACAGATTCATCACCGACCGGCGAGTTTGATGAACAGTTTAACTCGATGTTTTGGCAAGCAATGCCGTATTCATGGCCTGTAATCGGTTGGCCAAGTGACCTCAATAGTTACACGCTAGACGAAGCAAAAAGATATTTTGATATTTATTACAAACCCAACAATTTGATTGGAATCGTGGTTGGGGACTTTCAAATCGACACAACAAGGGCGCTCATAGAAGAATATTTTGGTCGTCTAGAGCGCGGAACAACGGATCCCCCTCCCGTACCAACGATTGAGCCCTCACAAAAAGCTCCGCAAAGGCTTGTTGGCGTGGTTGATGCACAGTCACAAGTCGAGGTTCGGTATCACGCCGTTCCTTTTGGACACCAAGATTCATATATTTTTGAAGTCATGTCGGCCGTTCTAAATGGAAAAACGGGAAGGCTTTATAAAAGTATGGTTGAGGGTGACGAGATCGCCTCAAGCGCAAGAGTAAGATTCGACGGGAAAAAATATGCTGGCGCCTTCTCTTTTACATCAACAATAAAGGGAGATGCCCAACCCGAATATTTAGAAACTGCTTGGTATAGAGAACTCGAGTTATTGAAAAATGAGCCCGTCTCTGAGTATGAGTTACAAAAAGTTAAAAATAATATCGTTGCTAATCAATATAGGGGGTTACAAAGTAACTTCTACCTCATGATCCAACTTGGTTTTTTTGAAATGCTCGGCGGTTGGGATTACATCAACACTGCTTCTGACCGACTGTTGGCTGTTACTGCTAATGACATCCTTCGAGTTGCAAATGAATATTTTGATGAAAACAACAGTTCGGTCGCCCTATATCAAAGATCCCAGAACGCAGAACCGGTCGATGAAGAACTTGCTGAGTTTTCTCCCGAACAGGTAGCCATGATTCGGCAAGCCTTATCTGAACTTGAAAAGATGCCAGTCGAGATGCTTAGTGCTGCACTTGAAAATATGCGCGCGCAGTCGGCGCAGGTTCCACCTGAAATGAAGCTCGTCTTTGACTATTTACTTCAAAAACTAGAAAAGAGGATTGGTGGGGTTGGTGAAACTGAGGTTTCTGCAGAAAGTGCCGTGGAGCCAATAGAAGAGGTAGAAACAGAGCGCCCTGCAGAACCTGTCCAAACACCACAACCGACAATGCTTGTTTTAACACCAAAGCAACAGGCTGAGGCTGATCAATTCCTTATAAATATTTCTGCTATGGAACTTTTGGATTTGGTGCAGGTCTATACAACTTTACAGGGTGTTGCAAACTCTGTACCTAGCAGTGACCGTCCGGTCGTTGAGTTTATTCTTGCAAAACTCGCTGTCCGTATCGCTGAACTTGAACAACAAGAAGACAGATAATTAACTCTTTAAATTACAGGATTTAATTCAACAATGATTACCGAACTATTACTTTTAAGCGTACTGGGCATCCCGAGCCACCCAAACGATATTCAATACCCCGAATATGACTTTGTGCCACCCACTTCTTCTGAATATAGACATGAACTTTCTAATGGAATTCCTGTTTATATTGTAGAAGACAAGGAATTGCCACTCATTGACGTTTCGTTCACCTTCCGTGGTGGTGCGTACCTTGACCCTAAAGGTGTGGTTGGGCTCTCGTCAATGATGGCCGATCTTGTGCGCGATGGTGGTACAACAACCCTCTCTGCGAAAGAACTTGATGAACAATTTGAGTTTCTTGCGGCGGGTGCTAGTGTTTATGGTGGTGGTAGAAGTGTAAACGCGGCGCTCAACAGCCTTTCGTCTAATTTTGGTGAGAGTTTTCCTTTGTTTGTCGACATGATTAAAAATCCAGGATTCCAAGAGTCAAGAATTAAACTGAATATCGATGGCATTATCGAAGGATTAAAACAACGAAATGACCACCCCTCTGGAATTCTTCGGCGTGAAACCGCTTCGCTTCTATACGGAGATTCTTATATGGGAAGATCGACCACCTTAAATATGGTTGAGTCTGTTACAAAAAATGATCTAGAAGCGATGCACGCTAGGATTGTGAATCCATCTAATTTGATCATTGCGATCAGTGGTGATTTTGACAAAGATGAGATGCTACAGGTGTTAGAGAATCAACTTGGTGGTTGGTCTTTTGGTGAAAGGATGCCAATCCCCCCCAGTATTGGGTCTCATTTTAGACCCGGTATTTACTATGTTGACCAGGATGTTTCACAGGGCGGAGTTCGAATCGTTCTCCGTTCTTTACGCCGAGATGATGACGATCTTGAGGCGGCAACCATTATGAATTATCTTCTTGGTGGTGGTGGATTTAGTAGCAGAATCACACAGAGTGTTCGTTCAGATGAGGGTTTGGCGTACAGTGCTGGTTCATATTTAAGACCGGGTGTGTATATGGATGGGTTGTGGGGTGCTGGTTATGAATCAAAGAGTAAAACCGTTGCGCTTGCTGCGCAACTCATTTTTGATGAAATCAAAAAAATTAAAGAAGAGCTTATTTCTGAAGACGATCTAAACTTGGCAAAAGGCGCTCTTGTTGAACAGTTTCCATCTACGTTCCAATCAAAATCACAAACGATTGGTGTGTTTGTTGCAGATGAAATGTCGGGGAGGGATCCTCGCTATTGGTCTACATACAAGAATCGTATAGAGAGTGTCACTAAGGAGGATGTCATGCGAGTCGCAAATGACCTCCTTGATCCCAACAAAATGGCCATGATTGTTGTGGGTGATTGGGATGAAATTTTTGTGGGAAATGAACGCGCTTCAACTACCGATCTCGGCAGGGTGATTGGTGGAGATATCACCGAACTACCCCTGCGGGATCCACTAACACTCGAGCCTATTGATTGAGTGTTGTGGGTATGGAGTTTTCATTTACTCACCCAAACAGGTTTCAAAGAATATTTTTCTATCATGGCAAGACCCGTAAAACCCGGCTGGATAACAGCAAAAACAGCAGATATTAATGATCTTTATGAACGCTCTGTGCAGTGTCCGGAATCAGAGGTGTTGCTCATTTACAAGTCGTGGGAGGAGTTGCGAGAGAGGCGCCCTGTTTTTATCAGGGAAGATTTCTGTGGTACTTCTGCTGTAGCAAGAGAGTGGGTAAAACAAAATGAGACCAACCGTGTTATTGGTGTTGATCTTGATCGAGCAGTTTTAGAGTGGGCACAGAACAAGATAGATGTTGAATTAACTGGTGAACAGATTTCTCGGATCAGGCTTGTTGAGTGCGATGTGTTCACAGCTGAACTCCCCCCCGTTGATTGCACCCTGGCTATGAATTTTAGTTATTACGGTTTCAAAAGAAAATCGCAGTTGTTGCGGTATTTTAAAAGCGTAAGGAGTGGATTGAAAGACGATGGTCTGTTTTTGCTAGATGCATATGGTGGAAGTGATTCGTTTGTTGAAATGCATGAGGAGCGAGATTTGGATGGCTTCACGTATATTTGGGATCAACACACCGTAAACCCTATTACGGGAGATGTTTTGAATTACATTCATTTTGAATTTCCAGATGGTTCAAAAATTAACAGGGCTTTTACATATGATTGGAGATTTTGGACTCTCCCTGAATTACAGGACGCGCTTGTGGAGGCTGGGTTTAGTAGAGTTGTTGTGTACTGGGAGGGTACCAACGAGGATGGGAGTGGAAATGGGGATTGGAAGATTGATACCAGAGGAGAGGCGTGTGCGGGCTGGGTTGCTTACATCGCTGCATTAAAATAATAAAAGATGAACACCCTTTTAGACATGTCAACGAACGTTGGAAACTGGTTATCGAACGAGTTAGATTCTGTTGGCTTGTTATTAGAAGACCATCTTAATAATAAACACGATGCGGTCAATGAGGTTTGTCGGTATCTCTCTGGATATCGTGGAAAAATGTTAAGACCCTCTTTGGTTTTATTGTCTTGGCGGTCGGTGCAGGAAAATAGTGTGGTTTCAGAGGATGTTCACCGAGCGGCGGGTGTTGTTGAACTTATTCATTTAGCAACCCTGGTCCACGACGATGTTCTTGACGAAGCAGATATTCGCCGTGGGGGCCAAACCATCAACTCCTTGTGGGGAAACGAGTGCGCAGTAATACTTGGTGACTACCTTTTATCAAGCGCGTTCCATCTTTGCTCTACCATTCGAAATCCAGATTTAAACATTCTTCTTGGTGAAGTAACAAATACACTGTGCGCTGGAGAACTTGTGCAGTTGTATCACAGAAACGACGTGGGTCTTGCCCTGTCGGAGTATTATCAAATCATTCGCGATAAAACCGCTTCGCTTATTTCTGCTGCGTGCAAAATTGGTGGTATCCTTGGTGGTGCAGACAAGCAAACTGTTTATGCTCTTGGTGTTTTTGGAAATTCTGTTGGGGCTGCGTTTCAAATAAGAGATGATTTGATTGATGTTTTGGCAGATTCGTCTTCTGCCGGAAAGCCTACTGGTAGAGATGCTGCAAAAGGAAAAATGACCCTGCCAGCAATACTAATGCTAAAAAACAACCCGGCGTGTTTTTCAAAGTTACAAGAGGCGCTTGAAAATGATGACCCCACCTGTTTAAAAACAATGCTTATCGAAAGTTCTTCCATTAAACACTCGGAGGAGACCATCTACCGACTTGTTCGGGAGGGTGTTGATTCAATTGAATCAATTCGGGGCAACCCCAGTGGAAAATTGTTGGTTGAGTTGGCAGAACAGCTTTCTAAACCAATTTGACTTGTTTTGTGGGTTCTTTTTCGCCCTGGGTGGATTGTCTATTGCCGCTTCGATCCAAACTTGTTTACTTTTCCTTTTGCTGCAGGTGGGGGGGGAGAGGAAAATAAAAAAAACTATACGTTTCTGCGACTTTACAGCATGCATCAGAGCGATTGCAACTTGTACAAACTCATGTTCGCCCATTAAGCGAATTGTGTTTATTTCAGTTAAACTTCTCTCCATACGTCCTGTTCACCTTAAGGTTGAGGAGCCATGTATTTTGGATGTAGAGGTTCGATTCCTCTTCGGGACAATTCTATGGCCAGGTTGCGCGAAAGCGCTGCTTTTGGAGTTTTAATATGTTTCCACGTCGCCCTTTCTCGACAGGAAAAATGGGGTTTTTATATCTTCCTCCATATCGCATTCAGGGAATTAGTGTTGCTGGTGAGCAGACGGTTATTCATATTCCCGAACTAGATTTGGCGTTCGATATCGGGCTCTGTCCTAGGCCCGCGCTCTCAGCGTCGGTTGTTGCAATTACACATGGGCACATGGATCATGTGGCCGGACTGCCGTACTATTTTAGCCAGCGATCATTTCAAAAGATGGGGAGTGGAACTTGTGTTTGCCACGAAGAAATTGCTGCAGCAATTCAGGGAATGATGGCTGGGTGGGTTGATCTAGAGCAACAGGATACTCCGCATAAAATTGTCGCTCTCGCGCCAAATGGTGAGTATGAAATTAAACCAAACATTATGCTCAGGGGAATAGAGGCAGACCACGGTATTCCTGCGATGTCATATGTTGTTCTTGAGTATAGAAAAAAATTATTAGAAAAATTTCGTGATTTTCCTCAATCAAAACTTCGAGACATTAAACTTTCTGGAACAGAGATAACACAAACTATTCAGATTCCAATTGTTGCTTTTACTGGTGACACCCAGATGGGTGATCATTTATGTAGACAGGAGTTTGTTCGCGCCCCCATCGTAATCAGTGAGTGTACTTTTTTTGAGCAAGATCACCGCCCAAGGGCGGCTGCTGGAAAACACCTACATATAGACGACATTGCTGAACTTCTTACAATATGGGGGGCTAAGGATGTTGTTCTTGTTCACTTGAGTAGAAGAACGACGATCGAGCAGGCTAGGTCTGCTATTGCAAAAAAAGTGCGCCCATGTGATATATCAAGAATTCACATTCTCATGGACCATCGAACCAACCGAAATCGCTATGAAAAGCAAGTAGAAGATCTTATAGATACTAGCGAAACGGGTTGACGAAATCCCCTTGAGTTTATACATTCTAAGATCCGGCTTTTTTATATTAAAAAGTTGTAACATATCACCCCGTACATGACCTAATTTTATCTATGCCAACAAAGAATATTGATGTCAAACAACTCAGATTAGATTTGTTGGCACAATTGCGCAAAGAACACCCCGCTATGTGCAGAAAGTGGTTTGAGGATATTAATGTGCTTGGTATTGTTGGTGGTTCGGTAATCATTTATTTACAAGAAGATGTTCAATTAAATTATCTTGAAAAGTGTTGCAAAAATCAATTTGTTGAAGCAGCACAACTGGTAACCGGTCACCTGCTTGGTGTTCGATTTGTAGATACGCAAGAAGTTGGTGAGTCCAACACCTCCACCCAGCCCTTTAATCCTTCTGGATCAGTCGTTGTGGGTAATGATTTTTTAGGGGACATGTTAATTAGCCCAGATTATAGTTTTGATCATTTTGTTGTTGGTCCTGGGAACCAACTTGCACACGCTGCTTCAATTGCTGTTGCACAAAAACCTGGACAAGCATACAACCCATTGTTTATTCATAGCGGTGTTGGTCTAGGTAAAACACATTTGTTACAAGCAATTTGTCAAACAGCAATGCGGGTGAATAACTCAATGAAAATATATTATGTTTCTTGCAATGGTTTTTTAACGCAATTTTTAGAGTCGGTTCAAGCTGGGGAAATGTCTGATTTCCGAAACCGGTTTAGAGCGTTTGATATGTTGATCATCGATGACATTCACGACCTGTCCAATCGGGAACAAACTCAAGAAGAGTTTTTTCATACATTTAACACCCT
>JYMV01022768.1_pt1 | contig 13145 bp, 10 predicted proteins | sample 338911 | NCBI WGS metagenome assembly JYMV01 (sample SAMN03354496, study PRJNA234377) | hydrothermal vent metagenome | biome: Deep sea; feature: Hydrothermal plumes at the Eastern Lau Spreading Center, Western Pacific Ocean; material: Seawater | place: Tonga | collected 2009 | depth 2000 m m | reverse complement strand
GAGGATCCATCAATACCGTCGATTTGTTGTTTTGGTTTCATAATGTGATGTAGCTGTAACACGCGAAAGATTAAAAAGGTTTTACTTCTTTCTATTGAGATTATTGTTAATAGTGTGGTACGGATTACTCCCACGGGATAATTAATAGAAAAATATACCTGTAAGTATGTACACCAACTTCAATTGGAGGACTTTATGAGAAATAAGATCACATCTGTAATTGCTGCTTTAGGAACAGCTGCAATTATGTCGGCAACTGCCAATGCAGGCACGCTCGACGATGTAAAAAAACGTGGCGCACTACGTTGTGTCGTAAGCACCGGCATCGCCGGCTTCGCTTATCCAGACAAGAGTGGCGTTTGGAAGGGCTTTGATGTCGATTTCTGCCGTGCAACTGCTGCAGCTGTTCTAGGCGACGCAAAAAAGATTAAAGCTGTCACGTCAACAGGTAAGACCCGCTTTACCAAGCTCAATTCAGGCGAAGGTGATGTGCTTTGGCGTAACACCACCATCACATTCTCGCGTGATGTCGGCGTGAAGCTCCGTTTCCATGGTGTAAACTATTATGACGGCCAAGGCTTCATGGTAAATAAAAAGCTTGGCGTTAAAAGTGCTAAAGATCTTGGCGGTGCCTCGGTCTGTATCCAGACGGGAACAACTACTGAGTTAAACCTGGCTGATTATTTCCATGAGCATGGCATGAAATATGAAGCTGTGACAATTGAAACTAACGATGAAGCCAGGCAAAACTACATGTCCGGGCGGTGCGACGTTTATACGACAGACGCATCAGGTCTAGCCGCAACCCGGTCGACATTTCCAGATCCTCAGAACCATATTATTTTGCCCGAAATCATCTCAAAAGAACCCCTCGGACCAGCCACCCGTCACGGTGACGATCAATGGTCTGATATCGTAACATGGGTATACTATGCGACAGTTACGGCCGAAGAATTAGGCGTTACGTCTGCCAATGTCGATAAGATGAAAAGCTCCAAAAACCCAGAGATCTTGAGAATGCTGGGTGTTGAAGGTAACCAAGGCGAAGAACTTGGTCTCAGTAAAGACTGGGCTTATCAGATCATCAAGCAGGTTGGTAACTACGGCGAAATTTTTGAACGCAATATTGGTAAAAAAACACCAATTGGCCTTGCCCGCGGTCTGAACGCACTCTGGACCAAAGGTGGGTTACAGTACTCGCCTCCATTTCGTTAATCGATTACTGATTCTAGTGAATCTAAAGCGTGCTGGTTTCCATTTGGGGCCCAGCACGTTTCTTTTTTATTGTAGATTTAAATATAGATGCCGTAGTTTTACTGAAGTTATTTCTGGGGTATTTATGTCCCCCGGCTTCGGCGAAATGACTTGAATTGATTAGGGTACCAGTCGTTGTTTGAAGGTCTTCCATATCACCCATTTAGGCAAGACGCTTTTAAAAAGGGACGTTTTGCACTATGGCCGTAATTTCTGAGACAATCCCTGGCACACGTAACTCATTAACGAGACTTTGGAATAACCAACAGGCTCGATCCGTTATTATTCAGATATTAACGGTAGCGATCGTATTTGCCCTACTCGCGTTAATTCTCCGAAATGTGGTTAACAACCTTGAGGCAATAGGGAAGGAATTTAGTTTTAAGTTTCTCATGTACCCGGCTGCCTACGATATTACGTTTTCACCGTTTATCGAGTACACTTCTAGATCCACCCATTTACGAGCCGCCGTCGTCGGTATCCTGAATACATTGCTGGTCGCCGTATGTGGCATCGTTCTGGCTACTGTGATGGGTTTTCTTATGGGGATCCTCCGTCTCTCCAAGAATTGGCTGATAAACCGACTTGTTTATTGTTTCCTGGAATTCACACGAAATGTCCCCGTTCTTCTGCACATCCTTTTCATTCACGGTATTATTGTTACCCAACTGCGTCCCCCCCGCCAGGCGATGAATTTCGCAGATTCATTCTTTCTTTCGAATAGGGGCTTCTTCATCCCGCAACCCGTTTGGGAACCGATTGCATGGATTATAGCAGTAGTATTTATAGTCTCTGTCACATTTGTTTTCTTTTTTAGACGCTGGGCTAAAAAGGTTCAGGATGAAACAGGCCGGGTTTATCCCGTTTTTTGGATATCCGCTGGGGTCATCGTAGGTGCGACAGCCGTCGCCTTCATTGCCACGGGCATGCCACTTTCGTGGAGCATTCCCGAGTTGAGGGGTTTTAATTTCAAGGGTGGACTAGCTATTAAACCGGAATTCATCGCGCTGTGGCTAGCGCTTTCCTATTATACATCGTGTTTTATAGCGGAGATCGTCCGTGCGGGCATCCTTGCAGTCAGCTATGGACAGACTGAAGCTGCCGCCGCCCTTGGACTAACCCGCAACAGGACGTTACAACTGATTGTCATCCCGCAAGCCATTCGCGTAATTATTCCACCCCTCGCGAGCCAGTACCTCAATCTCACTAAGAACTCCTCTTTAGCAATAGCTATTGGTTACATGGATGTTGTTGCTACAGTTGGGGGTATCACCCTTATGCAAACCGGCAAAGAAATGGAAACTATGATCATTGTTCTCCTGACATATCTCGTTATTTCAATGGTGATTTCCGGATTCATGAATTGGTTTAACAAAAAGACAGCGCTGGTAGAGAGGTGAGCCATGGCTGAATCTACTGAGACTTACAAAGTGGGCCAGCATCCAGACCTGCCTCCACCGCGTAGCGAAGTTGGCGTCATCGGATGGGTGAAATACAACCTCCTGTCTACGCCCTTTAACGTGATAATGACTCTACTGTCCATCTGGTTCCTCTGGTCGATAATTCCACCAATTTTTGAATGGGCGGTTCTGGATTCAATTTGGACCGCAGAGTCCAGGAAAGCATGCTGGGCAAAGATGGAGGTTCCGGAGGGAGCCGCCTGCTGGGCCTTTATTAAAGATCGCATCGGACTTTTCATTTACGGATTTTATCCTGCTGACTTGCGCTGGCGTGTAAACCTGTCTTTTGTGCTTATGGTTCTAGCTATCGTATCCGTGCTTTATGAGAATATGCCGGGCCGAAAGTTTGGCCTCTGGTACGCGGTAGCTTTTCCTTTTATTACCGGATGGCTTCTGGTCGGCGGTCTCGGTCTAACCCACGTCGATACAGACCAGTTCGGTGGGATCATGCTTACATTCATCATCGGAATAACAGGGATTTCATTTTCCCTTCCCATTGGAATACTGCTCGCTCTCGGGCGACGCTCAAAGTTACCGGTTATAAGAGTACTCTGTGTCTTAATTATCGAGTTCATCCGGGGCGTCCCTCTAATAGCATTGCTATTTATCGCCTCAACAATGCTCAACTACTTCCTGCCTCCTGGTACGGCATTTGACCTGCTGCTTCGGGTGCTGATCATGGTAACGGTTTTTTCGTCGGCCTACATTGCCGAGGTGGTTCGCGGTGGTTTGCAGGGAATTCCCAACGGTCAATACGAAGCTGCGGACTCCCTCGGCCTGACCTATACGAAAGCTCACTTGCTGATTATCCTGCCCCAGGCACTCAAAATTTCAATCCCTGGGATCGTCAATACCTTTATTGGGCTTTACAAGGACACAACTCTCGTCTTGATCATTGGAATGCTCGATCCTTTAGGTGTCGGACGGGCATCCTTGGCCGATGCCGTGTGGGCAGGATTGGCGCGTGAAGTCTACATTTTTGTTGCGGTATTCTTCTTTATCTGCTGTTTCAGTATGTCGCGATATTCTTTATGGCTGGAGAAACGGTTAAGTACAGAGAATTAAGGATTTATCATGATTGAAAAACTTAAACCAGAACCCGCCATCCAGTCGTCAAAGGACGCATCTAAGATTATCATTGAAATCACCGGCATGCACAAATGGTTCGGCGCCTTTCATGTGCTAAAAAACATCAACCTGACGGTCAGCACCGGGGAACGTATCGTCATTTGTGGTCCTTCGGGATCCGGTAAATCCACTCTAATCCGTTGTATCAACCGCCTTGAGGAACACCAGGAGGGCAAAATTGTTGTGGACGACGTCGAACTGACTGGAGATCTTAAGAATATAGAAATCATCCGATCTGAAGTCGGCATAGTTTTTCAGCAGTTTAACCTGTTTCCTCACCTTACAGTCTTGGAAAATTGCTCGCTGGCACCAATTTGGGTGCGAAATATGGCCAAGGCAGAGGCCGAAGACTTGGCACTCAAATATTTGGAGAGAGTTCAAATTCCTGAACAGGCCAAGAAATATCCAGGCCAACTTTCTGGCGGTCAACAGCAACGTGTTGCCATAGCACGATCTCTCTGTATGAACCCCAAGATTATGCTGTTTGACGAACCAACATCAGCCCTAGACCCTGAAATGATCAAGGAAGTTCTCGACGTGATGGTTGAACTTGCGGAAACAGGTGTGACTATGCTGGTTGTGACGCACGAAATGGGATTTGCCACCGCGGTTGCTGACCGGGTCATTTTTATGGATGAAGGTGAAATTATAGAACAGAAACCGCCAAACGAATTCTTCCAAAATCCAGAACACGACCGAACCAAATTGTTCCTTAGCCAAATACTGGCACATTGATGGATTTTAATCTTTAATAAGGACTGGCGAATAGAAATTTAACACCGTTATCAGCCGATATTTATTTAACGACTGAAGAAAGCCGTTCAAGGGCTTCCAATAACTTAATTTTTTTCTCAAACGCAGTGTTTTTTCTTTCTCTTTGAATTTCAATTACCTCAGCGGGCGCTTTTGAAAGAAATTCTTTATCAGACAATTTCTTGTCAAATTTTAAAATCTCCGTATCAAGCAAAGATATTTCTTTATTGAGACGGGCACGTTCCAAGTCTAAATCGATGACGTCTGAAACTGGGAGAATAATTGTCGACCCACCTAATACAGCCTGTATTGAGCCCTTGGGAACGTCACCATCAGAAAAGGAAAGATCCGAAACACGCGCCAACCTTTTGATGATTGCCATATGGCTGGCACATGCTGCTACTGCAGTATCATCGGCATTTAGAACTATCAATGGGATTTGGGCGCCAGGCGGTACGTTCATTTCTACTCGCAAAGATCGAACTTCCGAAACCAAATCGACAACCCAGTCCATTTCAATATTTACGTTTGAGACTATTTGACCATCAAACTCCGGCCAGTCTGCTTTTATGAGCTTACCATCTCTGTCAAACCCAAGTTTTTCCCATAACTCTTCAGATACAAAGGGCATAAAAGGGTGCAGGAGTTTAAGAACTTGGTACAGCACCCAAGCTGCCGTAGCTCTTGTTTCTGAGATTATATGTTCTTCATCACCAAGAAGGATGGGCTTAGAAAACTCAACATACCAATCGCAAAATGTTCCCCAAGTGAACTGGTATATAGCACCTGCAGCCTCGTTAAACTTATAGTCTTTGATACCACGTTCAACTTTGAAGGCAGCATCCACCACTTTACCAACGATCCACTGATTTATTGGTTGTTCGCATGCAAAGGGGTCAAATTTTAGGTCAAATTGACATTCATTCAATTCGCAAAATCGTGCCACGTTCCATAATTTTGTAGTGAAATTTCTATAGCCCTCGACCCTATTCTCTGAAAGTTTAATATCCCGACCCTGTGTGGCAAGAGCTGCTAAAGTCATCCGTAAGGCGTCTGCACCATATTTGTCGATTAACTCCAGGGGATCGATGACGTTTCCTTTAGATTTAGACATTTTTTGCCCGTGCTCATCTCTAACCAATGCGTGGATATACACCGTACGAAAAGGCACATCTTCCATGAAATGCAAACCCATCATCATCATCCTCGCCACCCAGAAGAAGATTATATCGAAGCCGGTAACCAGGACGTCGGTGGGATAATGCTTCATTAGCTCTTTCGTGTTCTCCGGCCAACCCAGAGTAGAAAACGGCCAAAGTGCAGAAGAAAACCACGTATCCAGCACGTCTTCATCACGGGTAAGTTCTTTTCTCTCGCCATAGTGTCTTTCCGCAGCCAGATAAGCATCTTCTTCGTTGAGTTCGACAAAGATATGACCGTCTGGACCGAACCACGCCGGAATTTGATGTCCCCACCAAATTTGCCGTGAGATACACCATGGCTGAATATTAAGCATCCAATCAAAATAAGTCTTTTCCCACTGTTTGGGCACAAACTTGGTGCGACCCATCTGAACCGCTTCAATAGCAGGTTTGGCAAGAGATTTAGCATCTACGAACCATTGATCCGTCAGCCAGGGCTCAATTACCACACCAGAGCGGTCACCATATGGCACCGTCATTTCATTATCTTCGATTTTTTCTAAAAGCCCTAAAGAGCCCATATCTGCGATTATTTTTTTTCTAGCCTCAAACCGATCCATACCTCGGTATACTTTTGGTACGGTTTCATTCAGGCGCGCATTCCGATCAAAGATGTTTATCATTTCAAGACCGTTTCGACGACCAACTTCAAAATCGTTAAAGTCATGCGCAGGCGTAATTTTAACGGCACCACTACCTTTTTCTGGATCAGAGTATTCATCCGAAATGAGAGGAATCAGTCGATCCGTTAGTGGTAGACGACACACTTTTCCAACCAAATGTTTATAGCGGTCATCGTCAGGATGAACTGCGACTGCGGTGTCACCCAGCATAGTTTCTGGTCGCGTGGTGGCCACAGTTATAAAATCATTTTTTGAGTTCTCGATTGGATATTTAAAATACCATAGTTGTCCAGCCGTCTCGCGTTGCTCAACTTCCAGGTCTGAAATTGCGGTGTGTAATTTTGGATCCCAATTGACAAGGCGTTTATCACGATAAATAAGGCCCTCTTGGTAAAGCTGCACGAATACTTTTAATACTGCGGACGACAACCCCTCATCCATTGTAAAACGCTCACGCGACCAATCACAGGAAGCTCCAAGGCTTCGTAACTGTTCGGTAATCGTGCCACCAGATTCTTTACGCCATTTCCAGATCCTCTGAATAAATGCTTCACGCCCCAGGTCATGGCGTGTTTTTCCCTCTGTCTCAAGTTGGCGTTCCACTACCATCTGGGTAGCAATTCCAGCATGGTCAGTTCCCGGTTGCCAAAGGGCATTGTCACCTTTCATTCGGCGATAACGAATAAGAATGTCTTGAAGCGTATTGTTCAGAGCATGCCCCATGTGGAGACTTCCCGTAACATTCGGCGGGGGAATAACGATAGTATAAGGATCAGATTCCAGCCTATCCCCGCTGGTAAAAGCTCCACTTTCTTCCCAGGCAAGGTATCGTCTTTTTTCTACTTCAGCGGGCAGGTAAAGTTTGTCCAGCATTGCTGAACGTTCCTTTCAACAATTAACGTGCAAAACAGCCAAGGATGGATCAGTCGCGAGGCCGCGCACCATATCACGGAAATGGTTAGTGTAAATGGGGAAAAAGCCTGGCGAAAATTAAGGACTAAAGGTCGAGGCGCTCTGCACGGTTAACCATATGATCAATTTCTTTTTTCACAAGGCGTTCTATTAAATAAGGTAAATTTTCATCAAGCCATTCCTTAAGAAGTGGCCGAAGTATTTCCCTAATAAGACCTTCAAGTGTCAAATCTCGACTACCAATAGCAATGTCACGTCGATTAAGAAGTGCTTTTGCTAATTCCTGCAAAGGATCGGTCGAAGCCGTTTGCGTTGACCCAGATAAAATCGGCACCCCCGCATCCACATCGGATGGAGAAGGTGCTATCATCTGTTGCGTTAGTTCAAGAATTTCATCCACATCCTCTTCGAAACCTGGCTCGGCCGAGACGACGTCAGTTTCAACTTTAGGCTCCTGCATCACCTGTGCAACAACATCTGGCTCTGGCTCTGGCTCTGGCTCTGGCTCTGGCTCTGCTCTGGCTCTGGCTCTGGCTCTGGCTCTGGCTCCGGTTCCTCATTTCCATTTTCTCTCGTTGCTAATTCTTCATCAGAGCCCTGCTCGGGCATTGAATCAGATGCTTGATCAGTGTTTGGGGCGTCCTGCCCTTCTGCGCTTTTCCCATCATCTGACAAAATCTCACGAATAGACCCTAAGATTTCATCCATAGAGGGTTCTTCTGCCTGCTCTTGAGGTTCAATTTCTTGTTGAGGTTCGTTTTCTTCTGCCATCAGCCGACCATCCGGTTTAATAATAGTACCTAGATCCCTAACAAACCCTTACGGTTGATTAACTTCATACCCAAAGCGAATTGGGCCCTGGCAGTGGATTTTATTATTGTGAAACTGGTTTCACCGTCTCACTATATTCAAGCAATTTACTTATCCAAATTAATTAGGTTCAATTATTCAGTATCAAAAAATTTTATCGCGAACCTTATTATAATAACTAGTTGGGTCAAATAATGTAACCGGCAATTCCAAATTCTTAGCAGTCAACTGGCCCGTTGCTTCCTTCAATTGGAAACTTGCTACAACCTCATCACGCTGTGCCCCCACAAGGCTTACCCTCGCATCAAGTAGTTCCTGTTCCGCATCTAAAACGTCTAGAACCGTTCTGGATCCAACTGAGGCTTCCCTTTGGACGCCTTCCAAGGCTATTTCAGCAGCAAGTATTTGGGCTTTGAAAGATTTAATTTGCGCTCCCGCAGACTTTAAAGACTCCCAAGCATTCTCAACATTCTCCAAAACAGTCCGGCGTGTGTTTTCGAAATCAATCTTGCTTTTACCAGCGTCAATTTTTGCTTTTCGCAAACCTGAAATGACTGTCCCTTTCTGGTAAAGAGGAACTGTTAAATCAAGCCTAACTTCACCGGTGCTTACCTGACTATCATTATTTACTGACTCCCAATCCCGCTTTAGTGTTCCAACCATATTCAGCGTTGGGTAAAGCTCACCCCTTTTTACTTTAACATTTTCTTGGGCCGTCCTCGAAGTCAAATTTGCAGATATGATGTCTGGGTGTTCTTTTCCCGCCAACTCCTTTGCTTCTTCTAAATTTTTAGGTAAGTCAGATAACGCCTTAGGTGTTATTAACTTCCCGGGAGCTTCTCCAATTACATTTACGTAGCCCGCCTTGGAAATTTTAAGATCCCCGAGCGACTTTAAGCGTGCCGCCGTCGTCCCAGCTAGTCTCGCCTCCGCCTGGCTAACATCCGTTCGTGTTATTTCTCCCACACGAAATCTATCAACAGTCGCTTCCAGCTGACGGCGTAACACTTCCTCATTCCTGACATTAAGATCCAAAACTGCCTGGTTCTCCATAACAGTCAAAAACTTTGTAGCAGCATTTAAAAGAAGATCTTGTTCTGCACCTATCAAGGCTGCTCGCTTAGATAGGACGTTGTTTTCCGCTTGATTAACCTCAGCAACAGTCCGGAACCCCCTGAATAGCGGCTGTGTGACGAGTAATTGGACGTTGCGCGCTGAGCGTATTTGGTCCTTCTCACCCTCCGTCAGGCGCGTATTATTGCGATTAAACTCGCGTTCAATATCACCCGATAACTCAACTTTCGGCCGCCAATTACCCAATGCCGCTGGCACGCCCTCGTCAACAGACTTAAGGTCGGCACGCTGAGCAAGGAATCCAGGATTGGTTGAATAAGCGCTGGCCAACGCCTCAGCAAGAGTTTGGGAATTAGCCGGCTGGATTAACCATGAGGTATGTACGCAAAATAAACCTGCTAACACCCAATTGGTAGAAAGTCTCTTTTTCATTATATTTTTCCCAAGCGCTTAATCCACTAGTATACCTTAATGAGACGGCATTCACATACCATCTTATAGAATTTCTAAGGTTCCAGTCACCAGGTTCATTACCTATCTAGATTACTTTATAACTACTGTTTCCACGATCCAATAATCTACCTACAGTCCCAAGTATTGGGGGTCAGTATGATAATAGATACTATATAATGACTTTTATATAGGTCAATAGCCGAGTTCATTTAGCTTTCAAAAACCTCATAAAAAACAGTTCTTTAGCACTCTCAAAAGGCAAAGGATGGGGGAAGCTCAAAACCAGGAAGGATTGGAGTCCAAGCATCAAATATTTCTTCGGTCGAAATTGAACCACCAAATTTAGTCATTAGAACACCCTTTCCAAGAGAATCGTGCTTATTAACAACCGTAACCAGGCGCCCACCATCAATGAGCTGAGCAAGAATGCTTTCTGGTACTTTGGCCACCGAACCAGAAAGTACTATAGCATTATATGGATGCTGCTTTTTGTAACCTTCTGCTAATGGACTAGTCATAATAGCTGCGTTATCGACCCCAAGCTCAACCATATTATTTGTTGCTTGCTTTGCTAAGGTTTCATCCTCTTCTATCGCAACGACGGTATTTGCTATGCTAGCCAGAATGGCCGTGGAATAACCTGTTCCGCAACCAATCTCTAATACCACATCATCAGGCCTGATTTTTGCTGACTGCAGGAGTCGCGCCAAAACCATCGGCTGGAGCAGATAGCGTCCTTCAGTGATCATCAGTTTTTCATCTACATATGCTAAAGTAGCGAGGTTATCCGGTACAAATACCTCCCGGGGAATTTTACCAAATGCATTAATAATTCCCTGATGAGTGACGCGGTTAACTCGAATCTGATTTTCAACCATGTTGTGCCGCGCAGCGGAATAATCCATATTATTTTCTATTCTCTAAAAATTTACAACAAAAGACGTTCAGCCATTCAACCATAACGAAAAATTTTACCAGATTTTATGACCTTATAACAGTATCGAGTCCAACAAATTTGGAAAAGCTAATTTTAGTAATACAATCATTATAATATCGACTATCGTTGTCTTATCATTACTATTGGCCGGGTGGCATAGTAACCTTACTATAATTTCATAACAGATAGCTTGACCGAAAAAACACCGCAGACTAGATTTTGGCAACGGTTAGCTAAAGATGGAATTTAGGTTAGCACTGTTGTCCTATTTAGGATCTCCCTGGAGAGTATTTATTGTGACCGATAGGTGAACTGACGCGATTAATGGGGCGCGGTGGCGGAGTGGCTACGCAGCGGCCTGCAAAGCCGTGGACCCCGGTTCGAATCCGGGCCGCGCCTCCACCTCTAAATTAGAGGATTGATTTTATTATATTTTATCTCTCTGGGGCACGCCATCTTGCCAGGTGCTTTGTTATCGGCTTGGCTTAAAGGGTCGCATACCAATGGAAAATATTATAGAAGCGGGCAGCAACAGTGAATTACTGTTAAAAGAAGAGGTTACAAATTGGTTAGATAATGGCATTGGCCAATAGGGATGGTAGAAATGATATGATGGTAAGAGTAAGCCATATTTACACCTTCACCGTGGTTGCTATTTTAAGACATATTCATTTGTAAGATACACGGATGCGGGTTGTCCAGACAACGAATTTGTGTCAATTACACCCTTTAGAACGAGCAAGAACATATAGACTTATACAACGGTAATTTAAAAAATATAAGAGTTAGACGTAACCAGTTTAAATTTTGCAATTAGAACCCTAACCCAATGTAGTCCAATCAATACGTTTAAGGCGAGACAGGTATATGAATACCTCAATTCGTAAGGAGGCGCATCCCGTCTCCGTAATTTATCCGGCGTAGCTCAACGGCAGAGCAATCGGCTGTTAACCGATAGGTTGTAGGTTCGAATCCTACCGCCGGAGCCAAACTCCATGTATTCAGAAATATCTTAATTAATTATCTTTGGGTAAAATCCCCTCCGGCATTTGTGTCTAAATCTTCAAATAACCGAATGTTGGTAACTTATTCTTCAATTCGTATGGCACATTAAAAGGTTACTTAGCGTGGACTTACCTAGACTTTCAAAACTCAGCAACAAAAAGATAACCAAAATCGAAGTTAAAATAATACGCTATTACTGGGTTTAATTTTGAAATTACCGCCGTACATGATAGTTTTGATATTGCTTCGGTGCATTGCCGTTAATGGTCTTGGCAGATTGATGAGTTTCGAAAATTGAAAATTAGAAAAATTCATAACGTCTTAATATTAATTATGATTATTACGCTACCGGTCCTTCTTACCGAGAGAGCTACCGCGCAGCAAGTCAACACTTCTACGGCCGTACTTTCTGAACGCCTCTTAAATGCTGTTGATAAACGTGACTTAACCACCGTAAAAGCTCTCCTGTCTAGTGACTCGGGTCGGTCTCTGGCAAGACTTCCCATCGGTTTAACAGCCGCCGGACGTGCAATAGAGAACAGTCACTATAATATTGCCCACTACATTCTAGCTGTCAGACATCAACAAATGAGATTTAAAACTAAAAAGATTCCAGAGGCAAAAAAGACGGAAAATCTGACGGTTAAAGGGGGGTTTATAAGCTCCAAGTCTCAATCGCCAGCACAGACACGTCAGAATTCATTACCCGATATTTCTCACCTCAAAACTGGGGTTCCGCTAAAAAAGAAATTGGTCTCAGTTGATAATGGACGTCAACCATCAAGAAATCTGCCATCGAATCGCCGTTCTAAAAGACAGTTATCAGATCAAGCCAACCCATTTGATCCTTTAAATATACCTTCTATAGGACTACCAGCCGTTAAATAATTACCAAAGACTTAAGACACCAGTCTAACCCGAGCATAACTTTCACATCACCCAAGCCTAGAAACACCTCACCTTTAAAATCGCCTGCCAGAAACATAGGAAACCGTTGTATCAAATCACTATGGTTAAGCCTAAGCATAATGCAACTACTACGGGAAATTTATCTATCTGCAAAAGGTCTGGTTAAAAAAATAGCAAATAAATTCAACAATCTAGATTGTCACCTTGCGAGATGGGCTAGAACGGCTAAAATCTACGAAGGTGGATACCATTGGCTATCAATACCCAATCAACGCAAATAAGGCTAGAATCATAATTGTTAGCTCGAACACTTTGAACAGGCAGAAAGAATAAAGTTAGACAAATGAGACATATTTCAATAGATGGCAGTAGTATTTACCGATTTATTTGGTTGTCATTCTAAGACCATATAAAAATGATTGAGTATCATTTTTAGTAGAATGCTAACTAACTATTGAACGATAGATAGTTGATGATGCAAACGAAGGTTCAAATTTTGGAAAGCGCGGATGACCCAGTAGAAGTTGCAGGGGCGGAAATCCGACATTTAAAAGAAACTATTGGCGTCCTAAGAGTGGAACTGGAGCAGTATAGTTTCAACCAACAAACCGCTGTCCAGCAGGCG
>JYMV01026795.1_pt1 | contig 13146 bp, 12 predicted proteins | sample 338911 | NCBI WGS metagenome assembly JYMV01 (sample SAMN03354496, study PRJNA234377) | hydrothermal vent metagenome | biome: Deep sea; feature: Hydrothermal plumes at the Eastern Lau Spreading Center, Western Pacific Ocean; material: Seawater | place: Tonga | collected 2009 | depth 2000 m m | reverse complement strand
TTCAAAATCAACATCTTTGGGGAAAGTTTCATCAAGCTGTTTAAATAACTCATAGTCAAGAAAATTATTTTTTTCAAATAAAAAAAATGGCTCTTTAGCATAGAAATCCAATTCATCAAGAGACTCTGGTATTTTTATCATAACAATTCTGTTGGTGCTTAATTAAAGCTATATCTGTATTATATATAACTAAAATTTCCTATATTTTATAAATCTGCTGCTATACAAAAATGTTGTACATTAACTCAGCACTCTAAAATCAAATTTTGTGTAACACGTTTATAATCATACCAACGTGAATATAAAATATAAATTACCTAATCATGCCTATAGATGGCTACTAACTTATCTAATACTGCATCTACTAATTAGGTTACTATTTAGTCAAACCCTGCAATTGGATGATGCCGAGCAGATTCGACAGGCTCAAGACATACTACTGGGCTACCCTATTCCACAACCTCCTTTATATAGTTGGCTAAGCTGGGGAATTTTTAAAATATTTGGTACTGGTTTATTTGCAATAACTCTACTTAAATATATATTAATTACACTAACTTTTTGGGTTACTTGGTCAGTATCTGGACAATTGTTCCAACATTCGCAAACTCGATATTTGGCAACTTTTTCATATTTACTCATGCCTTCATTTGCTTGGCATATGCATCAAGGATTCACTCATACTATACTGTTAGGATTGGGAATTATTATTTCACTGCATGCGCTACTAAGTTTAAAGAATAACCCAACTATTAAGAACTACCTATATTTTGGATTTGCTCTAGGCGTTGGACTCATGGGAAAGTATAGTTTTTTATTATTTATGTTTCCATTACTCATATCCACCTTTTCTATTACTTCATTTAGAAAGATTGTTTTTGACCGAAAAATACTTTTAAGCATTGGCATCTTTGCATTGATTCTTGGACCGCATTTTTATTGGCTAACGCAACATTACCAAGAAATTTTCATCTCGATTGATCAAAAACTTAAAATTACTAGCGATAATTTGTTAGTTAGTCGGATTAAATCTGCTGGGAAGTTTGTGGGCACTGCTATTGCCTTTGTTATGCCTTTTGCGGCTGTTCTTACCATTAGTGCATGGAGAAGATTACTTAACATTGATAAACACTTAAAAAAGAATGATCACTTTATCCTACTTAATAGATTTTTTCTTGTGGTCATCATCTCGGTTATGGTTCTGACAATTTTTGTGAGTATGCCGAATTTTAAGATGCGTTGGTTTCATCCGCTAATGATGATATTTCCTTTGTGGATGTTAGCTAGAATTGAACGAAAAGAGTTACTCTCAAATACAATAATGCGTTGGTTTACCAACATTACTATTGGTTTCACTGTGTTGATATTATCAACCCGAATTGCACAAGTAACCATAGGGCCAGATTTAGGTACGTACGGCAGACTTAATATACCAATTATTGAAACAATTGAGAAACTACCCACACATCTTATAAAACACTCAATATTAATAACAAAGGATAGGTTTATTGGCTCACACTTATTGTCACATTACCAACAACGCAGCATTGTAATTGAAGGCAGTCTCTTAAGAGAGGAAAAAGCTAGAACCGCTACACAATGTTTATGGTTGTGGGACGATAACAGGTCTGATACTGCACCAAGCGTTAATAATATAATTGAGTCTGGAGAACTTGTAACTATGGTCGCAAATACAAAATATACTTTATTTTATGCGCTCACACTAAAACAAGAGTGCGATTAAATATCACTAGTTTGTTCTTTTCGAATTAACATAAGATTACGAATATAGACAAATAAGCCCATACCTTGACCAATAATAAATACTGGGTCTTGCCTAAGGATGGCATAGCTTAAAAGTGTCAGACCACCGGCCAGGCTAAAATACCAAAAAGCAGTAGGAATTACGCTCTTTTTATGTTTCTCACTATAGATCCATTGAATCAAAAATCGCATAGAGAATAATGCTTGCCCCACAAGCCCTAGTATTAACCATGAAGTTGGAATGTCCTGCATAATTAAAGCTCCTGTGTTTTAGTTATATGAGTACGATTTTGTAGCCACCTAACTCCCAATATATCAACAATACCTACCCATAGGCGATTATAAAAACCATACTTAGAAACACCCTGTATGCGATGCCGATGATTAACCTCTATTGATACTACTCTACCACCTTGGCGTTGGAATAATGCCGGGATGTAGCGATGCATATGATCAAAATAAGGTAGATCTAGAAAACTATCTCGTGCAAACACTTTAAGACCACAACCAGTATCAGGAGTGCCATCTCCCAATAATTTATCACGTATTTTGTTAGCGTATTTTGAAGAGGTGCGCTTCAACCAAGTATCTTTGCGTTTTTTTCTATATCCTGCTACTACTAGCCAAGGATCAGAATTTTGATTATTAATAAGTTCATCATAAAGCTTGGGGATATCGGCCGGATCGTTTTGACCATCGCCATCTAACGTAGCAATCCAGGGTGATTTAGCATATTGCACACCTGTTCTCACTGCTGTTGATTGGCCACTATTTTGCAAATGCTTAATAATTCTAAGTGTAGCTAGGTCTTGCTTCATCTCTAATAGCACATCAAGTGTATTATCCGTACTACCGTCATCAACAACAATAATTTCATGTTGGTATTCCCCATTAAGCGCGCTGGTAATTTCGTTGATTAGTGTTCCAATACTTTCTTCTTCGTTACAAACTGGAATAACAATAGAAAAATCCATAGCCCTATCCTATAGGTTTATTGATGGTATTCTTTATACCACTTAGCAAAATTCTCAACACCTTGCTTTACACTCATTGATGGTTTATAACCAAACTCTTTCACCAAGTCATCTACATCAGCATAAGTATCTGGTACATCACCAGGTTGTAGTGGTAGTAACTCTTTATCTGCCTTAATACCGAGCGAGTTTTCTAAGGCCTCAATATAATCCATTAATTCTACTGGATTATTATTTCCAATATTATAGACACGCCACGGTGCCTTACTAGATCTAGTATCTGGATTATCGCCATCCCAATCTGGGTTTGGTGGTGCTGGACGGTCAAGTATACGAATCACGCCTTCAACAATATCATCAATATAAGTAAAGTCACGTCGATGTCTGCCATAGTTAAATACTTGTATTTTCTCACCTGCTATCATTGCTTTTGCAAATTTCTGTAGCGCCATATCAGGCCTATCCCATGGGCCATAAACCGTAAAAAATCTCAAGCCTGTTGTGGGTAAATCATATAAATGACTATAGGTATGAGCCATTAACTCATTGGCTTTTTTAGTAGCAGCATATAGACTTACTGGATGATTAACATTATCGCTAGTTGAAAATGGTTGCTTGGTATTAGAGCCATAAACTGAACTACTAGAAGCATAGACTAAATGCCTTACTTTATTATGGCGACATCCCTCTAAAATATGAGCAAAGCCAACTAAGTTAGTATCAACATAAGCCAGTGGGTTCTCGATGGAATAACGTACTCCGGCTTGAGCTGCAAGATTCACCACACCTTCAAATTGATGTGTTTTAAATAACTCAGCTATACCTTCACGATCTTCAAGATTCATGCGGATGTGTGTGTAGTTTGGATGATTTTCATGGCGGGCAAGACGAGCTTCTTTTAGTGCTGGATTGTAGTAATCATTATGATTATCAATACCGATGACGGTGTCACCTCTATCTAGTAATCTGATTGAGAGTGCCGAGCCAATAAAGCCAGCTGCACCTGTTACTAATACTTTCATGCTTACCTTTTAATCTGAGTTAAATAAATCGCGTGTATAAACCTTATCCTTTACATCACTCAAATCATCAGTCATGCGATTGGCAACAATCACATCGCTCATTTGCTTGAATACATCTAGGTCTTTTATCACCCTTGAATGAAAGAACTCTGCCTCTTCAAGGACGGGCTCATAAATAACAACCTCAATGCCTTTGGCTTTTATGCGTTTCATAATACCTTGAATTGATGAAGCTCTAAAGTTATCAGAGCCACTTTTCATAATAAGACGATGAATGCCTACGACCTTAGGATTTTTAGCTATGATTGAATCTGAAATAAAGTCTTTACGGGTAGAATTGGCATCAACAATGGCACTGATTAAGCTATTAGGTATATCTTTATAGTTTGCGCGAAGTTGTTTGGTATCTTTGGGTAGACAATAACCACCATAACCAAAAGATGGATTATTGTAATAATTACCAATCCTTGGGTCCAGGCCAACGCCTTCAATAATTTGTTTACTGTTTAGCCCATGAGCCTCAGCATAGGAATCAAGCTCATTAAAGTAAGATACTCTCATAGCTAAATAAGTATTTGAGAAGAGCTTAACGGCTTCTGCTTCAGTTGAGTTAGTAAAAAGTACATCAATATCTTGTTTAGTAGCGCCCTCTATTAATAAATCAGCAAATTGTTTTGCTCTGTCTGATTGCTCACCTACAATGATACGAGATGGGTACAGATTATCATGCAGTGCTAAACCTTCTCGCAAGAACTCCGGAGAGAAAATGATATTATTGCAATTAAACTTTGCCTTAATCTCATCAGTGTAGCCAACTGGTACCGTTGATTTAATAATCATTACCGCATTAGGGTTAATAGTCATAGCGTCTTTAATAACCACTTCTACTGAAGTGGTATTAAAATAGTTATTAACGGTATCGTAATCAGTTGGTGTGGCAATAATGATAAAGTCAGCATCCTTATAGGCAAACTCTTTATCTAGAGTGGCGGTAAAGTTAAGATCTTTGTTAGCTAGAAAGTCTTCAATCTCAGCATCTACTATTGGGGAGATTTTGTTGTTAAGTTGCTCGATCTTCTCAGGAATGATGTCAAGGGCCACCACCTCATGATTTTGAGATAAAAGCATGGCATTGGACAGACCAACATAACCGGTTCCTGCTATTGCTATTTTCATTTACTGTCCTCTAATAATTCTTTTGACATTTTAACAATGTCGCTCACTTTTATATTCTTAATTGAAAAATCATTTTTATTGATTTTATAAGGATCAACCTCTGATTCAGACTCAAGAATTCGGTTAATATCTGTTGTAAAAGTATTGCGATATCCTGGTGTTGATCCAAATAGCGTGATGGACGGAACATTAAGTGCCCATGCCATATGTGTTGGCCCGGTATCACCACCAATAACAAGGTTCATTCGTGAGATAAATGTCTTTAACTCATTGAGTGTTAATCTATCAGAGATATTGACCTCGGGAGAAATTTCCTGGATATCTTCTGCCATTTTATTTTCTATCTCACTACCCCACAAAATAACAATATTAGCGTCTAATTGTTGTATAAGCTGCGCATATCGTTTCACTGGATAAATTTTAGACTCAAATGATGCGCCTGGTATCAGTGCTATATTAGGTTTTATGTTAGAGATAAAATTAAGTGGGGATTGATTGCAAAGGTTGTTTGTTTAGAATATCATCACGTGAGATAGTAATGTCTAATGCATTTTTCACAACGGCAACATTGCGTTCAATGATATTTTCAGAGTAATCTATCTTGCAAGTTGCTGAATAAAACATCGCAGCAAAAGATTCTCGCAAGGACTCTTTGTCAAAACCAAAGGTCTTGTCTGACGGGATGGTACGAGATACAATAGCAGATTTAATTAAACCTTGAGTATCAATAACTAAATCATACTTTTGTAATTTCCTAAGTTTTATTAGTTCCTTAAACAGTAAGCGTAGTGATTTTTTTTGCTTAACTTTCTTGAGGTTGACGGTGTGTATTTGATTGATGTGTGGGTTGTTAGTCAATACGTCTTTAAAACCTTCTTCAACTATCCAGTCAATAACTGCGTTAGGATAATATTTTTTAATAAACTGCAACACAACCATGGCGTGAATAATATCACCTAGGGCAGAAAGTTTGACGATGGCAATTCTCATGAGACTCATTTTACTACGACCCTAGTGCAATATTTTAGTATGAGTGTTTGATGATATAATTTACACAATATTTTTTTACCTGATTTTTATGAGTAAAGATACGCCAATCGAAAAGCCTATTAATTTTATTCGTCATCAAATTAATGATGACCTAGATTCTGGCCTACATAACTCAATCCAAACTCGATTTCCACCCGAGCCTAATGGTTATTTACACATTGGCCATGCCAAATCAATTTGTCTAAATTTTGGGCTAGCAAAGGACTATAACGGCAAGTGTAATTTACGCTTTGATGATACCAATCCTGCTAAAGAAGATGTTGAATTCGTTGATTCAATTAAAGCTGATGTTAATTGGCTGGGTTTTGAATGGGATGGTGAGATTCAATATAGTTCCAACTACTTTCCAAAATTTTATGAATATGCAATTGAGCTGATTAACAAAGGCTTGGCATATGTTTGCTTCTTAAGTTCTGAAGAAACGCGTGAATATCGTGGCACCTTAAAACAAGCAGGAAAAGATAGTCCATACCGTAACACTTCTATCGAGGAAAATTTAGCCTTACTTGCAAAAATGAAAGATGGTCGATTCTCTGAAGGAGAATGTGTACTACGCGCTAAGATTGATATGGCTAGCTCGTTTATGTGTATGCGTGACCCTGCACTTTATCGCATTCGTTTTGATAAACATCATCAAACTGGTAATGACTGGCGTATTTATCCAATGTATGATTTTGCCCATTGCATTAGTGATGCGATTGAAGGTATTACTCATTCTTTATGTACATTAGAGTTCCAAGATAATCGTCGTTTGTATGATTGGATGTTAGATAACCTAGATGACTTTAATAAACCTGATCGCCCACATCAGTATGAATTTTCACGCCTAAATCTTGAATACACTGTAATGTCGAAACGTAAATTACAACAACTGGTTGAAGATGAGCTAGTATCTGGTTGGGACGATCCACGTATGCCAACCATATCAGGGCTTCGTCGTCGAGGTTATACAGCTGCAGCTATTCGTGATTTTGCTGAGCGAATTGGTATCTCAAAAGTAGATAGTATGACCGATATGGCAATCTTAGAAGCAGCTGCACGAGATGATCTTAATGTCAAAGCGCCACGCACTATGGGCGTGATTAATCCAATTAAAGTGGTAATTGAAAACTATCCGGAAAACCAAATAGAAACATTGCAAGCACCTATTCACCCACAAAATGAAGACATGGGTAAACGTGAAATATTTTTCTCTCGTGAGCTTTATATAGACAGGGAAGATTTTCAGGAGGTAGCACCAAATAAGAAGTTTAAGCGCTTAGCCATTGATAAAGAGGTACGTTTACGCAACGCTTATGTCATTAACGCGACAACCTTCGATACTGATTTTGATGGCAATATTACTACGGTATACGCAACTTATGACGCTGACACACTAGGTAAGAACCCTGCAGATGGTCGTAAAGTAAAAGGTGTAATCCACTTTGTAGAGGCAACCAAGGCTCTCAAGGCTGAATTTAGGATTTATGATCGATTATTCACTTTAGAAAATCCTGGTAAGAATGATCACTTTGAGGCGCTAATTAACCTTGAATCACTGGTGGTAACATATGGTGTGGTTGAACCTAGTATGGCAGATGCTAAGCCTGAAGTAGCATATCAATTTGAGCGCGAAGGGTATTTTTGTCGCGACAATCAACCCAGTGATGAGTTGGTCTTTAATAAGACAGTAGGATTACGTGACACCTGGAATAAGTAACTAGTTTAAATCATTTAGCCACTGTGATACGGTGTCAATCTCATTGTATTTAGTGAGATCAATTTGCAGTGGGGTAACTGATACATAATTATGTGCAATAGCATGAAAATCAGTACCAACACCATTATCGGCTTCTTTGCCGTTGTCACCTATCCAGTATAGTGATGGGTCATCTTTATCAGGCATTCCCTCTTCAGACATGTGGCGTTTACCCAAACGAGTAGTTTGAAATCCTTTAATATCTGTCAATGGAACATCTGGTACATTCACATTTAAGATGGTATCGTGTGAAAGTTGAGCGTGTGCTATTTGACTAACCAGCTTTAAGGCGATGCTAGCTGCAGTTTCAAAGTGTTTACCTTCCCAACTGGCTAACGAAATAGCCACTGAAGGTAGGCCTAAAAAACGCCCCTCTATTGCGCCTGCAACAGTGCCAGAATAAATAACATCATCACCTAAATTAGGCCCGAAATTAATACCTGTTACAACCAGATCAATATCTTCTTTTAAGAAGCCACAGAGCGCCAAATGCACGCAGTCACTGGGTGTTGCATCTATACTAAAAATATTGTCATCAACCTTAATAGGTTTTAAAGGCTTATCGAGCGTGAGCGAGCTACTCGCTGCTGATTTGTTAGCACTAGGCGCAACAATAATAACTTCGTACTCTTTAGCTAAGGATTTGGCCAATTGCTGAATACCTTCAGCCTGATAGCCGTCGTCATTACTAATTAAGATTTTCACTAAACAATATTAAGTGTGACTTTATTTTTTTTAACACCCACTTTGACTGTACCGCCATTGACCAACTTACCAAACAAGAGTTCATCAGCCAACGGCTTACGAATCTCTTTTTCAATTAAGCGTGTCATTGGTCTTGCACCCATTTTGGCGTCATAACCATTTTTAGAAAACCATTTTCGAGCTGCATCGGAAGTAATGAGAGAAACATTTTGAGCTTCTAGTGCATCCTCTAATTCGAACAAGAACTTGTTGACCACATAAACAATGGTCTCTTCATTAAGACTATTGAAATAGATGATTTCTGATAGACGATTTCTGAATTCTGGTGTGAATGTTTTTTTCAACTCACCTTCATAATCCAATGAATGATCTTGCTCACTAAAACCAATGGAAGCTCTTTGTACACTTTGTGCACCAACATTTGATGTCATTACTAAGATTACATTTCTAAAGTCAATCTCTCGACCATTAGCATCCGTCAAAGTACCGTGATCCATCACTTGTAATAGTAAGTTAAAGATATCAGGGTGGGCTTTCTCAATTTCATCCAGTAGCAATACTGCATAAGGACTACCATTAACTGCTTCAGTTAATAAACCACCTTCGTCATAACCGACATAACCTGGAGGTGAGCCAATTAATTTAGAAATTGAATGACGTTCCATATACTCACTCATATCAAAACGCAACAGCTTAACACCCATAATGCGGGCTAGTTGCTTGCAGATTTCGGTTTTACCAACGCCTGTTGGGCCTGCAAAAAGAAAGGCACCCATTGGCTTATCAGTCTGTCCAAGACCCGAGCGTGCTAATTTGATAGAAGTTGATAGACTTTCTACCGCATCGTCCTGACCAAATACACCGAGCTTTAATTCCTGTTCTAGATTTTTAAGTAATGATTTGTCATCATTAGTTACCTGACGTGATGGAATGCGCGCTAACTTAGCAATGATATTTTCAATATCTGCAACATTAATATTAATCTTGCGTTTAGATTTAGGTTGAATTTGTTGTAGTGCGCCCACTTCATCAATTACATCAATGGCTTTATCAGGCAAGCGACGATCAGTCATATAACGGTGTGACAATTCTGCTGCTGAGGTGAGTGCTGCAGCTGAATATTTAACCTTATGATGGTCTTGATAGTATTTTTTAAGACCATGCAAAATCTTAATAGTATCTGCAACTGAAGGCTCGTCAATATCAATCTTTTGGAAACGACGAGTTAGCGCATGGTCTTTTTCAAAAACTTTACGATATTCTTCATAGGTTGTAGAGCCCATGCATTTCAATGAGCCATCAGCAAGTGCTGGCTTGAGTAGATTAGAAGCATCTAGCGAGCCACCAGAAACACTACCTGCACCAATCAAGGTATGAATTTCATCAATAAATAAGATTGAATGTGGAATTTTTTCAAGATCAGTAAGCACAGCTTTTAAGCGTTTCTCAAAATCACCACGATACTTAGTGCCAGCAATTAATATACCGATATCTAACGAATAAATACTGGCGTCTTTCAGCACTTCAGGTACTTTACCATCAACAATTTTTTTAGCGATACCCTCAGCAATAGCTGTTTTACCAACACCTGCTTGACCAACAAATAGTGGATTATTCTTACGACGTCGAGATAGAACTTGTACAGTTCGGGTAACTTCCTCTTCCCTGCCTAATAAAGGATCAATCTTTCCGCTTCGTGCTTTCTCGCATAAGTTAATGGTGTAGGCTTCTAATGCTGATTTTTTAGATTTTTTGGTATCGGACTCTATTCTAGGCTTTTCTTCAATAGTTTCTGGTGTTTGTGTTGAAATACCTTCCATGACATCTAGTCTGGAAATATTGTTAAGTTTTAACAAATAAACTGCATGTGACTCTTTTTCAGCAAAGATACTCACCAAAACATTCATAGCATGAACCGTGGTCTTTTGTGCTGATTGGGCTTGATATACGCTACGTTGTAATACACGTTGAAACCCTACTGTAGGTACTATGTCAACTTCTGAATCTTGTGGAATGATTGGGGTGTGTGAATCAATGTACTCTTCCAGTTCATCACGAATTTCATCAATATTGACACGTTTATTGCGTAAAAAAGTAACTACTTCATCAATATTAAGCAATGCTAAAAGTAAATGTTCAACCGTCACAAACTCTAAGCGATTGTTACGCGCCTGTGTCATAACAAAGTTAATTTCTTGTTGTAATCCGCTTTCTATCATAGTCTCATTATACCTTAATCACTTAACTCTCTAATCACACACATTAATGGTTGTTCGTGTTTGCGAGAAAAATCAATAACTTGAGTAACCTTTGTTTGGGCAATATCATGTGGATAGGTACCACATACTCCTTCCCCTTCTAAATGTACCTTTAACATGACTTCTTGTGCGGCCTCTTCACTTTTAGAAAAAAATAACTTTAACACTTCCACAACAAACACCATAGCCGTGTAATCATCATTTAGAAGTAACACCTGGAAACGTTGGGGTTTCTTAAGCTTTGGTTTACTTGTTTGTGTAAGTATCTGTGTCATCTTATAGACACCCGATACAACAACAACATAGCAACCACAAACACAACTGTAGTCGGTAAAGACGCGCTTAACAAATGATTCAGATCAAACCTTAAAGAAAGCATACCACCAATTCTTGATGATAATTCAAACAATAAACTAATTGTCACACCCATAAAAATCTTGCGCCCAAGTGTTGAGTTTCTCAATGAGCCAAATACAAAAGGAATAGCAAGAATAATCATAGTAATCAATGTTAATGGTCTCATTATTCTTGAGTAAAGCTCAACTTCGTAGGCACCTGCAGATAGCTGATTCCCAGATAAAAATCGAACGCGTTTAAACAATTGCCATGTAGATAAAGATTTAGGCTCCTTTTTTAAAGACTGAATTAATTCTTGATCAAACGCGACTTTTGTGGTGTATTTTTGTAGCTCTTGCCTATCTATTTTCGTAAATATTTGGCTAGAATCGAATTGATAAGAATTTGATTCTTGTAAATCAAACTTTTGTCCATCAAAATTTGCCCTACGACTAAAAACTACCGAATCCAACTCACTAGGATTGCTCAATTTTATTAAAGTTACATTGTTAAAAACTTTACCATCTATATTCTGACCAACGTGGATAAAGTTACCACTGTCTTTTATCCAGAAGCCTTGTTGATTAAAAGTTACCATTCCTTGCCCTAAGGCTTGGGCACGATATTTTTTTGCATAATCGGATAAAATTGGGGATATAAATTCTCCAACAATAATCATAACTATAGCAAATACAATGCTTATCTTAAGCGTAGTTTTGGTAATATCTATCACAGAAATTCCAGAGCCACGCATAATAATTAACTCCCTATTAGAAGATAAATAACCTAAACCCAAAATCGATCCAAGCAAAATTATTAATGATGACAACATATATACCATTGACGGCATTAGAAGCCCAATATATACTAAAGCATCGAGCAGTGTATAACCTGCACGACCTATATCATCCACTTCTTCTAGAAATTTAAAGAATGCATATATACCAACCAAAACTACCATTACGGATAATGAATATTTAAGTAGTGTTTTAGCAATATAGCGATCTAAAATTTTCATTAAAATAGAAGTCTCTAAACAGAATTATTAAACAATAGCACTATTATGACAAATATTCACAACGATAAAATCCTAATTCTTGATTTCGGCTCTCAATACACTCAACTCATTGCGCGTCGTATTAGAGAGATTGGCGTCTATTGTGAATTGTTTCCTTATGATGTAGATGTATCTTTTATTAAAAATTTCAACCCAAAAGGCGTTATTCTTTCTGGTGGTCCTGATACAGTTATGATTGATGACTCTGCCAGAGCGCCTCAAATTATATTTGACCTTGGGGTGCCAGTGCTTGGTATCTGCTACGGTATGCAAACCATGGCCATACAACTCGGTGGTGAGGCGATTTCAGCCGAAAAACATGAATATGGCTTCGCAAAAATTAAATGTGAAGATGATGAGTGTCACTTATTTAAAGATTTAAAGGATGATACCAACACAATGGGTGATGCACTATTGGATGTATGGATGAGCCATGGTATTGAAGTAAGCAAACTACCACAAGATTTTAAATTAATCGCCTCAACAGACAACTGTTCCATTGCGGGTATTGCCAATGTCACAAAACACTATTATGGCTTGCAATTTCATCCAGAGGTTACACACACTAAGCAAGGTATACACATCTTAGATCGCTTTGTGAGTGGACTTTGTGGTTGTGAGAAAAGCTGGACAACAGACAATATTATTTCTGATTTGGTACAAAGCTTAAAAGATCAAATTGGTGATAGCAATGTGTTGCTCGGATTATCTGGTGGTGTTGATTCATCAGTTGTAGCAGCGCTACTTCATCAAGCAGTTGGTGATCAGCTCACTTGTGTATTTGTTGATAATGGCTTATTGCGTCTTAATGAAGGTGATGAAGTAATGCAAACCTTTGCTGATAATATGGGTGTGAAAGTCATTCGTGCTAATGCTGAGCAGAAGTTTTACAGTGCTTTAGCTGGTGAGGCTGATCCTGAGAAAAAACGTAAAATTATTGGGCGTGCATTTATCGAAGTATTTGAAGAAGAAGCAAGTAAATTAAACGATATCAAATATTTAGCACAAGGTACTATTTATCCTGATGTGATTGAATCAGCCGGTGCAAAATCAGGTAAGGCTAAAG
>JYMV01010931.1_pt1 | contig 13147 bp, 13 predicted proteins | sample 338911 | NCBI WGS metagenome assembly JYMV01 (sample SAMN03354496, study PRJNA234377) | hydrothermal vent metagenome | biome: Deep sea; feature: Hydrothermal plumes at the Eastern Lau Spreading Center, Western Pacific Ocean; material: Seawater | place: Tonga | collected 2009 | depth 2000 m m | reverse complement strand
GATTTTAACAATCTCCTGTTTAATGAAGATAAAGTTGATTATTTCAACAGGGAATTGAAGATAATATATATCGAGTATTTTTAACTCATTCCTGAGGGCACCATGTCCAAGCTGAAAGAAACACAGCTTTCCACAGAACAGATATATAAAGGTTCTTTGCTTGATGTGAGGCGCGATGAGGTTTCATTGCCAAATGGAAAAACATCAGCAAGGGAATACATCAAACATCCCGGTGCCGCATGTATAATTCCAGTATTACCCGATGGGAAGATCGCTCTCATAAAACAATACCGCTATCCAGTTCAATCTGAAATGATCGAACTACCGGCCGGCAAGTTGGATACCGGAGAAAAACCGGAAGTTTGTGCCAGAAGAGAACTGGAAGAAGAAATTGGTTACTCTGCCGGCAAGTTGACATTTGTATGTAATATTCATCCAGCTATTGGTTTTGCCAGTGAGATAATGTGGATTTATCTTGCAGAAGATTTAGTCAAAACGACTGAAAATACAGATCATGATGAATTTCTTGAAATTATGCCAACTTCATTAGCTGAAGCAGTAAAAATGGTGTGGGATGGAAAAATTACCGATGTAAAAACAATCATCGGTCTTTTATGGGCGGAACGTCTCTTATCATAAACAATCCCTTTTACTATGTCTGATTCGCTAGCTGTACATATTAAAGAAAAGTCATTAGATCTAGGTTTTCATAAAGTGGGAATCACCTCTGCTGTTTCAACTCCCAAAGAAAAAGCTAATTTGGAATCCTGGCTACAAAAAGGACATCATGGAACCATGGAATGGATGGCGAAACGTAAGGAAGAAAGAGGAGATATTTTTGCTTATTTCCCGGAGGCAAAATCAGTTATTTCTGTGGGTATGAATTATTTCACAGGTTTTACGCAAGCTGATTTGCTATCGGAGTACGCGTTCAGCAATTATGCCTGGGGAGATGACTACCACGAAGTTTTGAAATCAGGTTTATATAAATTATTAAGTTGGCTGAAAGCTGAAGTACCAAATGTAAGAGGCATTGCCTGTGTGGATACATCACCTGTCATGGATAAGGTTTGGGCACAGAAAGCCGGATTAGGTTGGCAGGGAAAACATACCAATCTTATCACCATTGATTATGGAAGTTGGTTATTTCTGGGTGAATTGATAGTTGATATTGAATTGGATTATGATCAACCTTTCACTGAAGATCTTTGCGGTTCCTGTACTGCCTGCATAGATGCTTGTCCAACACATGCTTTAGGAGAATATGAGATTTATGCTGAAAAGTGTATATCTTATTTGACAATTGAACACCGCGGTAAACTTCCTGATGGTAGGTCGGAATTACATGATTGGATCTATGGTTGTGATATCTGCCAGGATGTATGCCCTTGGAATCAGAAATTTTCACAATTGACAGCAGAGGAGTCCTTTAAACCACGAAAAGAGATTCTCGGATTTACAGATGAAAATTGGCAAGCCTTGGATGTGCAAGGATTTCGTAAATTATTTAAAGGATCTGCGGTTAAGCGCACGAAATTTTCAGGATTATCAAGAAATATTAATGCAAATACATAAGGAGTATATATGCCAAGAATAGGAGTCGTTCTCTCTGGTTGCGGAGTCAATGATGGGTCAGAAATACATGAAGCAGTAATAACTATGTTAGAGTTAGATAAAGCAGGAGCAGAAATGGTACTTATGGCGCCTAATATCGATCAGCTTCATGTTATAAATCATTATACCGATCAAGAAATGAATGAATACAGGAATGTACTCATGGAATCCGCCCGAATCGCCCGTGGGAATATAAGAGATATGGCAGAAGTTTCGTCAAGCGATGTGGATGCTTTAATTTTTCCCGGAGGATTTGGAGTGGCTAAAAATTTGTGTGATTATGCCATGGCTGGTGCTGATTGTTCAGTGAATCCAGATGTTCTTCGTTTAACTCAAGAAGTCCATAATGATAAAAAACCCATTGGTGTTATTTGCATTTCGCCGGCTATGATGGCCAAGATCCTTGGAGGTGAAACAGAATTGACCATTGGTTTTGATGAGCAAACAGCCAATGATATAAATGCCATGGGAGCGAAGCATATTACTTGCCCGGTAGAGGATATTATTATTGATACCCAAAAGAAAGTGGTTTCAACACCCGCCTATATGGAAGCCAAAAGCATCAAAGAAGCTGCAGCAGGGATTACCAAGCTGGTTGCTGAAGTACTGAATATGGTGGCCGATTGATTAAAGTATGTCATGTAAACGACTTACCTGAAAAATCAGCCAAAGTGATCATGGTTCATGATACACCCATAGCTGTATTCAAAACTGGGGGGAAGATATTTGCCTGGGACAATCGCTGCCCTCATCGCGGTGCATCACTGGGTGATGGTTATATAACGAACACCACTGTGCAATGTAAATTTCATTTATGGGAATTTGATATAGAAAAGGAATGTGCTGTAGCTAACGAAACCATCAAATTGAAATCATTTCCTATTGCAATTAAAGGGCAGCATATTTTTCTAGATATTTCTTGAGCAGAGAAAGAACCGTAAATACAAAGTAAAGAGAAAATTTTAAACACTGGACTCATGATTATAAGCCAGTTTCTTTTACTGTCTGCTTGACAACCTCCAATGTATTGCTCAAAGCAACTTGCTCATCATCAGTTAACTGAAATTCAAGAATCTTCTCTACACCGCCATTACCAATAACTGTCGGAACACCAATGAAATATCCATCGATCCCAAATTCACCTGCACATAGAGATGCACACGGAATAACCCGTTTTTTGTCTCTCAAATAGGATTCTGCTATTTCAATTGCAGATTGGGCCGGAGCATAAAATGCAGAACCGTTACCGAAGAGTTTGACAATCTCACCGCCAGCAAAGCGTGTTCGATGTTCAATTTCAGTTAATCTTTCGGCAGAAATCAGATCGGTTACTGGCACGCCGCCAACGGTGGCAAGTCTGGTAATTGGTACCATTGTATCGCCATGGCCGCCAAGAACCATACACGTAACGTCTTGGACAGATAAGCCAGTTTCCATGGCAATAAAGGTTCTGAACCGTGCCGAATCAAGGGCGCCGGCCATACCTACAACTTGGTTTTTTGGAAATCCAGAAACTTTATAGAAAGCATATACCATTGCATCTAATGGATTGGATATAACAATAACAAAGGATTGTGGTGCCTGTTTTTTGATATTCGCGGCAACATCTTTCATGATACCTAGATTTATTTCCAGCAGATCTTCCCGGTCCATACCCGTTTTTCTGGGGATGCCGGCGGTAATAATAAATACATCTGAGTCTTTGACATCATTCCAGTCAGATGTGCCGGTTATATTGGCATCATAGCCATCATGGGGGCGTAGCTGCATTAGGTCAAGGGCTTTCCCTTTAACCATACCCTCTGCTTTGGGAATATCAAAAATCACGACATCACCCAATTCTTTTTGTGCGGCGAGCAATGCGAGGTTACCGCCAATTTGGCCGCCGCCGATTAATGAAATTTTTGGTCTGGACATGAAATCCTCTTAATCTGAAATTAATGAATTATTAAAATTACGATTAATCGTACACAAATAAAAAACCCCTACAGTGTAGGGGTTAAAGTGTGATTAGTTCAGCTTTGCGGTATAACGCTGACTATCTTTCTTGACCGTCCATGGCGGCCAAATTTCACTGCCCCGTCAGCTGTAGCAAAAAGTGTATCGTCACCGCCTCGGCGTACATTTGAACCGGGATGGATTTTTGTACCGCGTTGTTTTAATATGATACCACCAGCAAGGATCGCTTGACCATCAGAAACTTTAACGCCGAGGTGTTTTGAATTTGAATCGCGTCCATTCCTGGAACTACCAACACCTTTTTTATGTGCCATAATTAATCTTCCTTGACAGTTTCTTCTGCCTGTTTCTTTGCAGCAGTTTTCCTGGTTGCTGATAATTTAATTTTTTCAACCTGCAGTAATGTATAATCCTGTCGGTGTCCATTTTTCCGCTGATAGCCCTTACGGCGCTTTTTCTTATAAATAAGCACTTTGCGATCGCGACCCTGTTCGAGGACACTGGTTTGCACGGCAGCACCTTTTATAACAGGCGTACCAATATGATTCTTCTCGCCATCATTAGCAAAGAGGACTCTATCAAATGACAGTGTATCACCAACTTCAGACTGCTGGTGGGCGACCTTTACTCGATCACCTTCACTGACCGTATATTGTTTTCCTGAAATCTCAACTGTAGCATTCATGATTATGTCTCCAAAAGCCGGAAAAATTAAGCGGAATTAGCCTGATTACCAAGTTCTACGTGATCAGTAATATCTTGATTATCTTTCGTGCGTAGAAAGCGAAATTCATCTCGGTTAATATCTACTAAACTATCGATAGATATATGGACAAAATTCTGCCACATAAGTCCACGTAAAACCTTCTTTTTCTTTATAAAATCAGCATTTTCAGGGTGTAAAAGCAATTTGAGACGTAGATCGTGGTGTTTGCTTTTATAACGCCGTAGCCAGTGATCTATGCGGGTAATTAATGTTTCTTTTGAAATAATACGTCCGGATCCATGACAAGTTGGGCAATTCTCGCTCATGGAGTCAATGAGACTTAATCGAATGCGTTGCCGTGTCATTTCCAACAAACCAAAATCACTAATCGGTGAGACAGCAACTTTTGCCCGATCCTTTTTCAATTCTTTTCGTAATTCATAATAAACTTTGCGGCAATTGGCTTCCTCGCGCATGTCAATAAAATCGATCACAATCAGACCTGAAAGATCACGAAGGCGAAGTTGTCGAGCAACTTCACGTGCTGCTTCAAGGTTAATTTTTAGGGAATTATCTTCATGTTGTTTTTTACCAATAAATCGTCCACTGTTGACATCTACCACAACCATGGCTTCTGTTTTCTCAATAATGAGGTAAGCACCGCTTTTCAGCCAGACTTTTGGTCGCAAAAGTTTCATCAATTCATTTTCAATGCCCATGCCCTCGAATAATGGTGTTTTCAAGCGGTAAAGATCCAAGCGATTAGCCATGTTGGAAGAAACATCTTCTAAATAACGGGATGTTTTACGATAGAATTTTTTTGAATCGATGACTATTTTTTCAACATCAGAAGTCAATAAGTCACGGATAACAGAAGAAGCTGTTTCAAGATCTTCATAGACCAATGTAGGTGATTGTGTACGATCAGCTTTCCCTTGCAATCGATCCCATGATGATTTCAATTGATTGTAATCATTTTTCAACAGTTCTTCACTTTTGCCCTCAGCTACTGTACGCACAATTACACCAAAACCTTTATGCTTAAAGGAGCTGACAATTTTTTTCAATCTGCGGCGTTCGTATTTGTCCCATACTTTTTTGGAAATACCAATATAATTGACATTGGGTACCAATACCAGTAATCGGCCGGGGATAGCCACTTCTGTGGTGACTCTTGGTCCTTTACCGGCAAAGGGTTCTTTAATGACCTGAACATAAATATCCTGCCCGGTATTTAAATCAACAGATATGTTGTCATTATTTTTGCGATAATTGTGTGGGGATTTTTTTCTGTCTTCTTCGTCGACATCTATGAGATAGTCGCTGTTTTCAATTTCAGAAAAGGGTAAAAATGCATTTATATCATAACCGATATCCACGAAAGCAGCCTGCATTCCCGGCAAAACATTTTCCACCTTGCCTTTATAAATATTGCCGACCATACGTTGTTTATCCTGTTTTTCGACATATACTTCTACCAGCTGAGTATCTTCGAGAATGGCGATGCGAGTTTCACCCATGCTCACGTTTATGTATATTTCTTTTTTCATAACCTGTACCTATAAATTACCGTCGATATCGTCTGTTATATGCTGACAGCAGAAAACGCTCCGCTTACGGAGGTTTTTATGCTGTTATATCAGGTTGGAAGGGTTGAAGGAGGGAAAAAAATGTGTAAAAATCTTGTTTTTGTTTCAAAAAAACTTTAGTAAATAAACTGTTAATAAACCTTCGTTTCTTCCGAACCGATAGCAAAATTACCTTTTTTAAAAACCCCTAGCAAGAAAATTGTCCAATAAGCCTTTTCTTGAAAAATGTTAGATTTATTGTGTAAAATTACACCGTCGTGATTTGAGCCCTATTGCCGCGACATTAATATTGGTGCTAAAAAGGCTGAACAGCCCCGTATAGCACCGGGGTTTTTTTATTATGAGTAAAATTAAAAAAATATTCAACGAACGTATACTCATCCTAGACGGTGCTATGGGAACCATGATTCAATCCTATAATTTTACTGAAAATGATTTTCGAGGAGAACGGTTTAAATTCCATGGTCAGGATTTAAAAGGGAATAATGATCTGCTTTGCCTCACCCATCCGGATATAGTTGCTGAAATTCATCAAGCCTATTTTGAAGCAGGGGCCGACATTGTGGAAACCAACACCTTTAATGCCAATGCTATTTCCCAGTTGGATTACGCCACAGAAGATCTGGCCTATGAAATCAATTATGAAGCAGCCAAGATCGCAAAATCAGTCGTAAAAGAATTTGCTGACAAACCGCGTTTCGTGGCAGGTGCTCTTGGGCCGACCAACCGCACGGCTTCGTTGGGCCCAGATGTCAATAATCCTGGATTTAGAAATATTGCTTTTGATGAATTGAAAGAAGCGTATAAAGATCAAGCCAAGGGTCTTTTGGATGGTGGTGTTGATTTATATCTAATCGAAACGGTATTTGACACCCTGAATTGCAAAGCAGCACTTTTTGCAGTTCAAGAATTATTGGAGGAACTGGAAGTTGATATTCCTATTTTTGTTTCCGGTACGATTACCGATGCCAGTGGTCGAACACTTTCCGGGCAAACGGTGGAAGCATTCTGGTATTCCATTCGCCACGCTGACTTGACAGCTGTGGGCCTCAATTGTGCCCTCGGAGCAGAACAGATCCGTCCTTGGCTGGATGAACTATCCTCAGTCGGTGACATATATACATTTGTGTATCCCAATGCAGGGCTGCCCAATGAATTCGGTGAATATGATGAATCACCGGAAGCAATGGCCAATATCATTAAAGAATTTGCCGAAAGCGGTCTTGTTAATCTTGTGGGAGGATGTTGCGGTACAACACCGGCGCACATCAAAGCCATCGCTGAAGAAGTTGATGGAATCTCACCTCGAAAAGTTCCTGATATCAAACCGTTGACAAAATTAAGCGGCCTGGAGCCGGTCACCATTCGACCGGATAGTAATTTTGTGAATATTGGCGAAAGGACCAATGTTACCGGTTCGGCCAAATTCCGCCGTCTAATTAAAGAGGACAAATACGAAGAAGCGCTTTCTGTCGCACGTCAGCAGATTGAAAATGGCGCTCAAATTATTGATGTGAATATGGATGAAGGATTGTTGGATTCTGAAAAAGCCATGGAAACATTTTTACGTCTTATCGCTGCTGAACCCGATATTTCTAAGGTGCCTGTGATGGTGGACTCATCCAAATGGACGGTATTGGAAACGGGGCTTAAAAACCTGCAAGGGAAGGGCATTGTCAATTCCATTTCGTTAAAAGAGGGCAAAGAGGAGTTTATTCGACAGGCAAAACTTGTTCGTAAATACGGCGCCGCCGTCATTGTTATGGCCTTTGATGAAAAAGGGCAGGCTGATACTTATGAGCGTAAAGTGGAAATCTGTAAAAGAGCTTATGATATACTTATAAATGAAGTTGGTTTCCCACCAGAGGACATCATTTTTGATCCCAATATTTTTGCTATAGCTACTGGCATTGAAGAACACAACGAGTATGGGAAAGCATATATCGATGCAGCCAAAACCATTAAAGAAACCTTGCCGGGTGTACATATCAGTGGTGGAGTGAGCAATCTGTCCTTTTCGTTTAGAGGGAATGATGGTGTCCGCGGAGCCATGAACTCGGCCTTTCTTTATCATGCGATACAGGCTGGAATGGACATGGGAATCGTTAATGCCGGACAGCTCGCCGTTTACGATGACATTAAACCTGACCTTAAAGAACGGGTAGAAGATGTTTTATTTAACCGACGGGATGATGCTACCGAAAGATTAGTAGAAATTGCTGAAGAATTTCAGGGTGTCAAAAAATCCCAGAAGAAAGATTTATCTTGGCGGCAGAAATCTGTAGAAGAACGGTTGAATCACGCTCTCGTAAAAGGTGTTGTTGATTATGTGGTTGAAGATACGGAGGAGGCTCGTCTAAAATACGACAGGCCAATAGAGGTGATTGAAGGACCACTCATGGACGGGATGAATGTAGTCGGTGATTTGTTTGGCTCGGGAAAAATGTTTTTGCCGCAAGTGGTTAAATCGGCCCGTGTAATGAAAAAATCGGTGGCCCATTTGCAACCATTTATCGAGCAGGAAAAGGACCAATTGGGCCTTTCAAGTAAATCCAACGGAAAGATCGTCATGGCCACGGTTAAGGGTGACGTCCACGATATCGGTAAAAAAATTGTAGGTGTTGTGTTAGGTTGTAATGGCTATGATATTATTGATCTCGGTGTGATGGTGTCTGCGGATAAAATATTATCCACAGCCCGAGATGAAAAGGCGGACATTATTGGCCTTTCCGGACTGATTACACCAAGTCTGGATGAAATGGTCCATGTGGCCAGTGAAATGGAACGTCTCAAATTTGATATTCCACTTTTAATCGGCGGTGCCACCACCAGCCGCAAACACACTGCTGTAAAAATTGAAGAGAATTATTCCGGGCCAACCATTCATGTGATTGATGCTTCACGTGCTGTTGGTGTGGTGGGTAAACTCATGAATAAAAATAAGAAAGATGATTTTGTAGCCGGAATTCGAACAGATTTTTCCCAGATTCGGGAAGCCAGAGCAAAAGGGCCAAAAATGGCACGCCTTGATATTAAAGTGGCAAGAGAACGAAAGATCCAAATTGATTGGAATCAATATCAAGTACCCAATCCAAAAATCCAGGGGATTAAAACATTTGACGATTATCCATTAGATGAATTGGTGGATTATATCGACTGGTCACCCTTTTTCCATGCATGGGAATTAAAGGGTATTTATCCAAAAATATTGACCGATGACAAGTATGGGGATGAAGCGCAAAAACTTTTTGATGACGGCCAAGTACTATTGAATAGAATTGTATCTGAAAAATTACTCACTGCCAAAGGTGTGATTGGGATTCACCCCGCCTATGCTAAAAATGAATCAGTTTTTACAGATGGTGTGGAATTCAAATTTTCCCGTCAAACTGTGGATAAAGGTGCGAAGAAACCTAATTATTGTTTGGCGGACTTTATTGCACCAAAAGATGATTTTATCGGAACATTTGCTGTGACCACCGGTCATGGAATAAAGACAATTGTAAAAGAATTTGAAGATCAGCATGATGATTACAATTCGATTATGGCCAAAGTATTGGCTGATCGATTGGCTGAAGCATTTACGGAAAGGCTTCACGAAAGGGTACGAAAAGAATTCTGGGGATATGCATCTAGAGAAGCGTTGAATAATGAATTGTTGATTAAAGAAAAATATCAAGGCATTCGTCCAGCACCGGGATATCCTGCCTGTCCAAGCCATGAAGAAAAAGATAAAATTTGGCGACTGCTCAATGTTGAAGAGAATACTGGTATTTCTTTAACGGAAAACCGAGCCATGTATCCGGCGGCATCTGTATGTGGATGGTATTTTTCCCACTCGGAATCACGCTATTTTTCTGTGAGTAAAATTGATTTATAAAGAAGATACATCCCAATTTTGGGAAGACATCTATTTGGAAGATGATGCGGGCTGGGATCTAGGTGGGCCAACACCAGTGTTTGAGTTAATCGCTGAATCTATATCTCCGGGGAAATTGTGTATCATAGGCTGTGGCCGTGGGTATGATGCCATCATGTTTGCACAAAAAGGGTTTGATGTAACCGCTGTTGATTTTGCCCCTTCTGCTATTCAGGCTGTTCAGACATTAGCCAATGAAGCAGATGTACCTGTAAATACAGTTGAGACGGATATTTTCTCTTTAACAACTGATTCCACGAACACATTTGAATATATCATTGAGCAGACATGTTTCTGCGCCATTAACCCAAATCGCCGTAAGGATTATGAACAATTAGTAAGGCAAATATTAAAGCCTGGCGGAAAACTTATTGGGCTATGGTTTCCATTGGATAAATTAGTAACAGATGACGGGCCGCCATGGGGAACAACCATTGATCAAGTAAAGTCTCTATTTAAAAATGGGTGGAAAGTTGAACAAGAAGAATTTCCAGATTTGTCTATTGAACCCAGAAGGTACCGGGAAAAACTGATTATCTTTCAAAAACAAACATAAGGAGCAAATTATGAATTACTGGCTATTAAAATGTGAACCGGATCATGACTACAGTTATGCAGATTTAGAAAAAGATGGGAAAACGGTTTGGGATGGAGTTTCAAATAATTGGGCACTAAAATTTATACGGGAAGTGAAAAAAGGAGATAAGGCATTTATCTATCATACAGGAAAACAGCGCTGCGTAGCGGGTATCGCCAATGTGGTGTCTGATCCTTATCCCGATCCAAATGAGAATAATGAGAAGCTGGCAGTATTTGATATTACACCGGATAAACCTTTGACAAACCCCATCACATTATCACAGATCAAGGAAGACGGACGGTTTGATGAATTTCATTTGGTAAAGTTCAGCCGCTTATCCGTGATGCCTGTGACTAAAGAGCAGTGGGAATTGATAATTGTATTATCTAAATAGATCTATTTAACACGTATCACTCTTTATTTAATCATCATTAATTTCCCAGCTTGTGTTCCGTATTGAAATAGTATTCTATAGAAAATGAATTCTGATCTATCCATTGCCAAAACAGCCGCTATTGAAGCCGGCGGCATAATTTTAAATTATTATAAAGCAGATTATGAGATAAAAGATAAAGGATATCATAATCCAGTAACGACAGCGGACAATGCCGCAGATACACGTTTGAAGGAAATTTTGATGGTAGCTCGGCCAAACTATGGCTGGCTTTCGGAAGAGACGGTGGATTCTCCGGAACGGCTCACCAAGGATCGGGTTTGGATTGTGGACCCATTGGACGGAACCAAGGAATTCATTGAAGGTGTGCCCCATTTTGTGGTGAGTGTTGCCCTGGTGGAAAATGGTAATCCTATTGTAGGCGTTTTATACAATCCGGTCACAGCAGAAACATTTACAGCGGCAAAAGGCGAAGGTGCAGAATTGAATGGTGAAAAGATCCAGTGTGCCACCAAAGATAACGTGGGTAATATGGTGATCCTGAACAGCCGGTCCGAAACCCGCCGTGGACTTTGGGCTCCATACGATGGTACGTTTGGTGAATTGAGAGCCATTGGTTCAGTGGCTTATAAATTAGGACTCACAGCAGCAGGACAGGCAGATATTTTCGCTTCGTTGCGTCCCAAGAATGAATGGGACATATGCGCCGGGAATTGTATAATCAATGAAGCGGGAGGAAAGCTCATTGACCTGAAAGGGAATCGTGTTGTTTTTAACCGGGAAAAGACACTTATAGAGCCGGGATTGATCGCCGGGGATATAGATGCGGTTGATAAAACATTTGAAGTGTTAAAAGCATAATGCAATTTGTGTCTGAAGATATTGAACAATATTGTAAAGACTATTCCGGGCAGGATAATGATCTACTAAAGGAATTGACCAAAACCACGCGGGAAACAGAAGAAATTCCGCAAATGCTTTGCGGGCCATTAGTGGGCGGTTTGCTTCAATTTCTGATAAAAATAACCGGAGCTGTAAATGTTTTGGAGATCGGAATGTTCACAGGATACAGTGCGCTAAAAATGGCTGAAGCTTTGCCTGATGATGGCGAAATTCACTGCTGTGAGTTGGATGAAAAACACGTAAAAACAGCAACCAGTTGGTTTGAAAAATCTAATGTTAATAACAAAATAAAAGTCCATCAAGGAGAAGCAGTTAAAACCCTGGAAGAATTTAAAGAAAGATCATTCGATTTAATGTTTGTGGATGCAGACAAAGTGAATTATCCTAAATATCATCAGAAAGGAATGACCCTGCTCAAAAAAGGGGGACTTGCTGTTTTTGATAATATGCTTTGGAGCGGAACCGTTTTAAATCCCGATGACAGGGAGTCAAAAGCATTAAGAGAAACGGCTGAATTAATTAAAAATAATCCTAGATTAGAACAGTTGCTTTTGCCCATAAGGGACGGTGTAATGATATATCGAAAATTGAATTAGAGAATTAGAATGACACCAATACCTGAAGATGCCATCAAATGTTTAGATAAAGGGTTTGTCCGCTTGGTGGATTCCATGGGCGGTGATGATGCAATCGTACAGGCGGCTCGCGTTAGTTACGGCAAGGGAACTAGTAAAGTTTCCCAGGACCGCGGATTGATCCGCTATCTTATGCGCCATCGCCACACCACACCATTTGAAATGGTGGAATTCAAATTTCATTGCAAGATGCCCATCTTCGTGGCCCGTCAATGGGTGCGTCACCGCACTGCAAATATTAATGAATATTCCCTCCGCTATTCCGAAGCGAGAGATGAGTTCTATTATCCCGATCCGAAACATATTCAATTACAGAGTGCACTGAATAAACAGGGGCGAACTGGAAAAATACCGAAAAAACTCACTGATAAGGTGCTTCAGTACTTTAAGGAAATATCTGAAAGAAGTTTTGAAATGTACCAGGAACTAAATGAAGCTGGTTTAGCACGGGAACTGATCCGTGCGATTTTACCGGTGAATCTTTATACCGAATGGTATTGGAAAAACGATCTACATAACCTGCTCCATTTTATCAGTCTCCGTTCCGACAGCCATGCCCAGTATGAAATACGGGTTTTTTCCGACGCCATGGCTGAATCGGTGCAGAAGGTAGCACCCTTTGCTTGGGAAGCCTATCAGGATTATGTGGTGCAGGGCATGCGCTTTTCCCGCATAGAACAAAGCCTGTTAGAAAAACAATTACCACCCAGAGTAGTAGATGATATATTAGAAGATGTCGCGTATCAGATTACGGCTACACTGCATAATAATAAACCCCGTGAAGAAGAAGATCTTTTTCCACTGTATCAAAAACAAGGTGGTTCCGATTCCGAAGATGATTTCAAACT
>JYMV01026515.1_pt1 | contig 13150 bp, 9 predicted proteins | sample 338911 | NCBI WGS metagenome assembly JYMV01 (sample SAMN03354496, study PRJNA234377) | hydrothermal vent metagenome | biome: Deep sea; feature: Hydrothermal plumes at the Eastern Lau Spreading Center, Western Pacific Ocean; material: Seawater | place: Tonga | collected 2009 | depth 2000 m m | reverse complement strand
AGAAATAAAATATTTCTCTAAATATTTATAGGGTATTAGAAATATGAAAGTTATGAAGTTAGCTGATGTTGTTGAGTTCAACCCTGAAAAACTGAAGAAAGTAAGTCTTTTTGATACGGATAATTTCTTCTGTGACATATACTGTTTAGAATCGGCTCAATCACAGAAAGTTCATTCACATGGCGACTCTGATAAAGTTTACTACGTACTCAAGGGCAGTGGGAAGGTGACGGTTGGATCCGAGGAAAAAGTACTTGGCCCTGATGAAATTACGATTGCTCCGGCTGGAGAAGACCACGGAGTGGTCAATCATACGCAGGATAAATTGGTGATGCTGGTCTTTATGGCGCCTAAGCCTTAAAGTTTTGTCATTTTTTGTAAACATTTCTGCTTTAAGCGGATAATGAAATAAGATTATGGTTTATCTGGTCTTTCCTTCATCGTGGCATCCATCTCAGCCTTATTTGAGTTTGCCGAGTCTGAAAGGGTATCTGCATATGCATGGTATCCAGGATGTGAAACAAAGAGACTTGGCTATCGAACTTCTCGATCATCTGTGTACCTGGGAAAAAACAAAGCCACTTTACGAGCGTATCACTCGAGAACTTAGTGAATTAGGTGAGAAGCCTCGTCACTCTCAGTTTGAACGAGAAAAATATGCCAAACTGCGAGAGGCGGAACAAGCTATTCCCGCTCTCATGTATGAGATTGACGCGGCAAAGGACTCGCTTCGCTGTGAGGATTTTTACAACCTCGACCGTTACATGGAAAGCCTTAAGATCATTGACGTGTGGCTCGACAATATCCTTGCACCTTATTTCCCGTCTCAGTTAACCGTTATCGGAAGTCAGATGCGTTACTCGCCTTACTCAACGAAAGAGGTTTTCGAGTCTTTCACTAACCCGAATGAGAATTTTTTCTACGATATTTACAAGGAACACTACCTGCCATCGATCTTGAAAGAAGATATCGATATTCTTGGCGTATCCATTACTTCGGTGGAACAGATTATCCCTGGACTTACTCTGGCGCACTTAGTGAAACAGGCTGCACCTCATATTCATATTACTGCTGGCGGCAGCGTGTTTACGAAGTTAGTGGATCGAATGGAGAAAAATGGGTCTCCAGTGTTTAAATTTCTCGACAGCATCATTGTGCACGAAGGAGAGAGTCCCATGTTGAGCCTAGTCAACGAATGCCGAGGAGGAGGGGATCTGTCAAAGGTTCCCAACCTGGTATGGGAGGATAAGGGGAAGGTGAAGGTCAACCGTCCTTTTGCAAAAGAAGAACTAAATAAATTGCCGACACCAGACTTTGACGGCATGCCCTTCGATTTGTATCTTTCACCTGAGAGATGTCTTCCCATTATGGGCTCTCGTGGTTGTTACTGGGAAAGATGTGCTTTCTGCTCAATTCCTTTTGACCATATGGATTTTCACGTTCGATACGCTGAAAATGTAGTCAGCGATGTACAAAACCTGAAAGAAAAATACGATTGTGATTATTTTTTCTTCACCGATGAGGCACTTCCAATTAATTTTATGCGAACTTTTGCTAATAAAATTGTTGAGGCAAACCTTGATATCAAATGGACTGGGGAGTTGAAATTTGAAAAGAGTTTGCTTACAGAAAATCGAATGGAACTCTTGTATGAATCAGGATGTCGAAAGTTGATATTCGGCCTTGAGTCCTACAATCAGCGTGTGTTGGACTCCATGAAGAAAGGTGTTGAACTTGAGGTCATTGATAGAATTGTTGAGGAGTGCGTACGTATTGGTATTGGTATGCACTTCTACCTCATTACGGGATTCCCCACGGAGACACCAGCAGAAGCTCGGGAGTCAGTTGATTTTGTTATTAACAACCAACGTATACTCGATTCGCCGGGATTTTCCTGTATCATTTCCCAGTTTGATCTGGAAAAAGGCACTCCACTTGAAAATAATCCGTCGGAATGGGGAATAACAGAGCTTTATACTCCACCAGACCACGATCTAAGCCTCGGCTATTCCTACAAGATTGATACTGGGATGGACTCTGACGAAGCTGAAGTGCTTTACCGTGAGCTGCAGGAAAAAATAAATGAAAAAGTGAGTACTTTTCCTGATAACTACTCACTATCCGATGGACTCCTCTACCTGGGTCACCCTCAAGAAGAACTCGCCACCAGTTGACCTCAATATTGTGTTAGCAAACCAAACCCATTGCTTGATTAGACTTTTCTTAAAATATTATTATTCAATAATTTAAGCGGAATTTGGCTTTTTTTGAGGCCAGATCATGCAACAATCGCAAACCTAGAATTGGATGGTTGTGAAACAAAATGTTTAATTTTTAGGGTCATAAAGCTAATCATTTTTTCTCAAATTGACGAACAGTTCTTTGAAGATTCGGATTGCCATTGCCACCTCCAACGGTTTGGATCTCAAGATCCGAACCGTGGCAATGCAAGACGAAAAAATCTTGTAAGGATATTATAAAATGCGACTCACTGATGGTCATCGCTGCACCGATTCAATCAAAGAGCGAAATTATTTGGTGCCTAGAAAGAAAACGTAGAATCGAAAAAATCCGTGAAGAAGAGTTCGGAGAAGAACTTGAGGAGGCTATGTACAAAAAAAAACCGAACTTGAGAAGAAAAGTTCATTCCACCAAACTTTATAGGCAACTGTGCTAGCTTAACTTAATCCTCTCCTATCACTAAGAGAAACTCGCCGCAAGTTGACCGAATCCGATTGACTGGGTTGACCAAAAATAAAAAATTTTTAAATTTATTTGGATGTATAAAAGCTTCGATATAGGGCGGGTAAAACCAGCAGGGTGAGGGTTGTGGAGGATATGATTCCTCCGATTACCACCGTTGCTAAAGGACGTTGGACTTCAGCACCGGTTCCAGTTGCCAAAGCCATAGGTACAAATCCCAGGGAGGCAACTAAGGCGGTCATTAAGACAGGTCGCAATCGAATGAGCGACCCCTGCCGAATCGCATCATCAAGTGGTACCCCCTCATTCCGAAGCTTGTCTATGAAAGAAATCATGACGATTCCATTTAATACCGCGACTCCAGACAAGGCGATAAAGCCTACGGCCGCTGAAATGGATAAAGGAATTCCCCGTATCCAAAGTAAAAGAAATCCCCCAGTCAGAGCTAGAGGTATTCCAGTAAAAACAAGTAAAGAATTTTTTGAAGATCCAAATGCACTGAATAGGAGGAAGAAAATTAACATTAGAGTGACGGGAACGATAACCCAGAGACGCTTGGCTGCTGAAATTAAGTGCTCAAATTGACCTCCCCAAGAAATCCAATAGCCCGAAGGGAGAGAGACATTTTCCTCAACGGATTTTTGTGCTTCCTTAACGAATGATCCCAGGTCTCTTCCACGGACATTTGCGGTGACCACCACTCGCCTTTTACTATTTTCTCGGCTGATCTGATTGGGGCCTTTCAATACTTCAAAGCTTACTACCTCACCTAGGGGGATATAAGTGAAGTGGTCGGCTGAGCTATTGATAACAGCAGTTGGTAAAATAGTATGGGAACGTTTTTGAGGAAGAGGAATTGGTATCTTTTTAAGGAGTTCAAAATCTTTACGTGCATATTCCGGAAGTCGAACGATTAGATCAAAACGTCGATCTCCCTTAAATACTTTTCCTGTACTCTTTCCTCCAATCGCAATTTCTATTGTATCTTGAACGTCGGAAACATTGATTCCTAGGCGAGCCATCCTATCAAGTTTTAATTTTAGGGTTAATACAGGAAGTCCGGTAACCTGCTCCATTCTGACATCTGCTGCTCCGGGAATACTTGCAAGGACATGTTCAACTTCATCTGCTGAAGAAACAAGACTGTCGATATCGTCTCCAAAAATTTTAACAGCGACATCACTTCTGGTGCCCGCTATCAATTCATTAAATCGCATTTGAATGGGTTGGGTGATTTCGTATTTATTTCCTGGTACCAGGGCTAATTTTTCTTCCAACTTGTGAACAAAATCAGATTTGGATAAACGGGGGTCGGGCCATTGGTTACGTGGTTTTACAATAGCAAACACATCGGCCACGCTTGGTGCCATAGGATCCGACGCAATATCGGCTGTTCCAATTTTTGAAAAAACATAATCAACTTCAGGTAGCTCCTTGATTTTTTCTTCGAGGGCATCTTGCATTGAAATGGCCTGAGATAAGCTAGTTCCCGTTACTCGTAGGGCATGAATAGCTATATCGCCTTCATCTAGTTTTGGGATAAACTCGGTTCCCATTTTTGTGGACAATAATATGCTAAGGGAGACAAGCACAACTGCAGAACTTATAGTCACGGAGCGATTGGCCAGAGAGTAGTCGAGCAAGGGAGTATAGATTTTTCTAAACCTAGCAAGCAAAAAATTTTCTTTTTCGGTTATCTCGCCAGAAGCAAACTGTGCGATCATTGCTGGAATAAAAGTTAGTGACAAGATCAATGCTCCAGTTAAAGCTGCCAGAACTGTAAAGGCCATAGGGTGAAACATTTTCCCTTCGATTCCGGTTAGGCTAAGAATGGGAAGGTAGACTATCATGATGATAAAAACACCAAAGATACTTGGACGGGAGACCTCGTGTGCCGCGTCTTTAGTTATAGTAAAACGTTCTTCCTTGGTGAGTATTCGTCCGCATTTTACTTGTTCTTGTGCCAATCTGCGGTAGCAGTTTTCAACAATGATTACAGCCCCATCAATGATGATTCCGAAGTCGATCGCTCCCAAACTGAGAAGGTTTCCACTAATTCTATTGCTCACCATACCGGTTACTGCAAATAACATTGAAAGCGGTATTACGAGAGTGGTAATGAGAGCTGCCCGGAAATTTCCAAGTAAAAGAAAAAGGATTACGATAACCAGCAATGCTCCTTCAAGAAGATTATTTCTTACTGTCTTCAAAGTTGCGTTCACCAGATGAGTCCGATCGTAAAGAGTTTTAGCTATAATTCCTTTAGGTAATGTTTGGTTGATCTCTTTCATTTTTTTTGCGACGCGTAATGAAACCGAACGACTGTTTTCTCCTTTAAGCATGAAAACAGTTCCCAAAACCGCTTCTTTTCCATTTAAAATCGCCGCACCGGTTCGCAGGTCTGTTCCTAATTTAACTTCTGCTACATCTTTTACGTATATGGGAACACCGTCATGACTTCTTAGTACAATTTGTCGAATATCTTTCAAATTCTTTACTTGGCCGGGAGATCGAACCAGATACTGTTCACCTTGATGCTCGATGTATCCTGCACCCGTGTTTGAATTATTTTTACTCAAAGCTTCCATCAGGTCGCGAAAGCTAATCCCAAAAGCGATCATTTTTCTGGGATCAGGAGCAACTTGATATTGTTTTACATAGCCGCCAATACTATTGACTTCTGTAACACCTGGAACATTGAATAGTTGTGGTCGTATGATCCAATCTTGGACCTCTCTTAGTTCCATTAGAGAGGAAGGTTCCTGATTTTTATTAGAAGAATGATCTTGCTTTTCGACGGACCACATGAAAATCTCCCCAAGTCCCGTAGCGATAGGGCCAATAAGGGGTTCTGTATTTTCAGGCAAAATCTCTTTGACTCCTTGCAGACGTGAGTTGATCAATTGCCTTGCAAAGTAGATATCTGTCCCATCCTCAAAAATAGCAGTGACCTGAGACAATCCGTATCGTGATAATGACCGAGTATTTTTTAGTTTGGGTAGTCCGGCAATGACTGTTTCTACAGGGAATGTTATCCGCTGTTCAACTTCCAGAGGGGTGAAGCCAGGAGCTTCTGTGTTAATCTGAACCTGAACATTAGTGATATCGGGAACTGCATCAATGGGAAGGATTAGAAAGTTGTAAGCTCCGAAAATACCCATAAAGATGGTAGCTGTAATCACTAATAATCTTTGCTTGATGGAAAACTGTATTAATTTATTGAACATAATTTAACTGTATCTAATGTGAATGAGTAGCCCCTGATTTTTCTATTTCAGCTTTAACGGTGAAACTATTTTTCACTACGTACTCTTCTCCAGTTGATAAACCATCTAATACTTCGACCCAACTCCCGTCACTAACTCCAAGCTCGACAGGGCGACCTTCGAAATAGTCTCCATACTTCACAAAGACAACAGACCAATCGCGTAGATTCTGAATAGCTTCTGCCTTTATAGCAATTGGAACGGGCCGCTCTTCCAAAATTAGTTCAACATCAACAAAAGTCCCCGGACGCCAAAGATTTTTTTGGTTCTGAATTACTACTCGTCCTGTAACGGTTCTATTTGTTTCGTCAATGATGGAACTTAAGTATGTCAATCGACCTGTTTCCTCAATTCCCATAGGCTCATTAATGACTCTTACCTTTTGCCCAAGTTCTACGGCTTTGATGTTGTTCGCTGGGATTGCGATATTGATCCAGACATCGGAGAAATCGGCCAAAACAAATATATTGTCATCCTTTTTAATGGCCTCCCCAGTTGTGAGATGTCTCTTTATAACAAGACCACTTAGGGTAGACCTTAACTCGTACTGCGTGAATATAGGATTTTCTTGCGTTTCTAGAAGTTCAATTTGAGTTGTGGACAGACCTAATGTCTGCAACTTTTGATTTGCTGTTTGCAGATTCAGTTGATTCATCTCGACGGTCCTTTGTTTTTGCCGAATAGTCCAATCGCCGTCATATGAAATTTTTTCTCTCAATGCCAAATATTTGGCTTCCGAACTTTTGTAATCATCAAGGGCTAGAAGATATTCTGATTTAGAGGAAATACCTTTTTCATGAAGTTGTTTTTCGCGTTGGTAAACCGAATCAGCCAATTTTAATTTCGAGTATGCTGGGATAAGAAGCTTGCGACTCTCACCAATCACAAGGTTGTTCAAGTGGCGTTCAATCTCTTCAGGATTTGACTGCTGCTCAAGAAGACGCAGCATCGTTAGGGTATTTTTATAAACAAGCGTTTCTCTTTCAAAATCTTTTAAGCCCAGCTTTGATTGTTTCACTGTAGAAAGATAACGGATCTTTAGGTCCGCAAGTTCTCTGCTTTCCAGGATGGCCAGCAATTCCCCCTTTTCTACTCGATCGCCTAAATCCTTAAATACTTTCCTGACAACCCCATCCAGGCGAGGGACAATATGGACAACCCTTTCCTCGTTGAGACTGACTTCTCCTGTCAACGGTTGAATAATTTTTATTTTAACAGGGCCTGCTTTAGTGGTCGTTATCCCTAGAGTTTTTATTACTTCTGCGGAAATCTCGGCGCGAGCTTCAATTTGAGAAAACTTCCAACCATAGTCATTACCTTGCCATTGAGCTTTAATATTCAATTCAAATGAATGAGGTTCAACTATAGTTTGATTACCTAAAAGAAATTCTGGAGTAGGTTTAAATTTTATTGAATCTACTCGGTCCAAGCGTTGTAGTTCAATAATTAGGTCAACCTCACCTGGGGGTATTTTTTCTCCTGAAATTTTTCTGGGATAAGCTCTGAATTGAGGAGGGGTACCTGTTTCAAAAATGGTAACCTCCAATTGGATATCCCCATCAGAAAACATCCATCCACCATGAGGACCTCGTTCAATTGAACTAATACTAGAATTACCCCCCTCTTCATGAGAATCGCCTGATTCAATTATTTTTTTCGGTTCCAATTGTAAAATCTGAATTCCTAGAAATGCCCCGATGCCTAAAATGAGGATAACTAAAAATGGGGATCGGTTTTTCATTTAGATTTTTTCTCCATTGCTGAGTTTTCAGAACTGATGTCGGTATATATCAACCCACCTGTCATTCGGTTAACTTCTGCAAGAGCGATGTGATAATCAGCCAAGATATCTAAATATTGTTCCCTTGTTTGAAATAGGATTTTCTGACTGTCCAGAACATCTAGAAAACCAAACTTGCCAAAGCGATAACCTTCGTTAATTGCATCAAAAGTTTTTTGAGCAGCGGGTATCGTTTCGGAGTGAAGGGTGCTTGCTTGAGAATGAGCAAAGACAAGAGCCTGATATGCTTCTAAAAAGTTTTTGTTGGCTATGATTTCGGCAGCTCTTCTCTCCTCTTTTGTTTTGGCTAAATTATTTTGTGCTTCTGAGATTGCCCCCTGATTTCTATTGAAAAAAATAAGAGGAACTGAGATCCCGAATGTTATGGCATTATCATTGGTTTGTTCTAGCCGCCGATATCCTCCTTTAATTGTTATATCTGGGGTTCTTTTAGCTTGCTCAACTTCGAGCATGGCCTTTCGTCTATCCTCCACAGTTTTCCAGCGTTGAACATAAGGAGTCTCAGATATCTTTTGGTTAAGCGTTTCTAAAGGAGGTACCGGAGAAACTTCAAAAAGATTGCCAACAACCGATACAAAGTCAGGCTCGGTAATTCCCCATGTGGATGATAATTTTCTGCGGTATTGCTCTAGCATCAGCTTTGCTTTTTGTGTTTCGAGTTTGAAAGTGGAGAGAACAACACTCGCTTTGACTTTTTGTATTGGAGCGACTTTCCCCGTTCTTACTCTTTCACTGACTGCATTGTAAAATTGGTTTCCAAGTTTAATTAGGTCTTCCGATAGAGAGACTTTGTGTTGAGCCTTTAAAACTTCTATGAAGGTCTTATTTACTTCGGTCAACACATCAAGACGCTTGCCGTTATAGTCCCAGTCGGCTAGTTTTTCTGAAATTCGACTGGCATTCACTCTGGCAGCGCGCTTGCCACCCAGCTCAATTAATTGCCCAAGTTGAACTGTTATCTCGGAATGGTCAAACCCAGTAAACTCTCCCGAGCCCGCTGCATCGTCAACTTCTATTTCCAGATGTGGATTAGGGCGGAGTCCAGCCTGCAGGGTTTGAGCTTGCTTAACCCGCTTGTCTAAGGAAAATGCTGACAAAGTCGGGTTATGGAGCAGAGCTTTGGCCGCAGCTTCCTTAATTGTGAGCTGAAGTGAACTTTTAGTTTCAGTTTGAAGTTCTATATCTTGGTTGGCAGAGGCAACAGAGAAAAACAACATGCCAAATAAAGATACAACGCTCCAAAAAATAATAAAACGTTTCATGGGTGCTTAAAAAAAAATACGCATTACAACGTTAAACCGTCAGTAATTTTTGGTAATGCGTCGCTGTTAAATTAAGATATTTTTTTGGATTGTTAGCTTAGACAAAAGAATAAGGCGGAGAGCGCTCTCGGAGTTGATACTGAAATGCTAGACGGGAGAAGTCATTCAGTTTTGTTGGAAGGTCGTATACTTTAAATTTCTGCAGGATATCGAGAGGTAAATAAGTGGAGAAAACTTTTAAAACCTTGAATGAATTTTTGGATTTCAAGGTTACTTTATTTAGGTCGACTTTTAGCTCGTTTTCATCATCATTATTCTCAGAATGATGGTCTGCTGAATTGTGATCGTGAGCGTGAGTAAGATGGGCAATGCTGTCCAGTTCAATCGAATGGAAATAAGCATTATGCTGGTGCGAAGGTAGCCCCCCAGAATGAAAATGCTGATGGTCTGGATGAAAATGGTAAAAAGGGAGTAAAAGGAATTGGATTCCAATTACCGAGACAAGCAATACCAAATAGCTATTAAACTTTCGGACACGTCTACGCATAAAATCTTTTTTTGAAAATAACCAAGAGTCGCTCTATTTAACGGCTAAAATAGGGGTGTTCTTTAAAGGTTATATAAAAATAATCTTTAAATCAATACCGTTTATTTGGAAGAAAATTAGCCCAGTGTCCAGAGCATTACTTTGAACAAGAAAGCGGATAGAAGAGCAGTAAATGGAACCGTAGCGAGCCAGGACATTACAATCTCTTGGATGATTCCAAGGTTCAGTGTTGGTAGACCACGAGCCAACCCCACTCCGATGACCGAACCCACCAGGGTATGAGTGGTAGAAACCGGCAACCCCATTTTAGAGCAAATCAAGACGACTGAAGCGCCGGCAAAAGTAGCACAAAAACCACGCGAAGGAGTGATCTCGGTGATTTTACTTCCTATCGTTTCCATAACCCGTCTCCCCCAAATCAAAAGTCCCAGCACAATAAAACCACCACCTAAGGCGAGAATCCAGGGTGGCATTGCCACTTTCATCGCTACGGTTCCGCTGTTTAAAATTGAAACTACTGCGGCAAGAGGACCTACGGCGTTTGCGACATCATTGGATCCGTGGGCAAAGGCGACATAAAATGCGGTTATGATTTGAAGGTACTTAAAAATATTTTCTGTTGCTTCCAACTGTTTATGAATTTCTTTTTTTGGAATATCTGGAATTTTTTTTGCGAGTGGCTTAGAGATTAAAAAACCTACCATTCCAAAAATGATGGCATATGTCATTGCCTCGGGATAAGAAAAGTCAAGGTGTAGGTTTTTAAGCCCCTTGTAAAACATGGCATTGGCAAGAATCACACAAACCAAAAATACCATGAACGGTAAAATTCGTTTGGCGTATAGAAGTGGGTTGCGTCTTCTGAAAACTTGGTTAGTCAGAAACCGGAAAAGAAGAAAAGCAACCAAACCTCCCATTATAGGGGAGACAACCCAGCTCATCACAACACCCCAGACCTTACTCCAATTGATGGCGTCCATTCCTCCGGCCATAACACCAAACCCAACTACCGCCCCTACGATGGAATGAGTAGTTGAAACAGGCCATCCAAGGTAGCTGGCAATATTAAGCCATAAAGCAGCTGAAACTAAAGCCGCAATCATTCCATAAACAAGATGAAGCGGAGTATCCGAGAAAATTTCGGGGTCAAGCATTCCCTTTCGAATCGTATCGGATACGTGACCGCCAACAAAATAGGCACCAGCAAATTCAGCTACTGCAGCAACATAGATAGCCTGCTTGAAGGTGAGTGATCCCGATCCGACACTCGTACCCATTGCATTAGCAACATCGTTCGCGCCAATGTTGCATGCCATGTAGATACAGGCAGCTATAGCAAAGACCATCAAGAAAGTGCTTAAATCCAAAATTACCTCTGTATTGATTTATGAGTTATTAGAATATTTAGAGAATTTAATTAACGGGAAAGAAACATATGAAGAATTTTACCAATTTTTTCAGACTGGTCAGCTACGGCACCAAGTTTTTTAATCAACTCGTTTAGCAAAAATAGGTCAGCAGCACTGAGATCATTTAAAGAGAATAGTTTTTGCGCTAACAAAAACTGTTTTTTGTCTGCTTCGTACTCACCAGTTCCTAAATGTGAGGCCATTTTTTCTACTTTTTCTGCTTCGGCCCCGCCAAAAGAGGCTTCCAATAGATCTTCCAATTCGCGTATCACGTTGCATGCATCATTCGCCAAGGCGACAATATAGTGAACCAAGTTCACCAAAAGCTCAGAAAGTTCCTCCGGGACATCGATATTTTTTATCCGCATAAGAACAGCCAAATCTTCTACGGCATCGGCGATATCATCTTGGGCTGATAAAAGACGCATAAAATCTCTTTTATCTACGGGCAGAAAAATACTTTGAGGTAAATGTTGCCGAATGTCGCTTTTGATTTGGTCTGCTTTGTGTTCAAGCTCTGATATGTCTTTCGCAATCTCCTCAACTTTTCCGTAGTTTTTAGACTGATACGCCTCGAATAAAGGAGCGATTAGGTTGACGCATTCGTTAACTTTGTCAATATGACTCACCAGGGGCTTGAATGGTGACTTTGAAAACATTGATAGTATGGTTCGCATATACTTTTAACCTCTCTAAAAAACATCAAATATCTGTGATACTATAATACGTTTTATTAAAGATTTTTTATAGGAAAATTACAGTTTTGCCTTTGGCAAAAACCGTAAAAATTAAGTTTCAAAAATTAAACTTCAAATCAAGTTGGTGCTTTCCAGGAACATCTAATTTCCCGCCATTTATATCCCCACGTTCATTTTTGGTGTCAAAAAAGGTGTAACCCAGTTGCATGCCTTTTCGAATAGCATATTTTGCTCCCAGTTCAATACCCTTGGCATTGGTTCCACCCTGATGAAAGTCAGAGTCGGTCAAAGCATAAAACACCGCATCTTGCTGGACAAGCCGATAAAGGGTCTTTATTTGCCATTGTCCAGCCTTCTTAACGTTCTTGTCACCAAACTTGAATCCCAATTGCCAAGCAGTGTCTAGATTTTGAGCTATCGTGTTATTTCCTGCAGGAGCATCGGCATCAGTGTTGACAGCATATTCATAGAAAAGGTTGCCATGCTTGCTGCCTATTGGGGAAGACCAGTCAGCCATGAAATCCAACGTCTGCATGTTCGTTGCATTGACATCGGTTCCCGTAACCTGGCTGTTCCTCTGACCATCACCACTACCGAGTTGTTTAGTGATTGCGCTTCCCTGATCGGTTAGGTGATGATAGTCGTACCATGCCACAGCAAATTTAAACTTTCCGGCTTTAGTTTTCTGGTGAAGCTGTGCCTGCCACGCCAAAAGTACAACATCGTCAGAATCAATATTGTTTTTACGATCCGTTTCCTCGACTATGTATTGACCTGCAACAAACTGTAAGGTGGTGTCTCCTGATTTTTTTTGATAGATTTCGGAGAGTCCTTCAGGGTTTACGTCATTGTCCCAGACTACTTCTGATTTCATGAACGGATTTTTTACTTTTCCTCCCTGTACGGTCAAACCATCCATGACCTCCCAAGAGCCGTAGGCCAGGTTAAGGGAAATAGCTTCGTTCCCGAAGGTTCCATCCAGAGTCGTATTGCCCGATGTAGATGCAGTATCACCCCCAGTAGAAAGTCTAAAAACGAAGTCCAGATCTTCATAGACATGCGCCCTGGCTCCAAACCGAAAACGAATTCTTGCCCGATCTGTATCCAGGTGGCCGTCAGCATCATTAGCAGTAGAGTTATCACTGGCTCGATCTACTATTTCGTAACGCAGTCTCATGTCACCAAACCAACTTATTCTTTGAAGAGTTTCAAGTAGCTTGTCATGGGAGTTAACTTTCTCTATTAAAGCTTCTCGCGTGAGTTCTTGCTTCGTCATTGCACTTGTCGCTCCTGCTAAGACGAGCACAAATACTCCTAAAATAAAACCAGTGATAATTTTTTTAGCTATCCAACTTTGATTCATCGTATTTGCTCTTAAAACTCTATTTATTTGCATCTTAACAAAAATCGACACTCCTTTTATTAAAGAAATAATGATAGAAGTAAAAAAAACTAAAAAAGAAG
>JYMV01042269.1_pt1 | contig 13153 bp, 12 predicted proteins | sample 338911 | NCBI WGS metagenome assembly JYMV01 (sample SAMN03354496, study PRJNA234377) | hydrothermal vent metagenome | biome: Deep sea; feature: Hydrothermal plumes at the Eastern Lau Spreading Center, Western Pacific Ocean; material: Seawater | place: Tonga | collected 2009 | depth 2000 m m | reverse complement strand
TGTCTCGTTTGCCGGGGTCGCCGGAGAGTTCATACGTGCCACGCTTCTAATCGCCAATTTTGCGGGGGAAAACCCTGCATTATATTGAACATAGTGTGAAAAAACTATGTTCGGCGGTGATTTATTGATTCGGGCATAATGGCCGCAAAAGCGTACTCTCAGGTTCTATGTCTCAAGCGACTGACATCTCCATGCAGCCGATCGGTTATGTGGCCTCTCCGTTCAAGCAGAAATTTGGTATTCCGCGCCAGCCGGGCCTAGTGCCGTCGGCGCGTGGGCAGATTATCCTGCTCGAGCCATTCAACGTCGCCGAGGGCGTTGAGGGGTTACAGGGCATCAGCCATTTATGGGTGAGCTTCGTGTTCCACGAGGTGCCTGAGGACGCATGGCGCCCGACCGTGCGGCCACCCCGTTTGGGGGGCAATACCCGTGTGGGTGTGTTCGCCAGCCGTTCGCCGTACCGACCCAATCGTTTGGGTTTGTCGGTGGTGAAGCTGGACAGCATTGATACGAATGAGGGTGTGATCCTGAATATCTCCGGGCTGGATTTACTCGACGGCACGCCGGTGTTGGATATCAAACCCTATATTCCTTATTGCGATGCACTGCCGGATGCGCAGGCGGGATACGCCCACGAGTGGCCGCAGCCGAAATTTGAGGTGGTGTTTTCTGCGCAGGCCGAGAGTCAGTTGGCCTCGTCGGTGGATGCTGCGACTCTGCGCGCACTCATTATCGAAACGCTGTCACTCGACGTCCGTCCGTCGTATCACGATGATCCGGACCGGATCTATGGCGTCAGTTTAATGAAGTCGGATGTGCGTTGGTGTTTGCGGGATAATTTTATTTTGGTTTCCGAAGTGGTTGCTGCGGGCGACTGAGCGTGTGCGGGCTGTTGAAGGAGACTTCTCAAGACGTGCTGTAAATCCATCTCTGGGCGCTCGACGGCGACGTCCCTGTCGCCGACCTACTAAACACAGACATAAAAAAAGGCCCGGCAATAGCGGGCCTTTTCGATACTGCATTGTCGCTCGGGTTAGAACGGCAGGCCGTGGTTGAAACCGATCATGCACATTAGCATCGGAATCGACAGCAGGGTATTGGTGCGGGAGGCCATTAGTGCAACCTTCTTTGCGCCTGGGATAGACGCAGGGTCTGCCTCGACGATGCCAAGGATCTTCTTCTGGTTTGGCCAGATAAGAACCCATACATTGAATAGCATGATGGTGCCCATCCATGCGCCGATACCGATCACTTCCATGCCGCTGGACAGGGTGAAGGCATTCATCGCGCCACCGATATTTTCCAATGCACCAAAGCCGGTGATCCATGTGGCGAGTGCGCCCCAGCGGAACCACAGTAGCGCACGAGGCGCGACGTATTTATTGATGGCAGCAGCGCCTGGCCCGCCGCTATCTGCTTCGCCTAACGCTTGGCCAACGGCTGGAACCTGTACAAAGTTGAAGTAATAGAGGAGGCCGATCCACAGCACTCCAGCCAGTGCATGAAACCAGACAACGAGCGAGAAGCTATTGAAGCCGGTTGAGCCGAGGCCGATTACGACAAGTGCGGACAGAACAAAGCCGGCAATGATAGTGCCGGGTATGGAGGTGAGTGGATTCATTAGGTTTTCCCTTGATTTGATTCAGAAAATTTCTGTGTACTGCGAAAACCACGGCATTTTAGTAGGAAATTTGTTGCGAAGCAATTGGGGGAACGGCTAATCGGTTACAATCGCACCCCATGACACCGATTGAGCTCAGCTTGTTTAGTAGCCGAATCGCCGCGATCTGTGAGGAAATGGGCGCGGTTCTGCGGCGTGCAGCGTTTTCACCCAACATCAAGGATCGCTTGGATTATTCCTCAGCGGTGTTCGATGTGAAGGGCGAATTGTGTGCCCAAGCGGCCCATATTCCCGTGCATTTGGGCAGTATGGCCTACGCGATGGGTGATCTGGTGAGGGCGCGGAACTGGGTGGATGGCGATATGCTGGTGCTCAACGATCCCTATCTTGGCGGTACCCATCTGCCTGACGTGACGTTGATCGCGCCGGTATTTTTGGCAGATAAGTTGGCTGGATTTGTTGCGAACAGAGCGCATCACGCTGATATTGGCTGCGAAGATCCTGGATCTATGCCGATTGCTCGTGATCTGGCTGAGGAGGGGCTGGTGATTGCACCGAGTTTGATGGTGAGTGCAGGGCAGCCCAATCAGGCACTTTTGGATGAGATCACGGCAGTCACGACCAATCCAGCAGAGAGTCTGGGTGATTTCAGCGCACAGATCAGTGCCAACCTGACCGGCGTTAAACGGCTCCGTATGCTGATTGCCGGTCTTGGTGAGGACGCCTATGAGCAGGGTCTGGATGAATTGAACGCCTACGCCGAGCGCCTCGCGCGCAACGCCATTGAGCAGATACCGGATGGGCGCTACACCTTTGCCGATGAGTTGGATGACGATGGTTTTGGGCATGAACATATTCCGTTGCATGTCGCGATTGATATTTGCGGCAGCGATGTGCACATCGACTTTACCGGCTCGAGTCCCCAGGTTGAAGGCAATCTGAACTGCCCGTTGCCGGTGGCGGCAGCATCCGTTTATTACGTGTTCCGCTGTCTGATGCCCGAGCAGATGCCGGCGTGCGCAGGCAGTATGCGATCGGTTTCATTACACGCGCCCGAGGGCAGCATTCTAAACGCCCGACGTCCAGCGGCTGTTGCGGCCGGCAATGTTGAAACCAGTACCCGTGTGGTGGACTTGTTGTTGGGTGCGTTGGCGCAAGCGATCCCCGAACAAATCCCCGCTGCGAGTCATGGCAGCATGAATAATCTGGCAATGGGCTCACGTTCATCGGAACATCCGTGGGCCTATTACGAAACCATTGGCGGCGGCATGGGCGCGAGTGCAGCCGGCGCCGGTATCTCGGCGGTGCAAACCCACATGACCAATACCTTGAACACACCGATTGAAGCACTGGAAATGACCTACCCATTACGCATCGAACGTTATGCGGTGCGGCACCAGTCCGGTGGTCAGGGACGCTATACTGGAGGTAACGGGATTATTCGTGACTACCGGTTTCTGGAGGCGACTCAGGTGACGTTATTGACCGAGCGCAGAGCGAGCCGACCTTGGGGTTTGGGTGGGGGTGATGCCGGTCTTGCAGGCGAAAATCGTGTTGATGGCATGGCAATTGCCGCTAAGGTCAGTCTCGCGTTGCAGTCTGGTCAGGTGTTGAGTATTGCGACACCGGGTGGCGGTGGTTGGGGCAGGGTGGATACGTAACCATGTGTGGCTTAACCGGCGAATTTCGATTTGATGGCCAACGACCGGATGCCGGTCGCCTGGCATTAATGACCGCGCAACTGGCATTCCGTGGCCCGGACCATGAGGCGCTTTATCAGAGTGGCCCCGTGGCGTTGGGGCATCGTCGTCTCGCCATCATTGATCTGGAAGAACGTTCTAATCAACCGTTGCTTGATCGCGATACGGGCAATGTCATCGTGTTCAACGGCGCGATTTATAACTATCAGGATCTGCGCACGGAGCTTCGTGGCAAGGGACATTGTTTCGCCACCGAGGGTGACACCGAAACCATTCTCAAGGCGTATGCGGAATGGGGTGATGATTGTGTCACGCATCTGGACGGTATGTTTGCCTTCGCGATCTGGGATTCACGCCGCCAACAACTGTTTTTGGCGCGTGATCGTTTGGGTATCAAGCCGCTGTATTTCGCACGTGTCAAAGGTGCTGTCCGGTTTGCGTCGAACACGCGTGCCTTGCTTGCCGGTGGTGAGATTGATACCAGCGTTGATCCGGTCGCGCTGCATTATCAGTTGACCCTGCATGGTGTGGTTCCGGCGCCCCATACGATCTTGAACGGTATTTGTAAATTGTCTCCCGCCACAACCCTATCCATCGCGGCGGACGGTAGCGAAGTACTGAAGACTTACTGGACGCTCCAGCCACAGTCGTTTGCCTCTTCCATGTCGAAATGGGAGTGGTATGAGCAAGTGCGTGAGACATTAACACGCGCGGTAGAAAAACGCAGCCGCGTAGCCGATGTTCCGGTGGGTGTGTTGTTGTCGGGTGGTCTCGACTCGAGTCTGCTGGTGGCGCTACTGGCCGAGCAGGGTGTCAAGGACTTGCGCACCTATTCGATTGGCTTTGAATCGATTGCGGGTGAACTCGGCGATGAGTTCCATAGTTCGGATTGTGTGGCGGAACATTTTTCCACACGGCACGAGAAGTTGATGATTCCCAATGGTGAGGTGCTCGCTCGTCTGCCAGAGGCCGTGAGCCAAATGGCCGAGCCGATGTTTGCACAAGATGCGATTGGATTTTATTTGTTGTCCGAGTGGGTCGCGAAAGAAACCAAGGTGGTGCAAAGCGGTCAAGGTGCCGACGAGGTGTTCGCGGGGTATTTTTGGTATCCGCAAATGCACGAGGCCGGCGGTGACGACGACGTGGATCGATTTGGTCGGCATTACTTTGATCGCGACCACCACGAGTTCATGCAAACGGTGCAATCGCCATACCATGGTACAGACCATTCCTCTGAGTTGGTGCGCCACCATCTGAGTCAGCACGGCGGTGACAGTTTTCTGAATCGCGTGTTGAGCATGGACGTGACCATGTTGGTGGTGGATGATCCGGTAAAACGTGTCGACAATATGACCATGGCCTGGGGGTTGGAGGCGCGAGTGCCATTTCTCGATCAGCAGTTGGTGGAGTTGGCCGCCAGCATGCCACCGGCATTGAAGTTAGGTCAGGGTGGCAAGGAACCATTGAAGGTGTTGGCACGGGGGATGTTGCCCGATCAAATTGTGAATTCACCCAAGCACTATTTTCCGGTTCCGGCGCTCAAGTACGTGCGTGGGGAGTTCCTAGAATGCATGCGCAGTGTGTTGTTATCGGACCGTTGCCGTCAGCGAGGGGTGTTCGAGCCGGCCTATGTCAACAAGGTGTTGAACGACCCCGAGGCTCATCTGACCCCGCTACGCGGCAGCAAGCTTTGGCATCTGGCGGTGTTGGAATATTGGCTGCAGATTAATGTCGAAGATGCGCAATTTACGATACCCGCAGAAAATAAATCGTTTTTAGCGGCTTGTAGTTGAAGTACACTGCCCCCATCCTACGAGGACACCCCGTCATTTCGGCATGCACCGGAACGACGAGACAGACATGAATTATTGAATACGAGGTTAATGAATAATGGACGTAATGGATCGAATCAAGGATACGGTTGAGAGTAACCGTATTGTTTTATTTATGAAGGGTAGCCCTGAGATGCCGCAGTGTGGTTTTTCAGGACGCACAGTGCAGGCCGTGATCGCCTGCGGTCAGGAGTTTGCCTATGTGGATATCTTGGCTGACCCCGAAATCCGTGAGAACCTTCCGCGTTATGCAAACTGGCCAACGTTCCCCCAGCTTTATATTGATGGTGAACTGGTTGGCGGTTGTGACATCACGCTGGAACTTTACATGAGTGGTGATCTGAAAAAGATGATCGACGGCGAGGCCGCGCACTAGGTTTCCTACAGAATTGCGTCCATACCCCCTATCTCTTTCCAGCGGTTAACAATTCGGCAAAACAACTCAGCGGTCTGCTCGGTATCATAGATCGCTGAGTGCGCCTCACTGGCATTCCATTCCATGCCCGCCGCCTTGGCCGCGCGGGCCAACACCGTTTGTCCATAGGCCAAACCGCCGAGAGTGGCGGTATCAAAACTGGTAAACGGGTGGAAGGGGTTGCGCTTGAAGTTGGTGCGTTCTACCGCTGCATTGACAAATCCAAGGTCAAAAAAGGCATTGTGTCCGACCAGGACGGCGCGATTACAGTCGCTGGCCTTGACGGCATTCCGTACCGGATCAAAGACGTGTTTCAGCGCATCTTTTTCAGATCGAGCCAGACGTAGAGGGTGATGTGGGTCTATTCCGGTAAACTCCAGCGCCTCCGGGGTGATGATGGCGCCTTCAAAAGGGTCAACATGGCTGGCATGGGTGCTGCCAAGGTGCAGCCAACCGTCATCATCCATGCGAATAGTGACCACCGCAATTTCCAGCAAGGCATTGGTTTTGGCGTCAAACCCTCCGGTTTCGACATCCACGACCACGGGCAAAAAACCGCGAAAGCGTTTGGCGATCAGGGGGTTGTACTCGATTTCGGACATGAATCACGATGCAGGGTCGGCTATTTGTGCCGCTAGTCTACACTAGCCCGGATTATTCGTGAGTACATTCACCGATAATCGGGCTGGCGGTTTGCCGCGATGCTTGAAATACGAGAGGTTCGGTCTTATGGTTGGCGTTAGGGGACAGGATCACGCCAGTGGTCGGTATCAATTCTTAAGGAATACACAACAGTGGCTTCAGTTTATTTCAACAGGAAATATCACTTCAACTCGGCTCGGTGGGTGTTGCTATTGGCATCGATAACATTGCTCGGCGGCTGCGCCTCGATTGCCGACCCCTATGAGCAGGAAATTGACCCGGCCGGTAAATTTAACCGGAGTATCTACAGCTTCAATGACGGTGTGGATAAGGCGCTTCTTAAGCCTGTCGCGCAAGGGTATCGCGCGGCGACGCATCACACAATTGATAAAGGTGTGACCAATTTTTTTAGTAACCTTGATGACATCATCGTCGTTGCCAACGATATATTGCAGTTCAAGTTTCGTCAGACCGGCAGTGATCTTTCACGGTTTGCACTGAATTCGACGCTGGGACTGTTCGGCATCATCGACTTTGCCACATCGCTGGGTTTTACCAAACACAATGAAGATTTTGGTCAGACCCTAGGTGCTTGGGGCGTAGGTTCCGGACCTTACTTGGTGTTGCCATTTTTAGGCCCCAGCAATTTGCGTGATGCACTGGCATCGATTCCGGATCTGTATCTTGATCCGCTCAACTACATCGATAAGACATCTACCTATCTGGGGGTCGCGGGCCTTCGGATTGTCGATCATCGCTCTGATCTGCTCGGTGCGAGTCGATGGGTGGACGAAGCGGCACTGGATCCCTATGAGTTTATGCGAGACAGCTATCTACAGCGGCGAGAATTTCTGATTTATGATGGTAACCCGCCGTTGGACGATGACGAGTACGCGCCGTTTTAGTGGTATCTGTCTAGACAAGTTTCCAGTGCAGGGTTTCACCGGCACATAGCGGCACAAGCCGATCATTTTGTCCCAGTGGGTAATGATCGGCTACTTGCCAGTCCTGTTGTTGCAGGGTAATCCGTCGGGTATTTCTCGGCAGGCCATAATAATCCGCGCCATGCAAACTGGCGAAGGCTTCGAGTTTATCCAGTGCATCGATTGACGCAAACGCCTCGGCATAGAGTTCGATTGCCGCATGGGCGGTATAACTGCCCGCGCAGCCACAACTGGACTCTTTGCGTCCTTGCGCGTGCGGTGCGCTGTCTGTACCAAGAAAGAACTTCGGCTCGGCAGAGGTCGCAGCAGCCAGCAAGGCTTGTCGATGTTTCTCGCGTTTTAATATTGGCAAGCAGTAATAGTGCGGGCGGATACCCCCGGCGAGCATGTGATTGCGGTTGTACAGCAAGTGGTGCGCGGTGATGGACGCGGCTACTTGGGGCCCACTGTCGCGGACGAAATTGACGCCATGCTCGGTGGTGATGTGTTCCAGAACCACTTTCAACTGCGGCAGGCGCTGGGTGATGCCGAGCAAATATCGGTCGATGAACGCCTGCTCACGGTCAAAGATATCGATGTCTGGATCGGTGACTTCGCCATGAACCAGCAGAGGGAGTCCGACTTCGGCCAGCGTTTCGAGCGCAGCTTCGATCTTCTCGATCGAGGTGACGCCCGAATCGGAATGGGTAGTTGCGCCCGCGGGGTAGAGTTTGACCCCATGAACGTGCTCACACTCAGCGGCTTTTCTTAATTCCTTGGCAGAGGTGTGGTCGGTGAGGTACAGCGTCATCAGCGGGTTGAATTCGCTACCATCTGGCAGAGCCGCCAGAATTCGTTGGCGATAAGCCAGCGCCTGAGCAACGTCAGTAATCGGTGGCGCCAGATTGGGCATGACGATAGCACGGCCAAACTGGCTCGCAGTATGACCTACCACGGCGGCCATGGACTCGCCGTCGCGCAAATGCAGGTGCCAATCATCAGGTTGAGTCAACTCAATGTGCATGTGGTCGATCGTCCATATAATTGGGTAAATACGCATATAAGCAAATTCTTGCCACCCTGCAATTAATTTAATTTGCCCAATTTATTATCTTCTTATATTCTTTCCACTATCGAAGGCAACCAGGTGGAGCGTTCGATAACCAAATATTAACTCTTCCAAGAGGAATTTACTGATGAAAATGATTGCAAAGACTATCGCTGTTATCGCACTGACTACTGCTACTGCTACTGCTAGCGCATTCTGGGGCGGCGGTCCATGGAACGGTAACGGTTGGAACAATGGCAATGGCAACGGTTGGGGCAACGGTACTGGCGATTTTAGCATGAGCTTCAGCGGTCGTGGTAACGGTAACGGTAACGGCTACGGCAATGGCAATGGCTACGGCAATGGCAATGGCTACCAGGGTTATGGCAACGGCTACGGCGCCCCTTACGGCGGCGGTTATGGCGCACCTTACGCCTACGGCGCCCCAGCACCTTACGGTTACGGTCCAGCTCCAGTGGCACAGGCTGCACCCGCTGCTCAGTAAGTAGTAGTTCGTTGATCCGGTACAAGGATGTGCCGGTTTCAATTAGGCTCCACCGAATTGACGAATAGATTATTCAACAAATTTTAACTTTTAGTGACTAGGAATTTATTATGAAAACACTCGTAAAGATCGCAGCTATTGCTGTTATTGCTACTACTTCTGCTACCGCCAGTGCTTGGTGGGGTGGTCCTTTCAACAACAATGGTAATGGTTTTGGCAACGGCAACAGTGCTGCCGACGGCAACTTCGACATGAGCTTCAGCATGTCAAGCAACGTATCCGGCAACGGCAACGGCAACGGCAATGGCAACGGTTATGGCAATGGTCACAACGGTTACAACGGTTACAACGGCTATGCTCCTTACTACGGTGCGCCAGCACTGACCGAAGAGCAGCAGAAAGAAATGGCTGACCAGCACGCTGCAGCAATGAAGGCACAGCAGGAAGCACAGGCCGCTTACTTCGCACGTATGGACGCACCTCGTCAGGAAATGATGAAGCAGCAGCAGGAGCAGATGGCTGCGATGCAGGCTCGTCGTGACGAAATGATGGCCAAGATGGAAGAGATGCGTGCAGAGTCAATGGCTCGTCACACCGCCTCTTTCCAGCAGGCTGCTGTTACGACTGAAGCCAAGTAAGCTTCTTTCACAGCGACAAACCCAAGAGGGGCGCACACGGTTATCCGTGTGCGCCTTTTTTAATTTCGGGGGACAGTATATTTAACCCACCCATCAACCCGCACGATTCGATGCGCATTTTGGTCCTAGTTTTGCGGGTCTGAGCGTACGTCTAGTCAAACATTCTGCGCCATCAATAAATGAGTCACCGCCCAGAGGTCTTCCGGTACGGGTGTACCGGCACTTACCGCCGTAGGAATTAAACTGTGCAGCGTAGGCGCCCTTGGGGTCGGTTAGATAGGTTTGATAACCCATGTCGTAGTCTCCCTATGCAATGATCGAGCGGAATCCTCACGCAAGGCGGGGGTTCAATTCAATATAACCTTTGTAATTAATAGGTTAGGGATTTTAGTGATCATCTCCAGCACAGATATCGGGAGACAGGTCAGGCTATCGCGGGGCCATGTAATTGCTGTTCTTTCCCGCTTTATTGCCCTCTGTCAAGGTCTTGAATTGTCTGTCCCGGACACGTCTAATGGGCATGCCCCGATGTGGCGGCCAGCGGGCTGCATTGTCTTTACTATTGCGGCATCCAGCAGAATTTTAAGGCGGTACCGGGAGTTGTGAATGGCAGCGAACTTCGACGATATTGATGCGCAGGAAACTCAGGAATGGCTCGATGCGTTGGCGTCGGTGCTTGAGTATGAGGGTGTAGAGCGGGCGCACTACTTATTAGAGCGCTTGATCGACCACGCGCGCCGTTCCGGCGCCAATCTCCCGTACAAGGCGACCACGCGTTACGTCAATACCATTCCACAGGCCCAAGCCGCGCGTCATCCCGGTGATCCGGCGATTGAACGTCGCATCAGTGCGATTATTCGCTGGAACGCGACCGCGATGGTGGTGTTGGCCAATCGCAAGTCAGCCGAGCTCGGTGGCCACATTGCCAGCTTCGCCTCCGCTGCGACCTTGTTTGATGTTGGCTTTAATCATTTCTTTCAGGGCCCCGACAGTGAGAACGGTGGTGATCTGGTGTTCTTTCAAGGCCATTCCGCGCCCGGAGTCTACGCGCGCGCCTTTATGGAAGGGCGCATAAGCGAAGAGCAACTCTATAACTTTCGCCAAGAGGTCGAGTGTGACGGGTTGTCATCCTATCCGCATCCCTGGCTGATGCCAGACTTCTGGCAATTCCCAACTGTGTCGATGGGCTTGGGGCCAATCATGGCCATCTATCAGGCGCGCTTCATGCATTACATGCAGGACCGCGGCATCGCCAATACTGAAGGCCGCAAGGTGTGGGCGTTCATGGGTGACGGCGAGATGGATGAGCCGGAATCACTTGGTGCGATTTCCTTGGCCGCGCGTGAAAAACTCGACAACCTGGTGTTTGTGGTCAACTGCAATCTGCAGCGCCTCGATGGCCCGGTGCGCGGTAACGGCAAGATCATTCAAGAACTCGAAGCGGTGTTCCGTGGTGCCGGCTGGAATGTGATCAAGGTCGTCTGGGGTTCCTACTGGGATCCTCTTTTGGCGCGTGACAAGAATGGTACTTTGGTGAGTCGCATGGAAGAAGCCGTTGATGGCGACTATCAGTTATACAAGGTGCGTGGTGGTGCCTATACACGCGAACATTTCTTCGGCAAGTACCCAGAGCTTGAAGAGATGGTGGCCAATATGTCGGATGAAGACATCTGGCGACTGAATCGTGGTGGTCACGATCCGCACAAGGTGTATGCGGCCTACCATGAAGCGGTTAATCACAAGGGCCAGCCGACCGTGATTCTGGCCAAGACCGTGAAGGGTTATGGCATGGGTGACGCGGGTGAAGGTCAGAACGTGACGCACTCGCAAAAGAAAATGGGCGAGGGCTCGCTGCGAGCGTTTCGTGATCGCTTCAATATCCCGGTTACCGACGAGCAGATCGCCGAAAAGCTACCGTTTTATCGTCCGGCTGAAGACAGCCCCGAGGCCATCTATCTGCGCGAGCACCGCGAAGCACTAGGTGGTTACCTGCCTTCCCGGTCGCCAGACAAGGCGGGCAAGTTGCCGATCCCTGATCTGAGTATTTTTGATGCGATGCTCAAGGGCAGTGGTGAGCGTGAGATATCCACCACCATGGCCTATGTGCGCATCCTCACCGCGTTGACGCGCGACAAGGAGATCGGCAAGTTGGTGGTGCCCATTGTTCCCGATGAGGCGCGTACCTTTGGTATGGAAGGTATGTTCCGCCAACTCGGTATTTATTCCTCGGTGGGACAACTATACGAGCCCGTCGATTCTGATCAGGTTATGTATTACCGCGAAGACACCAAGGGCCAGATTTTGCAGGAAGGCATCAACGAAGCCGGTGCGATGTCATCATGGATCGCGGCGGGTTCGGCTTACGCCAATTCCGGTGTGAACATGATTCCGTTCTACGCGTACTACTCGATGTTTGGTTTCCAGCGCATCGGCGATCTGGCTTGGGCGGCAGGTGACATGCAGGTGCGCGGCTTTTTGATGGGTGGCACCGGTGGCCGAACCACGTTGGCCGGTGAGGGGTTGCAGCATCAGGACGGACACAGTCATCTGGTGGCATCGACCATTCCGAATTGTGTTTCTTACGATCCTACCTACGCCTACGAGTTGGCGGTGATCATTCACAACGGCATGGTACGGATGTATCAGGATCAGGAGAACATCTTTTACTACATCACCATGATGAACGAGGCCTATACGCAGCCTGAAATGCCGAAAGGTGTCGAGGACGGCATCATCAAGGGGATGTATCTGGTGCATTCGGGTGTGGAAGCGAAGCACCGCGTGCAGTTGTTGGGCAGCGGAACCATTCTGCGTGAGGCTCTGGCTGCGGCGGAGCTATTGGCAGACGATTACGACGTGAGTTCGGATGTTTGGAGTGTGACCAGTTTCAACGAGTTGGCACGTGAAGGTAACGATTGCACGCGTCATAATCGCTTGCATCCGGAAGACGAGCCTCGTGTGAGTTATATAACGCAACAGCTGAGTAACCAGGCGGGGCCAGCAATTGTCGCGACCGACTATGTCGCTGCCTACGTTAATCAGATTCGTGCCTTCGTACCGATGGCGTATCACGTGTTGGGTACCGATGGCTTTGGTCGCAGCGATACGCGCTCGCAACTGCGGCACTTCTTCGAAGTGAATTGCTACTACATTGCTGTTTCTGCACTGAAGGCGCTGGCCGATGAGGGTGCGATCGATGCCTCAACTGTCAGTGATGCGATCAAGCGTTACGGCATCAATCCCGATAAAGCCAATCCGCGTACGGTCTAACGGAAATGACAGATATTGTAGACGTCGTACTGCCCGACATCGGTGACTTTGATTCGGTCGATGTGATCGAGGTATTGGTGTCGGCAGGCGACACGGTTGCTGCCGAAGACTCTTTGGTGACCTTGGAAAGTGATAAGGCGACCATGGAAATTCCTGCCCCACAGGGGGGTGAGGTTGTCGAACTCAAGGTTGCAGTGGGCGACAAGATTGCTGAAGGCGCGGTGCTGATGACCCTGCGTCCCGTAGCGGGCGCAGAGCCCCCTGCAGCGACGCCAGCCACCAAGGTCGAACCCGAGAAACCAGCAGCACCGGCCAAGCCCGCGCCGCCTCCGAAGGCGGCGACTCCAGCGCCGGAACAAAGGCATCACCCGGTTGCCGATCACCATCCGTTACCGCGCGGACAGCGCTCGCACGCGAGCCCTTCGGTGCGTCGTTTTGCCCGAGAGCTGGGCGTGGTGCTGGCGCAAGTACGCGGCACCGGCGTCAAGAATCGCATTCTGAAGGAAGACGTTCAAGAGTTCGTGAAGACGGTGGTGGGTGGCTTCAAGCACGGTTCTGA
>JYMV01044546.1_pt1 | contig 13154 bp, 9 predicted proteins | sample 338911 | NCBI WGS metagenome assembly JYMV01 (sample SAMN03354496, study PRJNA234377) | hydrothermal vent metagenome | biome: Deep sea; feature: Hydrothermal plumes at the Eastern Lau Spreading Center, Western Pacific Ocean; material: Seawater | place: Tonga | collected 2009 | depth 2000 m m | reverse complement strand
GAGCAGATAAAACCATCACCTATATCGTGGACCGTAATATCAATTACACCAATGTCTGCGTTACCGATTGTTCTTTCTGCGCGTTCTACCGTAAGGAGTCGGACGCCGACTCCTATGTCCTGCCCTTTGAAACTATCGCTCAAAAAATTGAGGAAACCGTATCAGCCGGAGGAAACCAGATTCTCCTGCAAGGCGGACATCATCAAAATTTGAAGATAGATTATTTTGAGGACCTGTTTCAAAAAATCAAACAACGTTTCGGCATTCATCTGCATGCCCTGTCTCCCTCGGAAATCATTCATACTAGTCGAATATCCAAAATCTCACTGGATGAAACTCTCACACGGCTCAAACAGGCGGGACTGGACTCTATACCAGGCGGCGGGGCAGAGATTCTCGTCGACCGGGTACGCAAAATCATAAGCCCGAAAAAATGCATGACAGATGAATGGCTGGAGGTCATGGAACACGCCCACGGCATGGGCATTCCCACCACCGCGACCATGATGTTCGGCCATGTCGAGACCCTCGAAGAACGCGTTGAGCATCTTGAACGGCTGAGAAAATTACAGGACAAAACCCAGGGTTTTACTGCTTTCATCGCCTGGGGATTCCAGCCGGGAAACACACAACTGCAAGGAGACAGGGGAATAAAGACCGCCGTAACAGGATTCGAATACCTCAAAACCCTTGCCATCAGCCGAATATTCCTCGACAACTTCAATAATCTGCAATCCTCATGGGTGACCCAGGGGCCAAAAATCGGACAAGTATCGCTTTATTACGGGGCTAACGATATGGGCAGTACTATGATGGAAGAAAATGTGGTCGCCGCAGCGGGAACCGTCTATTGCATGGACGAGGAGGAAATCAGGCGGCTCATCTCCGATGGTGGTTTTATTCCCCAGCGTCGCAACATGAAATACGATTACCTCCCCCACCACTAGGCCCGGCAAGCCGCCGGTGGCAGATAGCAAAGACTCTTCAAGCCGCTTATACTTCTTGCTCACCAGATAGAGTTATTGCCCATTTAACCTTACGGGGCATGAAAACAAATCCCCCCGAGGACCCCCTTCGTGGAAGGGGGAGTCATTAGAGTATTGCGCTTGATGGTGTTGTTTGCTCGATGGGCAATGCAGTACTGGCCCCACGCCGAGTGGTTAGAGACCTCTTCGCCCTAGCAAAGTTTGTACCGCAAAGCGGTTGGTTCCTTTAGCCAGCATAAACGCGGTGAACGACTGGCGAAGTGAATGTGGAGTGACCTGCTTTTCCACTCCTGACGAGGTCAATGCGTTTTTAAAAAATTTGGTGACACTGCGAGTTGTCAGGTTACCCCCACGTTCGCTGGGAAATAAATAGTCGCCCGGTTTCTTATTGCCAACCTGCCTTTGCAGGGCATCTTTAAGACCACCGGAAAAGATGGTCGTGCGTGCACCCAGCTTGCCGAGTCCCGGCACAAACAGCATCAATTTATCGAGGTTCATATGCTGAACCTTAACCACCACCAGTTCAGAGACACGTAAACCCGCCGTGTAGGCCAGCTCTATCATCAGCCGGTGCTTCAGGTTCTCTGCTGAGATCGCTATTTTGCGCACTTCACTCACTGTCAACACTACTGGTTTTAGTTTCTTCTTACGAGGCCGCTTGAATCCTTCCAGAATCAGGTCATGATTATAGACAGCCATAAAAAAGTAACTGAGCGCATTATAAGCTTGGTCCACCGTTGACCTTGATTTTCCTTCCTCAACAAGGCCTTCCAGGTAAGCTTTGATATCGTCACTCGAAACATTTTGCGGATTTGTCAGGTTTTTGTCCCGCACAAAATGCCGCAACTGCCCAAGATAAGCCTTGATCGTTTGCGGACTGTAGGCACGTTGTTCAAGGTTGCCCTGAATAGCGCTGAATAACCTTGTTATGGATAAAGGATGGGTGGTAATGCGGTTCATAATAAATTCTCCAGATAAGCCACTAGGCGTGGGGCCAGCGTGCAATAACTTTCTCAGTCGAGCAAAGAGCCATCTCGGCTCAACAAACTATTGCCCATTACCACCGGGCGTGGCCCGGCAGTGGCAGGATGGTTAGCGGAACACTGAATTCCGCTATTGAAGATCAATATAATCAATATGTTGTCGGAGGTCAAGCGGAAAGGGCAAGAAAAACAATGAGTTACATCTGGCGAGCCGCCGGGGGCAATGGGCAATACCTTTTTACCCCTGCGGGGCACGAAAGCTGAGGAAGAATATCACGGCTACGAACAAAGAGTTATCTCGGCTTGATGAGTCCCTTGCCATCTGCCTCCAGGGCTAGTGGGAAGAGTACAATGATGAAGCTTTATATTGCACAACACCTCGTGATAAGAGGACATTGAGGACAGCGACAACAGGAACACCAAGGATCATACCTGTAATTCCAAACAATTCACCACCCAGCAAAACGGCAAAAATCACCGCTACCGGATGAAGCCCGATATTTTCGCCCACCACCCGTGGTGTGATAACAAATCCTTCTATGGCTTGGACAAATGCGAAGACCCCCGCGACACCCAGCACGGGCAACCACTCTTGAGTGTGTATATAAGTCATAATCGCAGAAGGCACTAAACCCAAAATCAGGCCCAGATAAGGAACCAGATTGACCAGCCCGGCCATCATTCCAAGCGACAGGCTCATCGGGGTGTCACACAAAAATAAACCTGCCGAATACAAAACACCCATCAAACCAGCGACCACCAACTGCCCACGCACAAAACGTGAAAGAACCTGGTCAATCTCAAGAACAATATCTTTGGTCTTTTCCTGAAACCGGGGGGGTATCAGCCTAAATAATTTTTCGTTGATGGAATCAAAATCGCGCAGTAAATAAAACATCACCACGGGAATGATCACCAGGTTGGCAAGCATCAGAATAATATTAAACAGGTTGGAAATCGATCCCCAGATAACTTTGCCGGAAAACTGCAGGGCTTTCATCGGCAACTCCCCAAACCGGGACAGCCCTTCATTAAGAAACTCTTCAATCCTTGCCGAATCCAATCCACTGATCAAATCCAAAACCGGGCGCAGCCACTCCTGAAAGGTTCCGACATAGGTGGGAATACTTTTTGCGAGGCTTTCCGCCTGCATACTCAAAATTGGGACCAACAATATTACAGAACCCAGCGCAAGAAAGAAGAAAGCCAACATCAAAACCAAAACGGAAAGGGTCCTTGAAATTTTAAAAGTAACCAGCCGGTCTACCAGGGGATCCAGCAAATAAGCCAGAGCAAAAGCGATAAAAAAGGGAGCCACAACGCGCCGGGAAAAATAAAGCACAACGCAGACTCCCAGAATCACAGCAAAGGAGATGAAAAAAAGGTTTTTATTATTTTCCTGATTCATTTTCACATATCCGACATGGACATTGGTGGAGCTTCAGGGTCCTTCTTCACGGGCACCTCCACCCCCTTTTCCCGATACCGATGGAACGATGGGGCAAGAAAATCTGCAAGCTTTTTGCTGGCAATGTCAAAAGCTTCCAGTTCCGCCTGCAAAGCATGCTCATGTTTGATGGTGGAAAATTCTGTCTTCGCCGTTATCAACGAAGATTCCAGAGTCGATACCACCTTGACATTGATATTGGCTTGAACGGTTTTGAGGCCATTTCTGGGATTATCCCCGCGCAATTTGGAAACAGCCGTTCCCACGATAACGATATCGGCACCTGCTTTCAACCCTATCTTCCTGGCAGAACTCAAATTTCCCTTGATCGCGCTGAGGACAGTTTTTTCAGAAATTATTTCCCGCAGTTTTTCCCGATCCATTACTTCTATTCCAGCTTCAATCAAGTTATTGGCCAGCTGGGTCTCCGAAATGGGAATGATATCCCAAAAGGAGGTAACCGGAGCGGAAGTAAAACTTTTCTCATTGATTAGAAGGGCCACTTTATTTTGACTGACCGGAACGGCAATCACTCCAATGCCTGCCAGAGCCTGGGTTACTGCGGAGGGGAAAAAACGCATTTCCAATCTTACTTCACTGGTTTTATTTACCAGGTCATCATAAGCTTCCAAAAAGTGATAGCTTTTTACATAATGCGAAGAGCGTCGCAAAATTTTCCGGAGGTCTCTCTGACTCGCTTCAAACTCCTCATCTCCTAACATTTCTTTCAACGCTACTTCCAACCCATTCTTCAAGGCTCGATTCACGGCTTTTTTCCGGGCGACTACATAATTATCTCTTTTCACCTGAACGGTTGCAAAACCCTCATAAACATCATGCATCTTTTGTTGCGCAAACACTTCGGCGTCGTAAAATCCACTAGCAATAAAGAACCAAAAACCCATCCAAAGAACCGGATAATACCTCAATAAAATCATTTTCATGCCCGCTTCTTTCTCCGTACCTTAATGGGGTCGGGCTCTTTTGCAACAAGTTTTTTAAGCGCTTTGATTTCTTTGGGACTGAGAAACCGGCAAGCCCCCAAGGGAAGCCCTGTCAGGTTCAATCCTCCAAAATGAGTTCGCTGCAGTTTTATCACCGGGTGCCCAATATGCTCACACACTCTTTTAATGTGGCGGTTTTTCCCTTCCACCAAAGTCAAAATAAGAAAACAGTTTTTTCCACTGATCCTTTGCACCTTTGCCTCTATAGGACGGAAATGACTGTCCTCAAGGTGCACTCCTCGTGCCAGCCTTTTCAGGGTTTTTTCATTCGGGACACCCGACACCTTGACCTTATAGGTCCGCTCCACACCATACCTGGGATCCAATAGTTTCTTTGAAAGAATGCCGTCATTGGTAAACAGCAATAGCCCCTGGGTATTGTAATCCAGACGGCCCACGGGAAAAACTCGGGCCTGCACCACCCGGACAAATTCCATCACTGTTGTTCGTCCCCGTTTGTCATCATTCGTGGTGGTTAAGCAAGAGGTAGGTTTATTCAGAATAACGTAGGCCGGTTCCTGGCCCCGGGGTATCGGTTTTCCATCAACCTGGAGGCGGTCCTTTGCCGGATCGGCCAATGAACCCAACTGGGTAACAACCTGACCATTCACACGAACCTTGCCCTGTTCGATCCATCTTTCCGCTTCCCGGCGGGAAGCAAGACCGGCATCCGCAATTATTTTTTGTAAACGAATCTTCATGGGAACGGCGAAATACTTCCGCTGGCAATGGGCAAAAACTTTCTACCTCTTCAGGGCATGATGGCAAGAACTCGTCAAGCCGAGACAACTCTTTGCTCGCCAATTAAAGCGATGGCACACTGGCCTCACGCCTAGTGGTCGTTTTCAATGACAGGCTTGGCCTCGTTGGGTGAAGAAGAGGATTCGGGAACTTCCGAGGTGGAGAATTCGATTTGAGTTTGAAGCGGAGGATCTTCCCCTTCCATCTCTTCCCTCAAATCTTCCAGAGTGGGCAAATCGCTCAAATCCTTAAGACCAAAATACTCCAGGAATTTTTGCGTTGTCCGATACATAATAGGCCGACCCGGTACTTTTTTCCGCCCCGCAGGACCGATCACCTTTTTCTCTAAAAGGGTCTTGAGCACTCCGCTTGAGTCCACCCCCCGTATGTCATCCACCTCCTGGCGGGTGAGCGGTTGTTTGTAGGCAATGATCGACAAGGTATCCAGGCTGGGCTGAGATAACCGAGATGAGCGGTCGAGCTTCAAATACTTCCGGATCCAGTCGTTGTATTCATGCCGGGTGCAAAGCTGGTAGCCATCAGCCACCTCCATGATCTGCAAATTGCGCGAATTATATTCTTCTTTCAATTCATCAAGAATGGATTGCAGTTGATTTTTATCCGTTCCATCAAGGAAAATTTTGGAAAGCTCACTGGCATTGATCGGCTGGTCTGCCGCCAAAAGAACATTCTCAACAATCGATTTTAATTCTTCACGTTCCATTTTTATCTCCCGGCGTAGCCGCCGGTGGCCCCCCTCACGGGGGAGGAAATTAGCAAGCACCCATCAAGCCGAGACAACTCCCTGCTAGCCAAATAAAGCTACTGCCCATTGCCACCGGCCGCTGGCCGGTTAGAGGGCGGAGTCAAAATATTTGCTTAAAGCCAGGCCCTGGGAGTGGTAATTGGAATTCAAGGCCAGACCATACACCTTTTCAGGCCGTTCCACCACCTTTTCAAATTTCAGACGACAGAAGGTCTGTCCGTGTTCTACCATAAAAGGGACATCGTGAGGGCGCACTTCCATCACCGCCCGGGTACCCTGATTCATTTTTTCATCGGTTCCGTTCCAGCCAAACCCGGAGTCGAAAAAACCCGCGTAATGAGTGCGAAGTTCCCCGCTATTGGGTTCGTAAGCAACCATTTCCGCCAGCCAGTCGGGCCAGATGCAAACTCTTTCCCGCGACATCATTATATAAAAACTTTCCGGTTCCAGAATCAACCGATTCTTTTTAGGTCGGTAAATCGGCTCCCAGAACTCCTCCGCCCGGTAATGTCCTATTTTGGATAGATCAATAACTGTGGAGTTGGTCTTGGCCTTGTAAGCGATGATCGATTCCGGCTGGTCCCCCGAAATATCCAGACTGATATAAACCCCACTTTCTACCTTAATCTGGTCGAAGGGGATGGCAAATCCGTTCCGGTCAAAAAGAATCGGATAGTTTTTATATTTCAATTCCAGTCCCTGTTTACCCAGCGTGTGGGACGTGACGTGCGCGAGCCGCAACTGGTTCAGAGACAACCCCGCATGGACCTTCACAGGAAACGAACGGGGAATAATTTCCAGATACAACTTACCCCGATAACCGCGCGGGATTTCATCAAACCTATGCCCCTTATCCACAATGACGCGGGTAAACATATCCAGCCTGCCGGTCGAACTTTTTGGGTTTGCCAGGCCATACAGGGAAGACGGCAGGGACAGTTCTTCCATCAGAGGAATCAGATAAATGGCGTTTTTTTCCAATATCCCACCACCCGTAATATCAAAATCGTAAAGACTGATCTCCTTGAGCTTCGTTTCCACCGGTTCATTTTCCGGAAGGAAACTGCATTGGATGCGGAAAGCCTTCGGTCCCAAGCGCAAATCCAGGCTCACTGGCTGAATCTGGGAGTCATGGATCGGTTCCCGGGATTGGATCATCCCCTGACGAAGCACTTGCTCAATCAACTGGCAAGGAAGATATCCTGACTTCCCCTTTAAATAAGCCATCAGATCCGATACCAATATTTTTTTTTCTACTGTGGAGTTCATTAAAATTCAAGGTTTCAGCAGGCACACCCGGTTGACAGGCAGTTTGAGGCTATGATTTAATCGTATTACTCAAAATAATTCAACTTGATTATTAAGGGCACCGCTGAATTATGATGGAAAGCCTGCATAATAAGGAATAAAAATCATTCCCCAGCGATCTTTAAGCAATTGGTCTTATTAACAACGACTTCACCCTAAGCAAGGTTCCGGAAAAAACTATGAGTTCAAAAGGTTCGAAAAGTTCAAAACACAAAAATATTGAGTCTCCCAGCAGTCCCCTGAAACGCTCTCTCGTGATGTTTTCCTGGCTGAGCATGTTGGCCGTTGGACTGTGGGCCTTGATGCACTATTCCACACCTGAAAGCAACCTCGAACCCTATAAAAAGTTCCAGGAAGCCAAAGTGGAAGGTGAAAATACGGAACGGAAAAAAGCGGAACCGGAAAAACCAGGATTCACTCTCCCCAGCAACCTGGGTACAGGAAACCTGATTAAAACTGCCATGACCTCTCCGACTCCACAATCGCAACTGCCCCGGGAGACACTGGAGCATATTCAGAAAGGGATGCTGTTGACCGAGGAAGGCAAGTTCAACGCCGGCGATATGGAATTTGAAAAAGCCTCCAAAATCAGCCCCCATTCAGCGGAATTATTTTCCATCTGGGGCGCCGCCCTGCGCATGGCTAAAAAGTTTGTAGGAGCAAACAAACGTTTTGCCCGGGCACACGAACTTTCACCCGATGATGACGAGATCACTTTTAACTGGGGCATGTCTGAGCTGGAAGCGGATCACCCTGAAGAAGCCACCCGGCTGTTTGAAAAAACCGTAGCAATTTCCCCAAAAAACTATATGGCCTACAACATGCTCGGGAAATCCTATGGTCGCCAGAAAATGTACGAAAAGGAGAAAACGGCCTACAAGAAAGCCTTGGCTATCAACCCAAATTTTGCCCAGGCACATTTCGATCTGGGCATTGTCTTGAGCATCCAAAAAAACTTTGATACCGCGGCCCCGCATTTCCTCAAAGCCATTGAGATGGACAAACAGTTTGAAAAACCCTTTGTCATCCAGATGCTGACTGCTTTGGGACTTTATGACCCGGCCGCCGAAAAACCGATCAAGCCAGACACCGCCAAAACCCAGGAACCGGTTCAGCAAGCCAAAGTGGAAACGCCTCCAGCGGCCAATAAAATCGCTTATGATAAAAAGTCCGAAGGCTCCGACCATAAAATGGAAGAAGGGTCCAAGAAGGTTAAAAACACCACCACGGTAAAAGGCAATATCCGGATCAATGGCCAAAAGCCCGGCCCCAACACGCTGGTATTTCTGGAAACTAAAAACAAGCTGAGGGTTTCCAGTCAAAAAAACAAGACCCTGACCATACGCCAGAACGGCTTGAAGTTTAGCCCCCAGCATTCGGTGATACAGGTGGGGTCCAGCGTTACGTTTTCCAATGAAGACCGTGAGGTGCACAATATCTTTTCCAAGTCGCTCAGCAACCAGTTCAACCTGGGGGCCATGGCATCGGGCTCTTTCAAAACCGTTGAGTTCACACAGGCCGGACCCGTGGTACTGCGATGCAATATGCATAAAGACATGATCGGAACTCTCTTCGTGGTCCCCAATGGTTATTACACCAAGCCCAATACCAACGGAGACTACCAGTTCGACAACATCAAAAGTGAAGGCTACATCATGCAGGTATGGGACCCGATGCTGGCACCGGAAGAGGTGGAAGCTAATCTCAAATCCGCCGACCTGACAGGTGTCGACCAGACCTTCGATTTTAATATCAAGTCTGCTTCGATTCCGGGGGAAATCCATGACATGGTCGACCCGACCGACTACAACGCCATTGTTGACAACATCGAAAGAGAAATGTTCCAGGCCATCGAGGACTGGAAAAACGGCAAAAAATTTATTCCCCGCAAGCGCATGTTGATGGTCATCACCAAACATTACGATGGGGAAGGCCTGAAAGGCGCCATCGCCAAAAGCTTCAGTTCCAAACGCAGTATCCTGCTGGAACAGAAACTAGATACGATCCGCAAAGAAATTTCCGGAATCGGCAAGCCCAAAGAAAAGATCACCGAAGAATCACTGCTCAGCCAGGCCAAATTCGCCGTTTCACAACTGCGCCTGAACGTCAAAGAACTCGCCGCTAGGCGCGGGGCCGGCGGGCAATAGCGTTGATGGGCATACAAGAAGCTGCCTCCGCTTGATAAGTCCTTTTATTAGTTTAATCCTCCACCCCATGCGGGGCACGAATTTGAATGAAGAGGATATAACTGGGGCATGAAAGCTAATGATACGGTGTCACAGCCACCGGCCGCTGGGCCGGTTGCTTCCCTCGCCAGAGGGTGATATTTTATCTGCATGAATTTAAAAATCTTCAACACCCTGACAGGAAAAAAAGAGCAATTCGTTCCTCTAAAAGAAAAACAGATCGGTATGTACGTCTGCGGTGTTACCGTTTACGACTATTGCCATGTCGGTCACGCTCGCGCCGCGATTGTCTTCGACACCTTTTACCGTTATTTCCAGTACCTCGGCTACGAAGTTCGCTTCATCCGCAACTTCACCGATATCGACGACAAGATCATCAACCGTGCTAATGAAAAAGGCGTGGACTGGCAAGAGATCACCCACAAATATACCGTAGCGTTTTACGAAGACATGGGGAAACTGAACATCGCCTCGCCCACCGAAGAGCCAAAAGCCACCGACCACATCGCCGAAATGCTCGACATGATTCAGTCCCTGGTCGATCAGGACAAAGCTTATGAATCGGATGACGATGTTTTTTACTCGATCAAATCGTTCAAGGACTACGGTTGTCTTTCCAGAAAAAATATCGAGGACCTGCAATCGGGAGCCCGTGTCGAGGTCAACGAAAGCAAACGCGATCCGCTCGATTTTGTTTTATGGAAAAAGAGCAAGCCCGGCGAACCTTTTTGGGAAAGCCCCTGGGGTCCGGGCCGACCGGGCTGGCATATCGAATGTTCGGCCATGAGTAAAAAATACCTCGGCGACACCTTCGATATCCACGGCGGCGGCAAAGACCTGGTCTTTCCGCATCACGAAAACGAAATCGCACAATCCTGCGGTTGCACCGGAAAACAGCCGGTTCGTTACTGGGTGCATAACGGATTCGTCAATATTGACAAAGAAAAAATGTCCAAGTCCCTGGGTAATTTTTTCACCATCCGGGAAGTTTGTAAAAAATACCACCCGGAAGTTTTGCGTTTGTTTCTCATCAGCAGTCATTACCGCAGTCCCATCGACTTTTCGGAAAAAAACCTGGAAGATGCCACCAAAGTGCTTTCCCGATTTTATGAAGGGCTGGCAGGGGCGCGCAGAAAAACCGCAAAACTAAATAAGGAGTCCATCCCAAACTTTCAGGAAAAAGTGAAGAACCATCCCTTGACGCAAAAGTTTGAAGCCGCCATGAACGATGACCTGAACACAGCAGTGGTGATGGCCCATATGAATGAGGAACTGCGCAACCTCAACACCGCCGTGCTGGGTAAGGGAGAATCCTCTCTGGAAGACCTTGCGGTCGCAACAACGGCCTGGGAAACGGCAGGCCAAATTCTGGGACTGTTTTTCCTCACTCCCGAAGAGTTTGAAAAGGAACTCTTCGAGATCAAAAACCAGGAGAGGAATCTGGATGTCAGCAAAATCGAAAAGTTAATCGCCGGCCGCAAATCAGCACGCCAATCCAAAAACTGGGCGGAAGCTGACCGGTGCCGGGACGAACTGACCGAAATGGGAATCCTCATCGAGGATACGGCAAACGGCACGGAGTGGAAATTGAAATGACTGCACTTTTTTCCGACGCCTACCTGAAATTCACCCATCTCTACAATCAACTGCAGGTTCGGGAAGAAGATAACAGCATCCGGGTTCCAGAAAAAGTCATCCGCTGTATCTGGAACGACCAACTGTTTTGCACGCCTTCTCTCAAAACCCGGGAGGGCCAAAATCTGGAAATCATTTATCCCGGATACTGGAATTTTGGTAAGGGCCCCGACTTCACCAGCGCGACCATCAAGGTAAACGGAAAAGTTTATGAAGGCGATGTCGAACTGCATGTCTACGCCACGGATTGGAACGCTCATGGACATTCGCGCAATCCGGACTTCGACAACGTTATTCTGCATGTCTATATGTGGCAGGGGCGAGGGAAAGTGCATCGGCCACAGGGAAAACAGAAAGACCTTCCCTTCCGGTTTGAAATTAAAGATTACCTTACAAAAGGAATCCTTGAACTCAATGGTGAACTCGATTTTGAAAACTACCCGGTCCTGAATCACTGCAATGTCGGTCTGTGCCACCAACCTTTGGCGCAACTTTCGCGAGAAAAGCTCACCCAAGTTTTGAACGCGGCGGGTGAAGCCCGGGTGTTCACCAAAATGGAGCGGTTCAACGATTCGATAATTATAGAGGGGTACGAACAGACTTTTTATCGGGGAGTTGCCGAGGCAATGGGTTATCCCGAAAACAAACAGACCTTTCAGGCACTGGCAGACACTCTGCCTTTAACGGAATTGAAAAGTCTGGTACCCGAAAAAATTCGCAAAGCAGAAAGAGTTCTGCACACCCAGGCCCTGCTCTTCGGGTTTTCAGGCTTGATGAACAACGAAAATAAAGCCGGGTTCCGTAAACTCCTGCCAATATGGAAAGCTTGCCGGGACCGGGTTCCCCGTTCACCCCTGACGAAAAAGGACTGGTGTTTCCGCGCGATCCGTCCGGCCAATTACCCTTACAGGCGGCTGGCGGGCTTGGCTCACTTGATCGGTCGTCATGAAAAAACGGGCATGTTCGCAGACTTCATGGGGTCCTATCAAAAGATTCTCACATCTTCCGGAGGTAAAATTCCGGATAAAAAAACTCTCAATTCCTTTAACGATTTCTTTTGTGTGGCCACAGATGATTACTAGGCAAACCATTACACTCCGGATGGGAAAACCCTTCCGCAACACCAATAACTTGTCGGCTCGGCGCGGTCCAGGGAAATTATCATTAACATTGGCCTGCCCATCGGTCTTATATTTGCGCGGGCAGGAAAGTTCATAGATCTGGAAAAGGGACTCAACGCCCTCTTTCAAACCGGCAAGAAAACCAGCGATAACAAATTGCTTCGTTTTATGAAACACTGTATTTTTGGCAACCGGGAGGAAATGCTCCAGGTACTGCGCTCCGAAAAACAAACTCAGGGGCTGATGCAGATTTATCAAGATTTTTGCACCCAGAACCAGAATAATTGCCTGCATTGCCAGTTTCCCAATGTGGTAAAAAAATATTTTTCCTGAAAAAACCGCAAAAAGGCATCAATCTTATTGCGCGATTCCTCAATTTCCCCTAAAATCGACATCCCCCTTGATTGTATTGAACTTTCGGGATAAGGTGAATATACCCATCCATAATAAGGAATTACGGTTTTAATGGATCATTTAGACGAACTGGAAAATCAAAGCGTTTTCATCCTGCGCGAAGCCTACAAAAATTTCAAAAACCTGGCGATGCTGTGGTCGATCGGAAAGGATTCCACCGTTCTGGTCTGGCTGGCGCGCAAGGCCTTTTTCGGTCACTGTCCCATTCCCCTGGTTCACATCGACACCACCTACAAGATTCCCGCTATGATTGAATACCGGGATCGGGTCGCCAAAGAATGGGGACTGAACCTGGTGGTCGGCAAGAACCAGAAAGCCCTGGATGAGGGCATGAATCATGAAAAAGGACGATTGATTTGCTGTGAAGCGTTGAAAACCCAGGGCCTGCAAGGCATCATGGAAGAACACGGTTACACCGGACTGATTCTGGGTATTCGAAGAGATGAAGAAGGCACCCGCGCCAAGGAGCGCTATTTCTCACCACGGGATAAAAATTTTGAATGGAACTTCAAGGACCAGCCTCCCGAATTGTGGGACCAGTATAAAACCAGCTTTGCCGAAGA
>JYMV01037998.1_pt1 | contig 13154 bp, 11 predicted proteins | sample 338911 | NCBI WGS metagenome assembly JYMV01 (sample SAMN03354496, study PRJNA234377) | hydrothermal vent metagenome | biome: Deep sea; feature: Hydrothermal plumes at the Eastern Lau Spreading Center, Western Pacific Ocean; material: Seawater | place: Tonga | collected 2009 | depth 2000 m m | reverse complement strand
CTCCATGCCTGGTTTGGTCCCTGGCCGGATTGGATGCCTAACCTGATTCCTGTTACTCCTGCTATCCTGATTTTAGCCGGGCCACTCTCCTTCCGCCTTACCTGTTATTATTACCGTAAATTTTACTACCGTTCTTATTTTCTCTCACCTCCGGCCTGTTCTGTTGCTGGTGTACCTTTGAAAGATTATAAAGGAGAAACGACGCTGTTGGTTATTCAGAATATTCACCGGTTTACACTTTATATCGCCATTGGTTTTGTGGCAGTTTTATCTTACGATGCCTTCCTGTCCCTTTTCCGGGATGGAAAATTAGGCGTGGGAGTGGGATCAATTATTTTACTTTTAAACCCAATTTTCCTGGCAGGATATACTTTTGGCTGCCACGCATTCCGCCATCTCAGCGGAGGCAGGCAGGATTGTTTTACCTGTCCCCAGGGCAAGGGAAAAGTAAGTTTTAAAATCTGGCAGGGTGTTTCCTGGCTGAATGGCCGGCACATGTTCTGGGCCTGGATAAGCATGATCTGGGTGGCTCTGGGAGATATTTATGTACGGTTGGTAGCAAAAGGTTATTGGACAGACTTCAGCACTTGGGGAAATTAAAATGGATCATTCAGATATTCAGACTATAGAACATGATGTATTGGTAGTTGGCGCTGGCGGCGCTGGTATTAGGGCAGCCATTGAATGTGCCGACAAGGGACTGAGTACCGGCATTATATCGAAATCACTCCTTGGCAAAGCCCACACCGTAATGGCTGAGGGCGGTATTGCGGCATCCCTGGGGAATGTAGATTCACGGGATAATTGGAAAATCCATTTTAGGGACACTATGCGAGGCGGTAAATTTTTAAACCAATGGCGGATGGCGGAACTCCATGCTAGACATGCTCCGGACAGAGTGAGGGAGTTGGAAGAATGGGGCGCAGTATTTGACCGCACGGATAAGGGGCTCATCAGCCAGCGCAACTTTGGCGGACATCGTTTTCCCCGACTGGCTCATGTGGGTGACCGTACTGGCTTGGAAATTATCCGCACACTGCAGGATTTTTGTGTGCATCAGGGCATATCCACTCATATGGAATGTACCGGCTTGGATCTAGTATTAGATGGAGATAAAGTATCCGGCCTGGTTGGCTATTGGCGGGAGACTGGAAGATTTGTGCTATTCAAAACCAAAGCGATTATCTTAGCTACTGGAGGGGGTGGAAAAGCTTGGAAGGTCACCTCCAACTCTTGGGAGTACACTGGAGACGGTTTGGGAATGGCTTACCGCGCCGGCGCTGAATTAATTGATATGGAATTTACCCAGTTTCACCCCACAGGTATGGTCTGGCCGCCATCGGTTAAGGGAATCCTGGTAACGGAAGGTGTGAGAGGTGATGGTGGAATTCTATTGAATAGTGAAGGTGAACGCTTCATGTTCAACTATATTCCGGAGAAGTTTGCTAGTGAAACTGCAGATACGGAAGAAGAGGCATCCCGCTGGCTGGAGGGTGATAAGGAAGCCCGCCGACCGCCTGAACTCTTAACCCGTGATGTGGTTGCCCGTGCCATTAAAAAAGAAGTCGAAGCAGGCCGAGGATCACCTAATGGCGGCGCCTTTTTAGATATTGCCTCCCGCAGGCCGGCTGATTTTATTAAAAAGAAATTTAAGGAGCTGGCAGAAATAGATATTACTGAAGAGCCCATGGAAGTGGGTCCCACCCTGCATTATTTTATGGGTGGTATCCGGGTAAACAGCGACAGCCAGCAGACCAATGTCCCTGGGTTATTTGCCTGCGGCGAATGTGCCGGCGGCATGCATGGTGCTAACCGATTAGGAGGGAATTCGCTTTCCGATCTTCTGGTATTTGGCAAACTGGCAGGAGACGGTGCCGCCAATTATATAAACAGTCTTACAGATCAATTAGATTGCAGTAATGAAGATGTCAGCAAAATTTTAAAAGCTGCTACGGACATCCTGAACCGGGAGGAAGGTAAAAATCCTTACTTGGTACATGAAGAATTACAAAGCATTTTGCAAACATACGTTAGCATCGTCCGTACCGGAGAAGAATTGGCATCAGGTCTGGAAAAATTGCAGGCATTAAAAACAGACATAAATGAAGTTTTTGCCCATGCTTCTGCCCAATTTAATCCCGGCTGGAATGAAGCGCTGGATTTAAAAAACCTCATCATCACTGCCGAAGCCGTAACCCGGGCAGCCCTCATCCGAGAAGAAAGCAGGGGAGCTCATACCCGGCTGGATTTTACAGGTGAACGGGACGAGGGCTTAGAATATAATATTATAATAAAGAAGACAACTTCTGGCATGTCTGCAGAAAAAATCCAGCGGGATAGCCCGCCGAAGGAATTAGCTGATATTGCCTTTGCTTCATTGAAAGAACTGGAAGGAGATAACCTTGGAGCGTAATTTTAAAATCTGGCGGGGTGATAAAGAGCAGGGTGAATTTATAAATTATGCTGTAAAATTAGAACAAGGCATGGTAGTGCTGGATGCTATTCACAGAATTCAGGTGGAACATGCCAATGATTTGGCAGTCCGCTGGAACTGTAAAGCGGGCAAGTGCGGCTCCTGCAGTGTGGAAATTAACGGAAGGCCAAAATTGGCTTGCATGACCCGTATGAACGAGTATTCCCCGGATGAAGTGGTTACTGTTCAGCCCATGAAAACATTCCCCATTATTAAAGACCTGGTGACAGATGTTTCTTGGAATTATAAACAAAATAAAATGATTCCACCCTTCAAGCCCGGGAAAAAGAAAAACGGCAAGGACCATGTCATGTACCAGCAGGATGTTGAACGAATCCAGGAATTCCGCAAGTGTATTGAATGTTATCTCTGTCAGGATGTCTGCCACGTCCTCAGGGATCAGGATAAGAAGGAAAAGTTTGTGGGACCGCGCTTTATGATCCGCCTGGCTTCACTGGAAATGCACCCCTTAGATCAGGAGGACCGCATTCCTAAAATTAAAAATGAATTTGGCTCAGGAATGTGTAATATTACTCGTTGCTGTACGGATGTCTGTCCCGAACATATTCAGATTACGGATAATGGCATTATTCCATTAAAGGAAAGAGTGGTGGACCGCTTTTATGATCCGGTTATGTGGATTTATAATAAATTATTCGGCAACGGTGCCAAACAGGAATGAAGATTAAATGAGACGGCTAAATAGTGAAATTCTTATTTAACCCCTCACCCTACCTCTCCCCTAGGGAGACGAGAACTTAAGAATCAATCCAAATTTTGAAAATACCTGGTGAGGGGTCAGAGATAAGTCTTTATTCCAGGTTTTTAATGTGAAGTCAGTTCGAACTTCACCGGTACTGTCTGCCAGACACCTACCTTTTTATCCCGCTGCTGTGCAGGTTTCCATTTAGACTTTTTAACTGCAGATAAAGCAGCCTCATTCAATCCTGTATTGGGAATACCTTTTTGAACCCATGCTTCGGTTACATTACCCTTAGCATCAATAAAAAACTGGATATAAACCGTTCCCTCGATTCCCGCTTCCTGTGCAATTTCAGGATAAACCGGGCGAATAGGAATTTTCGGTTTTGGAGCTTTATCATAAGGAATAAATTTTACATTAGGTCCCTCAGATGGGGGAGGTGGCGGAGCATCCCAATCTTCAAAATCATCAAAGTCAGTATCTTCAATAGTAATATCTTCATCAAAAAATTCATCTTCTGATGCCACTGGAACTGAAGGTCTTGCTGGAGGCTCAGGTATTTTTATTTGTTCAGTTTGGGGAATATCAAATGTTTCAATTTCATCCACAACAGAAAAGTTAGTGCGTTCTCCTTCACCTAAAAAACGTGGGAAAAAATAAAACATAAAAGTCAATAAAAGGATTACTCCAATGGTAACTTCACGTATTCGTACGGTATAATGAATCAATAATGGATCGGGTCTGAGAATCATTTATGGTGCCTTGGTGAGAGCAGAATAGCTGAGTTTTAAGGCATTTGCGGTTCTCAACTGACTATGAATATCTGTAATGAGTTTCATAGTTGTTTTTTCATCTGACTTTAATGAAACTGTAATTTTCGGGTCTTTGGCAATTTTGCTGTACATTATTCCTGACAAATTATTTATATTTATGATACGGTCATCTACTGAAACAAGCCCATCTTTTGTTGCCCATACATAAGAGGTGTGCCGCTTACTTTCTAATTTTTCAATCATTTTTGCACGAGGCATAATTATATCCAGCCCTTCATATTCCCGCATAACGGTTGTCACCATGAAAAATATCAGGAGCATAAAAATAATATCCGGCATGGATGATGTGGATATTTCTTTACTGGTATGCGTCTTTCTTTCTATTTTCATTTTAAATTAAAAAGCTGGGGGGTTAGCAATAGAAATTTTTGTAGCTTTTGCTTCTTTGAGTTGGTCCAAAATCTGTAAATAATTTTGATATTTAGTCCGCGGGTGTGTTTGCACAGAAAAAATAAGGTTTGGATTTCCAGAGAGCTTCCGTTCTACTATTCCCCTAATTGCATTTACTTTGGTAGGTTTGTCATCAATCAATACTTTCCCACTTTCATTCATTAGGATATTGACTATATTTTTTCGGTTTACTTCAAGCTCATTTCCTTCGGATGGGAGAACCAAACTAATACCCTTATCCATGGAAATTGTAGTTGTTACCAGAAAAAATACCAGTAATAAAAATGCAATATCCGCCATGGAAGATGAATTTATTTCCTCTATGGGTCTTCTCTGTTTTTTTATCATACTCTGTAGAGAAAAAAACTAACTTGTAATACTATCTTTTATAGCATGAAGCAGGGCTGTGGTACTTTTTTGCAGGGTGACAATCTGGTTGTCAATAATATACAATACTGCATTTTGGAATATCTGCAGAACAACAGCAACAATCAAACCAAAAGCTGTAGTTAACAATGCAACAGAAATACCACCCGCTACAACTGCAGGAGAAATATCGTTTGCCATCTTGATATCGTTAAAGGCCTGAATCATACCCCAAACTGTTCCCAGAAATCCAATCATGGGGGCTGTGGCAATACAGAGGGAAATCCAGGTCATATTTTTTTCCATGGAGGCCATTTCAATACTTCCAGAATGATCCAGAGCATGCTCTGCCTCATCAGCACCACGATCAGCACGATCAAGGGCAGATAAACATAAATTAGCAACTGGTCCTACGGCTCCTTCGCACTGAGTTTTAGCAGAATCAATGCCGGATTGTTTCACCGTAGCAGCAATATCGTAGGCAAATTCTTCATTGCTAGATAGACCTTTAATCAAGTGATATAGCCTTTCGATCACAAATACAAAACCAATTATGAAAATAAATAAAATGGGCCACATGAACCCGCCACCATCAATAAATAATTGAACCATTATTTTTGTCCTTTTTTAATTACGAATTAATTGAATTTTTAATGTAGAAATTAGTCTGCAAAATTAGGATTATTATTCCTTTTGGTAAAGAAAATTTTCGCATTTATTCTGAAACAGGTACAGAGGGGGATAATGCCCCTATCAATTCCCTGGCTTCATGGAAATGCAAAAGAGCATCCTGAGCCTGCTTATCTGTATTCAGCAATTTTTTGTATAAATATTCTTTTCCCCAAATGCTGCTTGCCACATTTGCGAGTATCCTGTTTTGGATATATCCCCAATTTTCTTCCAGTTCTTCGGATTCAAATTCTATCTCCTGATTTTCCAGCCAATGAAAGAAATTTTCCATTCGTTTACCATTCAAATCATAGGATGTGGTAAAATCATCATAGTTTTCAAATTGCTCCTGAATTTCACTTTTTAATTCTCCTGCAAACTTAAAGGTAAGGCGGTCGGGGTGAGACAGAATTTCCCGAGTGCTTTTATTGAAATTTACATCTAATTCAGAAAATACGTCTGGAGTGATACCGCCACCGCCATAAACAGATCTACCATTCTTCGTAGTAAAGACAGGTTTCTGGGCTAAAGTGGAATCTGTGGCTTCTCGATTGTCTCTCCCTAAATCGGTGTAGTAATCTCCAATGTCTTTGTATGGTCGTTGGATGAGCCTCCCGGATGGTGTGTAATATCGGGCTATCGTAATGCGTGCTGCTGAGCCATCCCGAAGAGGATATTGGCGTTGTACCAATCCCTTGCCAAAACTGGTTTCACCTACTACAAGTCCTCTATCTAAATCTTGAAATGCACCGGATACAATTTCACTAGCACTGGCAGACCCCCTGTTTATGAGAACCACTACCGGGTAGTCTTTGTCGCGATTACTTTTGCGTGCACGATAAACTTCGCTTGAACCGGGGATTTTACCTTTTGTAAATAAAATAGTATCTCTGGAGGAGACAAACATATCCACAATGCTGATTGCCTGATCCATCATTCCACCGCCATTGTTTCTGAGATCCAGTAATAGCTGCTGCATACCCAAGCTTTCCAGCTTGGAAAGTGATTCATCTATTTCTTTGGCGGTGTTTCTGGAAAATCTGCTCACCTTAATATAGCCTGTTTCATCATCAATCATGAACGATGCCATTACGCTCACAATGGGTATTTTATCCCGGACAAGTGTTACCTCAAAATCTTCATCAAATCCCGGGCGGGAAATGGTGACATCAACGGGTGTCCCTTTTGGTCCTCGTAGTTTTTCCAACACATCTTTCTGGGTAATTTTGTAGGCCGATTCATCATTAATGCGTACAATTTTATCACCTGTTTGGAGACCTGCCCGGTCTGAGGGGGTTCCGGGGATGGGCGAAATGATGGTAATATATCCTTCTAAAATATTGAATTCAATGCCAATACCTTCAAAGGCACCATCAAATTGTTCATTAATAAGCTCAAATTGTTCTGACGAAATATAACTGGAATGGGGATCCAATTTATCCAGCATGCCAATAATGGCGCCCTCCAGAATTTCATTCATGTCCACCTCTTCCACATAATTTTCACTTACCAGGCGAATAATCTGTGTGAGGGTTTTCATTTTCTGAAATTGATCTTTGGCAGCATCTGACTTAAAGCCCCAAAGCATAACTGCGCCCAAAAGTATTAAAAATAAATATTTATTGAATTTCATAGACAAGAAATTTAGGGAGAATCAATCTTTGGATGAAATGATTGAATTAGGTGTAACAATAAAAACATGAAAGTATTTTATCCGTCTTATGGTCCAAAGAAAAGGTTATTGTTTTTAAAGGCAATTTTCATACAATCTTTCATTCTGATTGCATAATTGTATAATTAATTATCAAGTCCCTGCTGAATTAATTTTGTAAAACGTAAATATTAAAAACGTAAAAATAGGTGAGTCTGCATTACGCATTACGTTTTTGTTTGATTCCGAATTCGCAATTTCCCATTCCGAATTCCGCGAACCTATGAAACCGTCACACCTTTAAAAGAAATCCATGGAAATATACAGTAGCCAAAATCTATGCGGTCACTGGAGATTTCACCAATATTGTTAAACATTTCCTGAATATTGCCCGAAATCATGGTTTCACTTATGGGATATTGGATTTCTCCATTTTCAATATAGTAGCTATTTTTTGCTACACCAGAAAATTCACCATCAGCAGAAGGGCGTCCACCTGAGAACCGCTCTAATAAAATACCCTTTTTAATAGTTTTAATGATTTCATCTTTGGTTTTTTCTCCGGCATCAACTACAAAAGCACCACCGCCATTTACAGCTCTTTGTCCACCGGTTTTATTGGCGCCGTATAAACTTAAGAGATGAGTTTTCAATACTCCTTTATCAATGATGGTGCTATTTTCTGCCACATAACCATCATCCGTAATAAAATATCCATCGGTTATCTCATCGGATACAGGCCTTGCATGCAGAGTAAACCGGGGGTCCGTTATCTGCTGGTTCAGTTTTTTTTTATAAATGGATGTCTTTGAAATGATTTTACCATCACTAATATCCCCGGTAATGAATCCAAGAAAATCACCCAGGCAATCAGGAGTTACTACAATTTCTCCCGTGAATTTTTCAGGTACAGGTTTTGTGCGTACTTGTTCTGTGGACTGCCTTAATAATCGTTTTGCCGACCCTGATTCAATAAATGGTGTGTCCAGGTTTAAGGCAGAAATGCCCATTCCATTAAAGGAGGATGTATCTTTCCCATCTTTTGCTGTAAACATATTGGAGAATCCATACATACCTTCCCGCGAAGTGAACTCAACGCCATTTGAATTTCTGAAAACGGATGTTGATTGTGAAAAATCAACAATTGCAGCTTCCATATTGATGGTGGGATGAGTGGTTTTAACATAGTCCATAAATTCATCCAGGCGCTGATACATTTTATCCATATTGGGCTCTTCATCTCCTTTCGAAAAGGATTGTTGGGGCTGAGATGGAGAAATATCATTGGCATCATCAGGTTGGGATGATTTCGCCATATCCATCACTTTTTTCACAGCATCATCTATAGATTCCGTATCCGTTTTATTGATGGCAACACTTCCACTTTTCTGATCCACAATTACGGAGAGACCAATATTTGTATCAAAGGTGGTACGAAACAGCGACATCTCTCCGGTTTCCACATTCAGCTCTTTTTGCTCAGAAAAAGAAACAGCACATTGTGATTTATCTGCCCCGGCTTTCTTAAGCTGTTCAATACAATAATTTGCAATGTCCGACTGGTTCATTTATCTGCCTCCAATATTTACTTTGCATTTTATTGCGGGACCGCCCATTCCAACGGGGATCCATTGTTTCTTTCCACACATACCACCAGCAGACCAGGACATTTCTTCAGATATCATATCCACAGTTTTCAACACGTCAAAGGCGATTCCGGAAATGGTAGTTTCTTTAATGGCTCTGCCAATTTTCCCATTTTTAATTTCGTATCCCATGGCAATGCCAAACATGAATTCGCTGGTGGAATCTGCCTGTCCATTGCTGCTTTTTGTGAGATAATACCCATCATCAATAGAGGAGATCATTTCATCCAATGAGCTTGTCCCGGGTACAAAAGCGGTGTTGCGCATGCGGATAAGGGGCTCATCCGAAAATGCATAGGCTCGTGCATTACCATCCGGCTGGGTTTCGAAATGCTGGGCACTTTCCTTATTGTGCATAAAACTTTTCAACACCCCATCTTTTATAATCACAGTATCTTTTGAAGGTGTTCCTTCATCATCCACATAGACGGGTACCGGGCAGGTTTTACCAGCATACGTATTGGCATAATCAATGAGGGTAATTAATGGACTCACAACTTCCTGTCCCATTAAATCACCTGCAACCGAACCGCCAAGCACCAGGTCAGCTTCAGTAGTATGGCCAATGGCTTCATGTGCCAGGATCCCTGCCAGGTCTGCATCCAATATGACATTTTGCAATCCTGCTTTGGGGAATATACCATCCGCTTTCTGCTTGAGGCGTCCCACCAATTCATCTAATTTGGGGAAGTAATCAGAGGGCGACAATAAATTATCTTCCATCTGTCCCAATCCACCAAAAAATTCATACAGGTTAACCGGATTGCCATCTTTTTCAATTGCTACAGAAACAACCAGAAAACTGCGGGGAGTCAATGAATAGGATTTTGATCCATCAGAAGTTGAGAGAGATTTTTCCATATCGGTGCCTGCAACCACTACATTTCGTGAGAGTAGCTCGGGGAATTTCTTTTCCAAATAGCCATCTACTTCTCGGGCAAAATCCACCCAGTATTTCTGATTTTCACGAGGTTTTTTAGTGGAAAAATCCATTTCGTAATCAGCCATTGTATCCGGCAAAATCAATCCGCAGCGGCTGGTATCTTTTAAATTCATAAATCGGACATTTTCCGTAGATGATTTTACTACCCGTCCAACGCTGTGGTCATTAAATTCAGGCGCTGAGGAAAAGCCCCAGTTTCCATCTTTAAAAACCCGAGCAGAAACACCACTCTGGGCACTGGATACATTACCGGTGACATCTCCGTTGGTGAGTGAAATTCGGGCAACACGGTTTTCCTGCACACGAAGTTCGGTGTAATCCTTAAAATGGTGATTGTATTGGCTGATATCATGGGGTATATTCATTTTGTTTTCCTTTTCTTTTATTTCTATATAATTAATTTTTAATTGATGGTGATATCCTTCCCCTCATCTCAATCTTCTCCCCAAGGAGAAGAGGTTCTATTATAAATTCCCTATCCCAATTCATAAGTATTAGAATAATTACTAAATAACACTCCTCTCCCTGAGGGAGATGTAGGGTGAGGGATAAAAATTACAACGTCAATTCAAATGATTTGAGTAAAATCCCCGGGCAGGATACTCCGCCCATTTCTCTGCCGTCATAAGTCTCAACTGCCGGATGTAAATGTGCCTTATCTGTAACCGCTTCCAGGTTTTCCCCAAAGAAATTGTAGATGCTGTCATCAAAACGCATATTTTCGATTGGGGCTATAACCTCTCCGTTTTCTACCCAGAAACAGGCGTAACGGGTCATACCGGTTATTCGTCCGCCAGGGCGATCACTCCAATTGAGGTAATGCAGATTTGATAAATAAATTCCATTATCAATTTTTTGTACCACTTCATCTTCATTTAAATCACCGGGAGATAAAACAGGTGATCGTAAGGATTCTCCCTCTCCGGCAAAATTAGACTGCACACCATACTCCTTGGCGGTTCGACTACTCACCAAGGTATTTTGCAAACTGCCGGCAAGAATGAGATCAAGTTTTTCCGGCGCCAGTTCGCCATTACTGTTAAAGCGGGGTACAATGCCTGAAGTGAAATCTTCACTGAGGGTAAAACAGGGTGACATTTTTACATTATTCTGACGCATTTTGCAGAGGGAGCTATCCCCTTGCTGGATAGATGCTTCTCCTACACCGCCCCATGAAAACATGCCTACAATATCTGCCACTCCAGCTGGAGCAATATAGGTGCGGTAGACTCCCGGTTTAATTTTCTTCCCCGGTTTTTCCATCATTCGCAATTTGGCAATTGATTTTGCCATATTATTCTCATATTCGGATTGGTCCCAATGGCTACCGGCGAATGTGCCTTTTACCATGCGTTCATCAGGAGTGATGAGAGAATAATCTAAGGAGAATGTATCTGTGGCGAACCAATGTTTTTGTCCAGCGGAATTGGCATTACCGGTGAAAATTCTACCAGACGCCCAAATGCCTGCCAGGTCAACACCCTGCATTGCTGGACTCAGGGCAGAAACAGCCTCTTCTTCATTTAACAGGCTGCCATTATATTCTTCCCGGCTGGAGCCTGTATCTTCGGGCATGACAACAAAAGGATCTTTAGGGAGTGTTCCCACTTCATCCCGCAAACGATTCAGCTCTTCCATAGCTGTTTCTTCATCTGCAGTAATATTTCCTGTTAAGGTGAAACTGCCATTGCAGGTACGCTCATTATTGATGAGCACAATGCTTAAGCTGGCATCATCAACCAATCCCGACTGGCGGACTTTAGATTGGCTAAAGCGTACAAATTGGCTGTTTTCACCTCCGATAGTTAGCTTTAAATCCTCACCATTTTGGAGATTGTTTAATAATGTTTCTGATAATTGATTGAATAGTTGTTCCATTGCTTTCTCCTTATTATACGCCGCCAAAAACTTCTACATTTTCAAATAGACATACCGGTGAGGCATGTCCCACCCGGATTGCCTGATTGGGTTCGCCCTTCCCACAATAGGGAGTTCCGTAAACCTCGAATGTATCTTGATTACCCAGCATTTTCAGGCTGTTCCAAAATGGATTTGAAATTGCACGGTAGTTTGGATTTTTTATTGTTTTGGTGAGTTTTCCATTTTCAATGAGCTTGCCGTATTCACAGCCAAACTGAAATTTATTGCGGTAATCATCAATGGACCATGAGCGGTTGGTTTCCATATAAACACCGTGGTCAACAGCTGCTATTATTTCATCAAAGGTGGATTCCCCCGGCTCAAGGTTTAAGTTTGCCATACGGTCAATGGGAGCACGGTTCCAGGAGGAGGCTCTGAAATTTGCTACGCCAGGCACACCTGAACGAAGCTGACTTTCTTTGCCGCCCAATCCTTTCACTAACAGCCCATCTTTAATGATGAAGTCCCGTTCGGCTTTTAAGCCTCCATCATCAAAACCATAACAGGCAAATTGATTATCCACCGTTGGGTCGAAAGTAATATTCATAATTTTGGAGCCGTATTGTAGCTTGCCAAAATCGGCTTCCCGCACAAATGACCAACCGGCGTAATTGCGCTCATCACCCAGAATTCTGTCCACTTCTAAAGCATGACCAACGGATTCATGAATCTGCAGCATCATCTGGTCTGATGCTAAAACAAGATTGGTGGTTTCGGTGGGGCAATCTTCGGCATCTAATAGCTCTAATGCCTGTTCCCCAACCCTTTGTGCCCGCGCTAAAACTAAATCTTCATCAAATTCTTCCATGCCAATCTGGAGACAGTGATTGTCCGTTCTACGCTGATAGATATCATCTTTATGTGCCATGGCAGAATAATCGGATTGTACCATTAAAAAATTCTGCTGTACATCGCTTCCGTTTGAGCTGACAAAATTGCTCTCAGTTTCAATAATCATTGCCATGGCATGAGCGCTGACAATCTGGTCATTTACTTTCAATTGATTGTAGGCTTTCAGCATAATTTCATTTAATTTGCCAGCAGATAACTCCTCCACTGAATTCTTGTAGGGTGATTGATATCTGCCCCTGGTAATGGGCCGGGCTTCATCCGTAAAATTGAAAATGGGATTTTTAGCCGCTGCTTTTGCCTGCTGTAATGCCTTCTCAGCCGCATTTTGAATACTGTCATGGTCAAGATTATTACAGCCATAATAGCCAAACTGCCCGTCCGCCAATACCTCAACCATAACCCCATGGTCAATCCCTCGTGAATTGGCTTGGGGGTTCCCATCCCGGATGATACGGTAGGTAGTGGATTCCTTCACTTCTCTCAAGCCGACCCAGTCCGCCTGAATATCTATTGCCGATAATGCATCTTGTAAATTGAGCCTTGACATAAATCTCCCTGAATTCTATTCGTTTTCGGTTATATGGAAAAGGCGTAAATTTACGCCCTTTATCAGGGACAGAACAAAAAAGAATGAATTTTTTTCTATCAAGGTTTTAAAGTAGATTTCGAAATAAAACAAAGGGAATAAAAATGATTGAAAGCCAAAAC